>Ga0310122_10000806_pt1 | contig 19946 bp, 16 predicted proteins | sample CB6_Bottom_1051__FD_203503 | JGI IMG/M metagenome (GOLD analysis project Ga0310122, IMG submission 203503) | Marine microbial communities from Western Arctic Ocean, Canada - CB6_Bottom_1051 | ecosystem: Environmental > Aquatic > Marine > Oceanic | place: Canada: Western Arctic Ocean | collected...
GCAGGCCCTAAAACGCTGGCGATAGATTCGCTTGCCCGGCCGGCGGACTCAAGCGAGATGCCCGGCTCGGACCGCCCCGAGGCATCCCCATGGCCGGTCCTGCACAGGTGCGTTTCCCAGGTGAGGACAAGCATAAGCGGGTCAGGATGCGCGGCATCAAGAAGGCGTCTGAATCCATCCAGAAGAGGTTGTTGCGCAACTTGGAGAGGATGCTCGATGAGCCGGCCCACATCATCCCGGACAAAGCCGCCGACGGCCGTTGGCCACGCCGCGACCCTCTGGTCCGGACCATCAAGGAAGTCAAACATATCATCGAGAAGCGCAATGACCGGAAATGGTTGCGGCGACGGATGGTCAGGCGGCGTGGCGACAACGTCGCCCAGGCATTGGCGGGAACCATGCTCGCGGCGAATGAGGAGGAACATGAGACGGTGGCGATTTTCCACCACCCGGTCTACGGTGAGACGAGTTACGTGCGCCGGGGCATCGGCCGGCCGGCCCATCAGGCCAGCCTGCAGAACCAGCATGACCCGCGCTTCCGTCTACTGGTCTGGGAGGAACACGCCAAGTCGGGACTCTGGTTCTTCACGACGGATGACGGGGTGCACTGCAGTGGTGTCAAGGCGAGGCCACCAGATGGCTGGGTCGATGAGGGGCTGGCGGCAGCAGCCATCGAACTGCGGTCTGGTGACGGTGTCTGGTGGAGTGCTGGTCTCGATGAGGAGAAGGTTCGCGACCAGTCGCCCACCAGTGCTGGATGGATCCGACTGACCTTGGAAGACGGTACGGTGGTCGGCGTGTCGGCCAGGGAGTTGAGGCGCAGTAAAGAGAACTTCATCCCTTCACTATCGCTGCGCATGCTGCCGCCGAAGTTGTCGGCGATGTCGGAGGCCGAATGGGTCTGGGCACCCGGTGGCTGGCCGGCTGGAAGGAGTCTGCCCGAGGGCGCGACGGCGGCGACGGCGGAAGTGATGCGATCATGGCTGGACATGGAGATCGAAGATTCCGAGCTGGCGGGCAAAGCCAGAGCGGCCGCCGTCGGCTGCTGGGACGTCGGGGTGATGGTCGGTGAACGCTGGTTCGAGCGGGGTGAGGACTGGTCATCAGCCATCGATGGTGGCGATCTCGAGCGTCAGGCGGTTCACATCGCTCTCGATTCGCTGGAGGGTGGACTGCACATCCGCCGGGACGGAGTGATGCTCGACCTCCACGATGACGTGCTGAGGATAGAGGAGGTCAACGCGAACGCGCTGCTGACCACGCTCTGGGACGAGCATGGAGGCCACATCATCGGTGAGATGTTCGATCTGCAGGAGGACGAAGCGGACGAGGTCGCCGATCGGCCCAGACGCAAGGGCCAGGGCTTCAACGCGTTCCTGAAATCACTCGACGAGGAACTCGGCAACCGCCGACGGCTCGCCCGACTACCATGGCGCGGCGCTTCGCTGCCAAGCGTCCTCGGCTTCGCGCACCGGCTGATAACGGCGGCTCACACCGAGGGGCTCGGCTCTACGATGGCTTCGATTCGCAAACGGCAGGACGATTCCGAAGCGGCGCTCGGCTGGGCGTGGCTGGTCGCGCACGGCCGTGACGGTTCGGAGGCGTGGAGATTCGAACAGGCGGCGAGAGACAAGGGCAGCGACTGGGCACCGGCGCTGCAGAGGCTCTGGCAAGTCTCGCTGGCGACCATCGAGGGCGATTCTGGGGCGGATGATCCTGGTGATTCTGGCGGCGACGCGTACATCGAAGCGATGGCTGCCCTGCGCACAATCACTGGCACGATTCCTGAACTGCCGGACGCTTGACCGAGTTCTCGGCCCAGTCCGGTACTGTAAGCTCCGCGTCTCTCTGACGTTGCCAGGCATTCTCGGTCGTTCTCAGCCGTCCTTCTCAGGTTCCTCGACCTCAGACTCGACCCAATCAGCGTATCCGTCGCTCGCTCCGGCGCGCCAATGCACCACCTGCGGCTCATCATAGGGGTGCGCGGCCACGAGCGCGACCACCAGTTCCTGCAGCGATGACTCAGAAGTCTTCAGGCGCAGGCACCACTCCTTCTCGTCGCACAGTTCACCACGCCAGCGATATGTCGAGGCGATGCGCCTGCGCTGCACACACGCGGCCAGACCTGCTTCCACGAGGGAGGTGGCGAAGGCAATGACCTGTTCCTCATTCCACTTACCGGGAAGCGTGGTCTCGAGCAACACGACCTCGGCGGTCATGGCACACGCTGGAGGCGATGTGGCATCAATCTGACCGACACTAAGAGGACTGCTGCTCCGAGAGAACGATTGAAGGCTTGCGGCCGACCGGCGGCAGATATACGGGGTGTCTTGGATGGCTGACTGGTGGACCGAGCCGATTGACTCAGGACCGCTGCCAGAGGACGGCGGACGCTACGACATCATCGTCGTCGGGGGCGGGCCTGGTGGGTCTGGTGCCGCCATGTACGCCAGCATGGCGGGCCACCGGGTGCTGCTGCTCGAGAAGAGCGTGTTCCCCCGGCAGAAATCCTGCGGTGACGCGGTAGGCGGCTCTGCCCTGATGCATGTGCAGGCGTTCGGGTGCAAGGACGATATCGAGGCGACCCCTTGCTACCAGGTGACCGACATGATCTTCTCCAGCGCCAATGGGGTGGAGGTGTCCATACCACTCCCTGCGGACAGGATCGGCGACCGCACTGCCGGTATGGTGATTCCACGACTCCAGTTCGACTACGTCCTCTTCAAGCGAGCCGTCGAACTGGTGCGCAAGAACGGTGGAGCGGTGATTCAAGACTTCCCTGTGAGCGAGGTGCACATGGTGGGCGAGGGCGACAAGCAGCGCATCATCGGTGTGTCAGGAACCGTCGGTGGTCCGCGCAGCGGCAATGAGGTGATGACCTTCACAGCACCTCTGACCATCGGCGCGGGGGGCTACAACTGCCCCGTATCTCGCACTGTCACCGAGGCTCATGGAGAGCCGATGCGCGACGATGACCATTACATCGCTGCCTACAGGGAGTACTGGGAGATGGACTGTGGCGAAACCGGACCCATTGAACTGCATTTCATCGGTGGTGATCTCGGTGGTGGATACTTCTGGATATTCCCCGTGAGGGGCCCTGGCCCTGGCTCTGGCGCAGGTGACCAAGGGGGGCAAGGGATCTGTAATGTGGGGATTGGTCTTTTGCAGCGCGAGTTGAAGCTGAACAAAACCAAACTGCGCGCCCTGCAGGCGCAAGTGATTGCGGAGCATCCTAAGTTCAAGGAGCGGTTCAAATCTGCCAAGATGGTCGAGGGCAGCGGCATAGGTCACATGATTCCCTGCGGCTCTCCAAGAAAGAACCCACCGAGCTACCAACCGCGACGCATAGCCATGGCAGGGGCGGGGTGCGTAGGAGACTCAGCTACCCTCGTCAACGCTTTTTCAGGAGAGGGGATCGACCCAGCGTTCGTGTCGGCGAAGACGCTGATCGAGCACTTCGACCGTGACGAGCACGCGGACGGTTTCCCGTCAGAGGCGGCGCACGACTACCAGACCGAACTGTGGAAGAACCTCGGCCCGGTCATGACGAACAGCCACAAGATGCAGAAACTCGTGAAGATGCGGCGTTTGATGAACTGGTTCATGGGCAAGGCAAGCAGGGATAACAAGAGGGGAGAGATGATTCGCAACCAGTTGGAACTGGCGGTCTCCTCTAAATCCGCTCAAGAGGACGTGGCAACTCCCTGGCAACTGATCAAACTGATGTTATTCTGAGGTGAGTGACTGATGGACGCATCACTCGATGGTGTCTTGACGGTGTTCTGCGACCTCGACGGGACTCTCTATATCGGAGACCGGTTGATTCCCGGGGCACTGGAATTCCTCGAACGCTGCGAGGCCCGCGGCATCCGTCGCTTCTTCCTGTCGAACAACAGCAGCCGTTCAGTCGACCAGTACGTAGAGAGGCTGCAGGGACTCGGTGTCGTGGTGACAGCGGACGACATCCTGCTGTCGACGCATGACCTGATCGCGTATCTGCGCGAAGCCGGGCACGACCGGATGTTCCTGCTCGGCACGGCAGGAATGCGCAGCATGCTCTTGTCGGCTGGATTCACCTTGGTGGAGGATGAACCGGAGGTGCTGGTGCTCGGATATGACACCGAGATGACCTATCAGCGATTGGCCGCCGCGACCACCCACCTGCACGCCGGGGTCCCCCTCATCGCCAGCCATCCCGACATCGTCTGCCCGGCGCCGGGCGGCGGACTGCCCGACGTCGGGGCTTTCCTCGCGCTCATCGAAGCGACGACCGGTGTTCGACCGGTGCATGTCTGCGGGAAGCCGTCGCCGAGCATGATTCTGCATAGGATGTCCTCGCTCCGCGTCGCACCGGACTCCTGCGCGATGATCGGCGATCGGTTGTACACCGATGTGGCGATGGCGAAAGCGGCCGGGGTTCGCTCGGTGCTGGTGCTGACCGGTGAATCGACCGTTCTGGACGTCGAGGTGCTGCCGGCAGAAGAGCGGCCCGATCTCATCGTCGAGTCCGTGGCCGACCTGATGTGACCGATGGTTCCTCGCAGCAGCCGGCAGTCCTCGGTGACCGAACGGCGGCAATGGCTGCCATCGTGGGGCTGACCGGACTGTCATGACTTCAGTCTAGATGCAGGCGATGGGTGCGAGGAAGGATGATTGCTGGCGGGCGTCAGCGGTTGGTGTGCGAAGAGTCAGCCCGATTGCGGCCATCGTTCTGTTGCTCATCGCGCAGACTCTCACGGGTGGCGTTCTGAACCCAGAGCCGGTGATCATCGGGGACATGTCCCTTGACGCTTACTGTGCTGGCATTGAGAGAGACTGGGGGGTCGTCTGGGACATATCCGACCCGTGGGCCCCGAGCAGTAGTGTACGATGCTCCCCTCAGCACCCGGGCGCCTTGGTACTGACCCTCGACGACAGTGACCATCTGGCGTCTTGGTGGGAACATCGGGTGGATTTCCTCGATAGGGGTATCAGACTGACGATGTTCATCGACAGGACTTGGAAACTGAACGAAACCGCTTGGGGCTGGCTCAACACCTTCCAGCAGGACGGCCATGAGATCGCCCTGCACGGCAAGGATCACGAGAGCGTGCTGGAGCACATAGAGAGCGGTGGTACGGTGTCCTCCTTCATCGAACAGCAGATAATCCCGGAACTCGAACGCTTCGACGCGCATGGCATCGAGCCGACGGCGTACGCCTACCCGGATGGTCATCGGACGGCTGAGAGTGACGCTGCGCTGCTCGACATCTTCCGAATAGTACGTGCAACCGACCGTTGGTACGGCAGTGATCACATCTCTCGGATGAGTCCTGTGGCTGATGCCAGGGTCGTCGTCGGTATGACGATGGACAGGGAGTATGACGCGGTGTCCGGCGTCATCGGCAGTCTGTCCAAGGCGGCGAGAGATTCAGTTGCCATCATCACTTACGGTCACAGACTCGATTCTGGTGACAATCCGTACCACACAACGGAGCCGGCAGACCTGTTCGCCATAGCGGAACATGCGGAGTCACTCGGGGTTCCGATGCTGACGATTTCCGAACTCGCAGAACCGGCGCATCGTGAGGGGCTGGAGCACATGTATGGGTTCCTTAGGGTGGGTGATGTGAAGATCGCCGAAGCAATGCTCGAAAACTGCTGGACCTTGCCGCGCTTCGATGAAATCTGCATTTCAGGTCAGACGCCGACCTGGCAGGAAGACCCGTATGATGAGAACTATTGGCGTTTCATATTCTACAGCCTCCGGCCGCTGCGTCACCTTCTGCATGCGTGGGAGGTTACTGGCAACATGGTCTATCGTGACCGTCTCGTGGAACTGATCATCGATTTCGACGCAGAGCATGATGCCAGTCCATGGGTCTACCGGCATCATGCTGACAAGCACGGCGCGGCGTTCAGAGCGCTCGTATTGACTGAGATTCGCTGGACCCTCGCACACGATGGAGCCCTGACGCCTGAGGAGGCGGTCGTGTTCGATTCGCTGATCCTCGAAACGGCGGATTATCTCTCTGTAGAGGGAAATTTCCAATCGGGTTACAATCACGGATTCACTCAGGCCGCAGCGCTGCTGGTGGTCGCGGTGAACAGCCCGCATCTGCATGGCACCTTCGAAATGGATGTGCTCGCGCGGCAGCGGCTCGTCGGTCTGATGACCGCGACTGTGGGCGATGACGGGGTGCTGGTCGAGAATTCTCCTTACTACCACATCTACATCCTCGAGAAAGTAGGTGAGGTTGACCGTTGGATGGGAACGAATGATCTCGATCCCCCTCCGGCTCTCACAAAGAAGATTCCACTGATGGTCGATTACGCCGTTCACATCAGTCATCCTGATGGTCGGTTGCCGCTGTTGGGTGCTAGCATCCCATCGAATGGTATCGATGCTGTCGGTCTGGCTCCCTTCGCATCGGAGTATCCGGAATTCGCATGGGTGCGTTCCGGCGGTCAGATGGGTGAGGTGCCGGTGCGACTAGACGCTTGGTATGATTCGGCCGGCCAGTTCACTTGGCGCTCCGGCTGGTCGGAGGCGGAAAGTGACACGGCGCATCTGGTGTTCGATGCGGGTCCGTTCCGCACGTCGCATTCTGACTTGGACGCTTCGAACATAATCTGGTGGGCTGGCCGACCCGTCCTAGTGGACCCCGGTCTGTACACCTATGAATCGGGTGAGCACCGTGATCACTTCCAGGGCAGTTCGGCGCACAACGTGATGGTTGTCGATGGTCGGGATCAGCAAGAGGGGGATACGGACGGATTCCATTCCCCGACCTTTGGCACGGGCATCAACTGGGGCTGCGCGAGTTCTCATCACTCGCTGTCTAGAGCGAGCACCGAACGATGGGTCTGCGCGATAGGTGATCACAGCCTGTTCGTATTCGACCGCGTGGTCGGAGACGTAGCACATGATTACGACCTCTGGTGGCACCTCACACCAGAACTCCTAGCAGTGGTTAATGGCTCTGGTTGGGACCTCGTCGATGATGATGGCCAGGTCGGCCGAGCGAGCATGCTGTCGAACGGACAGAGCGCGTTGGCTGTGGTGGTCGGAGCCGAAGAACCAATGCAGGGTTGGGTTGCCAGTTCCTACGAAGCGAAAGTCCCTGCTCCGGTGCTGCATGCGAGCATGAATACGGATATCTGGATTGTCGCGACGCTCTACACCATTGGTGGTGGTGAGTCGGGATTGACCGGACAGACAGACCTCTCGGCTTCCGACCTCACCATCTCGACGGATGCCGGTGTCTGGTCGGTTCACATTCCTGAATATGGCTCAACGAATGGATTCGTGCTCAAACGAATCTGATTCAAACGGGAGTTTTTTCATTCAAACACAGCGCCGGTTTCTGCGGCGTCTGCAGGGTCGATCGATGCGGTATCTGCGGCGGCGATGGCCGCGGGGGTGGTGCCGGTGGCCTGCAGCGGTCGCGGATGTCGGCTCATCCAGGCCGGCGCCCACCAGTTGGCTCGGCCCATCAGTCGCATCGTGGCTGGCACGACTATCGCTCTGATCAGGGTAGCATCGATGAGGATGGCCAAGGCGAGCCCCAGCCCTATCGCCTTGATTATCTGCACCTCGGCGATGGCGAACGACGCGAATACGACGACCATGACCGCCGCGGCGCCGGTGATCAGGCGGCCGGTCTGCTGCAGACCGCGGCTGACCGCTTCGGTGTTATCGCCGGTCTCCAGCCACGCCTCGTGGATACGGCTGAGCATCAGCACCTCGTAATCCATCGACAGGCCGAACAGGATGCAGAACATGATGACCGGGGTGGTCGGATCGACCGGTTGAGGGGTGTAATTCAGCAGTTGATCGAGGCCGTGGCCCTGCTGGAAGAAGAAGACCAACATACCGAAGGAGGCGGTTATCGAGAGGATGTTCATGACCATCGCCTTGACGGGCATCACGAGACTGCCGACCTGCAGGAAGATGAGGAACGCCGTGCACAGCAGGATGAAGGCGACCGCCTTCCAGACGTTCTCGAGAACGCTGTCGATGATGTCGACGCTCATGGCGCCCCAGCCGCCGACCAGCACCTCCAACGGCATCCCTTCGTCCATCGCTCGCAGGTCGCGCACGAGTTCGTTCGCAGCCTCCGTGCCGGGGTCGACCGAGTACGAGACGATGATCATCGACATGTCGTCGGTCGAGGTGCCGTCGACGAGTGCTGCGATCTCGACTGGCCAGTACTGTTCAGGTGCAGCATACATCGCTGCGAGTTCCTGCGCCGTCGCTCCGGCTCTCGGATGGTGAATCGAGACGACGCTGCTGATGTCCGGCCGCGCCTCGATCTCGGCCGCGAACTCGTTCATCATCTCGATGGTCTCGTTCGAGAAGCGGTCGTGATCTGTCAGGTCGGCCACCAGATAGAGGCGGGCCACTCCGAAATCCGACCATTCAGCTTCGCGGATCTCAGCCCCCACACGGACCTCCTCGTCCGGCGGCAGCAGGTCGAGGCCGCCGAGTCCGAGTTGGACCTGCAGGAACGGTGCACCGGCGAGCAGCAGCAGCAGCAGGATGGGTACTAGAAAGGTCACCGGGCGCTTCATCACCGCTTCTGCGAGACGCTTCCAAGCACCCGAACTGGCCGGTCCCATCTCTTCACCCCGCTTGTTCAACAACGGAATCCGCCCTTTGTTCACCCGAGGTCCGAGCAGGGACAGCACCGCCATCAGGAAAGTGGTCGAGAAGAACACGGCGAGAGAGACCGCGAGGGTGCCGCCGACACCCATCGAAGGTAGCCCGGTGCCGGTGAAGAACAGTAACCCGAGCAAGCCTATGGCGACCGTGACGCCGCTGAAGAAGACCGCTCTTCCGGCCGTCGCACTGGTCATGATGATGGCGTCGCGGACCTCCTTGCCCTTGCCCAGCTCCTCGCGGAATCGATTGACGATGAACAGCGAGTAATCTATCGACACGCCGATGCCGATCAGCGTGATGATGTTCATCGCGTAGTTGTTGACATCCATGTGGTGGCTCAACCAGAAGATGATGCCGACGGCTGACAGGACGCTCGGCACCGATATCGCCAAAGGCAGCAGAGCGGCGACTACGCTGCCGAACACGATGAGCAGGATGATCAGCGTCAGGGGGGCGCTCAACTCCTCTGCGTGCAGCAGATCCGCGACCAGTTTCTCATCGAAGGTCCAGTCTATCGCGACTCCGTCGGTCTTCCAACAGGTCATCTCGCCGCATTCGAGCAACTCGGCGATGTCTGGGTACGCCTCCTTCGCGTCGATGTCGGGGGAGAAGGTCACCGTCGCGACGACATGACTGCCGTCATCCGAGATGTGGGCGAGGGAGATCTCGGGTGGCGTGTTGTAAGGTGTCGAGACATTCCTGACCCGCGGGTCGGCAGCGATGCCAGCGACCGCGGCCGTGACGGCTTCTGAGAACCTGCTGTCGGTCGCGTTCCACTCCGCGTGCGTGAATACGATGACGAACTGAAGCCCGCCCGCATCGTTTTCTTTGAACGCCTCACTCATACCCACGGCCGCTCTGTTCGACTCCAGGTCCTCGCCGCCGAAGGCGTCACCGAACTCACTGCCGCCGGCGATCAGGGCTGAGAGGGCGACCGCCAGCAGCATCGACAGAACGATGACCGCTCTAGCGTTGTCGTGGCTGAACGCGCCGAGTCTGTGGAACAACCCGTCATCCACTCCAGTCCCCCCCAGCATGGCGCCGCCTCCGGTCCACCCCCCTTGAACAACCCGCCGGACCCTGCTGGTCGGCGTCAGCCGGTCACCTGGGTTCCGACTCGCCTCGCTGCGGCTGGCCGGGATTCAAGTGGTAGATTCGCTTGTCTGCGGCACGATGAGGATGTCAGAGCCGTCCCGCTCGATAGTTGGAATCGACAGGCTCGAGGAATCGTCCACCATGACGTGGATGGGACAGGTCAGGCCGCATGCGGGTGCGAGGTAATCCTGACCCGTTTCGGTCAACACCAGTCGAATGCCGTGCCCGGCCGGCAGGATGGCGTCGATGCTCTGAAACTCCATCATCATCAGCACCTCCTGGCCCGGCAGGACGGTCTGCGGATCGTAGCCGCCGGCGTGGTATCGTATGTCCATCGTCGCATGGCCGAGGCGCAGACCGCTCTCCGCGTCCTGCAGCTCGACGAATATCTGACCGCCGTCATAGGTCGCGTGCGCGGTCAGGTGCAGAGTGACGAGTCCTGAGATATGCGTGTCCGAATCGTCGGCCAGCGCCGGACAGTCGATGGTGACGCTCGTGACGCTGCCACCGAGGATGTTGACGCCACCGACCAGCTCGCCGGTGGCTGAACAAGCATCCAGCGTCGTCTCCATCCACTGCTCATCCTCGGGCGGCCATGTCGCTTCGATACGCCATTCGCCGTCGTTGCGCTGCACCTGAACCATCAGGTCGGGCGCCGGACCGCGCTCCTGCAAGTAGAACTCGAACCATTCGAACAGGTCCTGAGCCCAGTCCCAGCGAGTCATGTTGTCGAATGCTTCGGCACCGTAACCACTGCTGGCGTCCTCGTGCTTCTCCCACTGGTCAGGGTAGTCGTGGCCCCACTGACCGATGATGCCGCGGACGTCGTAGCCGGCGTCGATGTAGGTCTGGTACCAGTGCGTGCCCGATGGTCCGCCGAACACCTGGTGTGGGTCGACGTTCCAGTCCTGCAGACCCTGCACCCAGTAGATGCTGCCGTTGTATTCGCCCAACGCCTTGTCGATGTGGCTCCTCTCGTCGTAGTAGTTCTGCATGTACGGATCCATCTCCCCCAACCCATAGGTGATCGGTCCCGCGAACAGCCCCTCCGCGATGTCCGGGCAGACGTTGTCGAGGTCGTCGCCGTCGTAGTCGACGGTGGAGGAGAAGTAGTTGATGTGCATGACTTGCGAACGCGCTTCGGCGCTGCCGTTCTTGTACAGCAGAGGATGCAGGGCGGTGGTGCCGGATATCGGCACGATGGTCTTCAGGTGCGGATTGCCGAACACCGCGGCCTCCCACTGCGTCGCCCCTTCGTACGACTTGCCGTACAGACCGACGTTGCCGTTGCTCCACTCCTGCTCGCCGAGCCAGGTGATGGCCGCGTCGATGCCGAGACCTTCACCGGCGCCGCGATAGTCGAAACAGCCTGTCGAGTCCTCAGTGCCGAACACGGAGACCTGTGCGAAGGCGTAGCCGTGCGGCACGAAGTTGTCGAAGATGAACTCTCCGCGACCGCCGCCGACGATTCCCGTCGGTGGGCTCTCGGAGCCCGGCTGGCCGAACGAGAAGTACGGGCTGACGACCGCGATGACCGGTACCCTGACCCCTTCAGCGGTGTTGTTCGGCAGCCAGTACGAGAGGTGTACGGAGGCGCTGGCCGGGCCGGTCTCCCATATGTCCGACGTGTCGACCTCGATGTTAGCGTCGGCCACCTCCAGCGCGTGATAGGGACCCGCCTCGAGGACGAACGAGTGGCTGTGGCTGGTGTTCCATTCGAGTGTGTGTCGCTCGTGTATGTCCGGATAAGGTGGTGGCGCCTCGGCTACTGCTGATGGCTCATCGCCGAAGCAGCCGGAAATCGGTATGGCCAGAAGAAGTGCGACGAGCGCTAGGCCACGTAGGCGCGTGTGCACGCTGCCGTAAACGTACGGGCGCCGCCGCATGGGTGGTGAGCCCATCTCGCCTCGCTTCAACCCTCCCTAAAGGCAGTGGATGGTCGGTTGAGTGGTGCCGGCCGGCGGTCGGTTCAAGTCGGATTCTCGGCTCGACGGATGAATGGTCGCGGCTGAGGATGCCATCCGGATAGTCGGTCTGACCCGTGGCTACGGCCGCGGCAAGGGACGCATCGATGTTCTCAGAGACCTAGGCATGGAGGTCGCGGCCGGATCGATCTACGGGCTGCTCGGGCCGTCCGGCTGCGGCAAGACGACGCTGCTCAAGGTCATCCTCGGGCGATTGGCCCCGGAATCGGGTGAGTTGAGGGTGCTCGGCGGCATTCCCGGCGAAGGTGGTTGTGCGGTTCCGGGTTCCGATGTAGGGTATTCACCCCAGGAGATCGCGCTGTACGAGGACCTCTCGATCGACGAGACGCTGCTCTTCCACGGCCGACTGCACAGGATGAGCGAGGCGGCGATACGCCAGCGCGAGGAGTGGTTGGTGTCATTCCTAGACCTGCCCGCCGCGGCGCGGCAGGTCGGCAAACTGTCGGGCGGCCAGAAACGGCGAGTATCACTCGCCGTCGGCCTGCTGCACGAGCCGCGGCTGTTGCTTCTGGACGAACCGACGGTCGGTGTCGACCCCGAACTGAGAGCCCGGATCTGGATGCATCTGAAGGAAATCGCGGCGAACGGAACGACCATCATCATCACGACGCACTACATCGATGAGGCGGGTCAGGCGGACCGTGTCGGCCTGATGCGGAACGGGGCGTTGCTGGCCGAGGGCGCACCGGCCGAACTGATGGCGCCGCATGGTCACATTTCGCTCGAACAGACCTTTCTGCTGCTCTGCCGGCGCCGGCCGGCAGACCGCGACGGTTCGTCCGCCGCGGAGGTTGATGGAGATGACGAGGGCGCTGAGGCATTGGCGGCGATGGTTGGCGAGGAGGTGGTCGGCTGAGCGGCCGCTTCGATGTCCATCGCGCCAGAGCGATCGCGCGCCGCAAGTTCTCGTCGCTCCGACGCGACCACAGGACGGTCGCCTTCATCGTCGTCATGCCGGCCCTGCAGATCCTGCTGTTCGGCCTCGCGATAGGTGGTACTCCGACCGGTCTCGACTTCGCGGTGATAGACGATGATGCGCCGATGTTCGATGCGATCGCCGATGGCCTGAACAGCTCCGAATCTCTGGTCATCCATCTCGAGGTGAAGGATGAGACGGCGGCCCGCTCGAAGATCGCGAGCGGCGAGTTGTGGGGCGCGCTGGTGGTCAGGAACGATGGTACTCTGCTGCTGGTGCTGGACAATTCGAACCAGCAGGTGACCAGTACCATCGTGGTCGAGGTCAGAGAGGCGATGACGGCGGTGCTGGCGGCGCAGGGCGCCTCGCTGCCGTTGGAGATCGCCGAACCTGTGTACGGCGAGCGCGACCCCGCCTTCATCGACTTCCTGGCGCCGGGAATTATGGTCATGGTCTGCTTCATGTTCAGCATCATCCTGACGACGATGGCCTTCGTCGGCGAGCGGTACGACGGTACGCTCGACCGCGTCTTCGCGGCTGGAACGCATCCGCTCGAAGTGCTGCTCGGCCATCTGACCGCCTTCTCGACCATCCTCATCGGTCAGGTCTCGGTCGTCATCCTGATCGCGGTGTATGGTTTCGACATACCGCTCGAGGGTTCCCTGTTCACCCTGTTCACATTGGCGCTGCTGCTCGGCTGGGCGGCGATGTGCTTCGGTCTGTTCGTCTCCAGTAAGGCGGAGTCGGAGTTCCAAGCGATGCAGGTCATAATGCCGGTGATGTTCCCTGTGCTGCTGCTCTCTGGCATCCTCTGGCCGGTCGAAGGGATACCCCTGATCCTCCAACCAGTGTCCTGGGCACTGCCCACGACCTGGTCCGCTGAAGCGTTCCGCAGCATCATGATCCGTGGCTGGGGTTTAGAGCATTCCGTCGTGTGGAAAGCCTTCCTATACAACGCCGGCTTCGCAGTCGCGATGCTCTGGCTGGCAGCGAGGACGCTGAAGGTCCGCGAGTGATGCGATGGTCGTCCTCGGACGAAACTCGGGTGTTTCGAAGGGTGTCGACCAGAGCGTTGGTTTCTTCATTCAGCCGCTGGCTCGCGGCACATGGCGAAGAACGGCTTCGACGACTTCTCCGACTCGCTGGCCGCCGAGCTGCTCGCCGACCCGCATTTCCACCAGCACATTCGAGGGAGGGGTGGACCTTCGGCACCGATGGTACGGTTGAACAAGGTGGGGAGCCGGCTCTTCGGAGGGTTGATGTTCGTCATCATCGGCGTGATATTCACCATCTTCATCGCTGGTGACGCGTTGGATGCGGTGAACAGCGAGGGCTGGTCGAAGGCGCAGGGTGAGGTCATCACCTCGGAACTGCTCCAAACGGTGAGTCGGGACGAGGATGGTGGCTCGACCTACACGTACCAGCCGGCCGTGACGTACACTTACACGGTCGATGGGATCGGGCATACTGGGTCGCGCATCTCGTTTGGTGATTACTCCTCGAATTCTGAGGATCGCATGCGCGCGGCGATATCTCCCTACCCCCTCGGTGCGAACATCACCGTGTATCACCACCCGGCCGATGCGTCCAACTCGGTGCTGGAGCCTGGGATGTCAGGCTCTCTCTGGGTGATGGTCGCTTCAGCCTGCATCATGCCCCTGATAGGAATCGGACTGATCGGCGGCGCTGTGCGCCGGATGCTGCGGACCGATCTGTGAACTATGAATGGTGGAGCGGTCGTCGGAGTGAGTGCTGCGGAAGGATTGAGGGGGTGACGCCCGACGGTAGGTCAATGCGGGCTGCTGAGGTCTGGGGGAAGCGCTGGGCTGCCTGCACCGAGCCGTTGCAGAGACGGTGGATGGAGGTTGCCGCCCAGAAGCGCAGTCTCGTCGTGCTGGCGGCCGACCGGCGGTCGATGTCGGGCCTCATCGATCTGATCGACGCCGTCTCAGGTTCGGTGGCGGCGCTGAAGACGCATGTCGACCTGGTCGATGACTGGTCGCCGGAATCCTGGCACGAACTGTGCGCCCGGGCAGCTGCAGCTGACATGCTGATCATGGAGGACCGGAAGTTCGCCGACATCAGCGGCATCAGTCGCGACCAGATGGCCGGCGCTCACGATGTCCGCTCATGGGCCGATCTGGTGACGGCGCATCTGATCAGCGGCCCCGACATCATCAGCGGCCTTCTGGCCGGTTGGGGAGAGGTCGGTCGAGAAGGCGGCGTGATGCTGCTGGCCCAGATGAGCAGCCGCGAAAACCTCCTCGACCGAACGTACACCGAACGGGTCGTCGGCCTCGGACGAGAGGCGGTCGGCTGCTTCGGCTTCATCGGCAACGGCAGCCGGCCGGACGAATTGCGCCGGCTGCGAGCGGCGGTCGGCGAGGCGCGGATGATCTGGACGCCCGGCGTCAATCTCGCCGTCGGTGACGGGGAGATGGGACAGCGCTACGGCGATCCGGGAGAGGCCGTTCTGGCCGGCAGTGATGGCATCATCGTCGGTGGTGGCATCCACTCGGCTGCCGACCCTGGGGCTGCGGCCGTAGCCTACGCTGAGATGTCATGGAACGCCCTGCTCAAGCGGGCCGAGGACGAGGCTTGAACGGGGGCGGCAGATGGCGGCGGAGGACGTAGGCTGGCTGCTCGCCGCGATCGTGCTGCTCGGCAACGCGGCCGCCGTCATCTGGTTCCTGCGGCGCCGATCCGCACTGGCCGCTAGGATCGATGCCTGTGACCCGGGTCTGCTGAACGATCCAGGGGTCCGGATAGAGACGATCACCGATGCACCGGACGGCAGCATGATTCTGCCGCATCGTGTCGCCGTGCCGCTGCCGGCGCCAGCCCTCGACCCTCGGTATACCAAGGTGGTGGATGCGGCTGACACGGCCGAGCCGTGAGCCGCGGATATGTGTCGGACCGAGTCGATTCAGAACAGTCCGGCCTGCCGCACGGCGTAGCCGATCAGACCGAAGGCTGCAACCAGCAGCCCGATGGCCAGGAAGAGAAGAACGCGCTTCTTCTTCGGCGGCTTTGCGACCGGATTGATAGGCATCTGCGATGCACTGCCTGACAATCCGATGTTCGTTCCGTTCACCATAGGGGGAGCCGGCAGCGCCGGCAGCATCGTACCATCGGACGTGCCGCCGGGCGGCGGTGGTAGCGAGGTCACCTGCACCACCTCCTCACCGTCCACACTGCGCAGGTCGGGATAGAGTTCGTCGAGGTCGGCGACGCCTGGGGCTGCTGGAATCTGTCCCATGATGGTTGGCCATGCCTCATCGATCTCGGCAGCGGTGATCGGTGTCTGCAGCACGGCGACGGCGCCGGCACTGTGCGCCGCGTCCTCGGCCAGCGAAAGCCGGCTCTTAGCGGCGACGAAGACGAGCCGAGCGTGCGGATCGCTCTCTCTAATCTCCAGCGCTGTGACATGGCCGTCCAGCGTCGGGATGTCGAGCGAGAGGAAGGCTATGTCCGGCCGCGTCCGGATGAACCGGTCGACGGCTGCGTCGCCGTCCTCCAGCGCGTCGACCTCGAAGCCGCGGCGTTCCAACACTCCGGTCAGCCGCAGGCGGGTCAGGTCGTTGTGCACGACGACGAGGGCGAGCCGGCCGCCGGCGTCACCCATGTGTCTCCACCCATCGCTGTTGACACATCAATCGCACGGTGTCACTCCTGCTCTCCGGCCTGATCGTCGACCAGCGTCTCGGCCGGCGCGGTCGAGGGGTCGGTGAAAGTTCTTTGCAACTCCTCCTGCCGCTGCTTCTCCGCCTCGATTCTTACCTGATCCTCGGGTGCTCTGACGAATTGCATCTTCGCCTCCGAGATGATGCCGCGGAGCAATGCTGACTCGGTCTCGGTCAGGTTTCCCCTGGTCTTCGCCTGCAATGCATCGAGCAGGTCTATCGCCTCCTTCGCCTCGCTGATGTTGAAGTGGATCATGCCCTCTAAGTCGGGAATGGCCCCCATGTTCAGGAGGGCGCTGCGCTGGAGCATCTGGACGATCGCGAACAGCCGTTCGCTGGCCTCGTCCTCGAACATCTCACCCATTCATCCCAACTCACGCCGCCGGCTCGCTTGAGCCCTCCGCTTCAGCCGCCCTCCACGACGGCCGTCGTGATGGACGCGCATTGAACCGCATCACCACAAGACATCCGGGATCTCTGCGCCTTCCGTCTCGGCGCCGTTCGGCAGCAACCTGACGAGCGGGTCAGGCGAACATCTCTTCGAGCAGGCGGTCCGGGTCGAACCGCTGCAGATCATCGTAACCCTGTCCGACTCCGACCATGACTATCGGTCGGCCGGTTGCGTGCGCGATCGACAGTGCGGCACCACCCTTCGCATCGGTGTCCAGCTTGCAGAGGACGAAACCATCGAAGGCGAGTGTGCGCTGGAACTCGACCGCTTGCTCGACCGCGTCGTTGCCGGCAAGTGCGTCACCGACGAACAGGACGAGGTGGGGCTTAGTGACTCTGTGCACCTTGCGGAGCTCCTCCATCAGGTTACTCTTGTTCTGCATCCGGCCGGCCGTGTCGATGATCACCACGTCGGCGCCGCGGGCGCGGGCGGAATCGATCGCGTCGCGCGCGATAGCCGCCGAGTCGCCACCGCGCTGGCTCGATATGCAACGAACCCCGATGCGTTCGGCGTGCACCTCCAACTGCTCGATAGCACCGGCTCGGAAGGTGTCGGCCGCGGCAAGCACCACCTGCTTTCCGGCCGCTGTGAATCGGTGCGCCAACTTGGCGGCCGTCGTCGTCTTGCCGGTGCCGTTGACACCGACCAGCATGATGATCACCGGTCCCCCCTCCTCCTCCAACAGACTGTCGGTGGTCGCGTCGAAGTCCCAGTAGCCGGCGGCCAGTAGAGTGCGGAGAGAACGCTTCAGGCTCGCTTCGATGACATGGCCGAGGTCGGCGCCCCGGCGGAGGCGGCGGCCAATTAATTCTGTCCTGATGGAGCCGAGCACCAGGTCGATGGCGCCGCCGCCCATGTCCGCTTCCAACAGAATCGATTCCAGTTCCTGGATCAATTCATCTAGCGCGGCGCTCTGTCTGATCACTCGGCCACCCGTCTCGACAACACCGCCGCCGAGGTCGATGTCCAAGGTCCGTTCCGCATCGATCTCGATCGTCGTTGGGCCGGACGAGCCGCGTGGTACGGCGGCGACCTCGACCAATCGTCGGCCGGTCGTCGATCGCATCACGTTCAGGTCGACGTGACTGCCTGCCGGTCGGGCCACCTCCGTCTTCTCGACGCCTTTCCTGCGACCGAACATACCTCGCTTGTTCTGCTGCTTGCGCCGCTCCTTCAGCGCCTTGGCCGAGCGGTCATCGAACGGGGATGGTGTGATCCCATCGTCGATGTCATCCCATTCGTCGTCCGGTTCATCCGCTGCGGCAGGCGGTCGTTCGATGGGAGACGGCTCCGCCTCGTCCGCTGTCGATTCACTGGCGACGGATTCGGCTGTACCGACCCTCTGATGTTCTTCGGTTCCCGTCGGATCATGTGTCGGTGCTGGTCCCACCGGCTTGGCCGCAGCCCACTCGTCGGCCCGCTCCGCCTCTGCACTCCCTTCCTCTGTCGTCAGCGCTTCGGCATCGGCGTCATCCGTGACCTCCTTGACGCGGCGTCTGAAGATGTCGAACAGGCCCATCGGACAACCTCAATCATCGAGTGTCAACTCGCCGCCGAAGCCGCTGCCGCGTCGCCCTCGACGGGGCCCCTTCTTCCCCCCGTCGTTCGAATCCTCGTCCTCTTCCGAAGTAGGAGGCGCCACTGTCGTCGAATCGGTAGTTCGACCGGCTGGCATCGCCGGGTCGACCGATTCTGATGCTGTCGGGCCGTCGACTCCTGAGGCGGGTGCTGAATCGTTAGCCTCTACCGATTCGTTGAATCTAACCGCAAGACGCCGAACCGTGCGTTCCGCTTCATCGAACTCGTCGTGAAGTCGTTGCAGCAACTCGCCGACCTCGTTCTGTCGCGCCTCCAGCGCATCGGCCGCCTGCGCTCGGGTCCGCTCAGCCTGGATGCCGCTGCCGATGTCGATGACGGCTCCCGCGTCGGCTGGCAGGTCGACGACGAGTTGGACGCCTGCACCCAGCGGCACCATGCCACCTATCTGGCCCTCCGGCGGCACCGACCTCAGCGCTCGGACCACCTGGCCCTGTTCGAGCATGATGGTCTCGAGCCGGGACATCTGCTCTTCTATGCGGACCATTCGCTGACGGTTCAGATCGACCATGCCGGCGATCCTCTGCAGCTCTACCCTGTCGCTCATCCACCCACCGTGCAGCGGCCGAATCACCCGGCTCGGATGAAGCCGTCGCTCTCACTCGCGACATGGACAACGGTGATAACGAGCGGCGAGTCCAATACAAATCGAATCCGGAGGGGTCGCACTGTCCATCATCGCTGGCTCTCGCATCCTCGTCACCGGCGGCACCGGATCAATCGGATCTGAAGTGGTGCGCCGACTGATCGATCGGGGGGCCGCCGAAGTCATCATTCTCTCGAGGGATGACTCGAAGCAGTTCTACATGCAGCAGGAGCTGTCAGGGCACCCGAACGTCGATTGGATCATCGGTGATGTTCGCGACCGTGAGAGCCTCGGGCGCGCTTTCCAGTGCGGTATCGATCATGTCATTCACGCAGCCGCACTGAAACACGTCCTGATATCGGAGCAGAATCCGACGGAAGCGGTCAAGACCAACATACTCGGGACTCAGAACGTCGTCGACTTGGCCCGTTCCGCGGCCGTCGGGTCCGTGCTGATGATCAGCACCGATAAGGCAGTCAATCCGACTTCGACGATGGGTGCGACGAAGTACGTCGCGGAGAAACTGACTCTCGATGGGAACTCTGCAGCGACACGCTGTGCATGCGTGCGATTCGGTAATGTCCTCGGCAGTCGCGGGTCGGTCATCCCAGCGATGGTGCTGAATGCCAAGGAAAGGGGGAGGGTGTGGATGTCCGACCCGGCGGTGACGAGGTTCGCAATGCCGATTCCCGAAGCGGCGGATCTGGTTCTGGACTCTCTAGAGATGATGCAGGGTGGTGAGATATTCGTCCTGAAGATGAAGGCGTTCAGCCTTCAGCAACTGATCGATGTGATCTCCGGGATGGAAATCTGTGAAGGCGGCTTCGAAATCGATGTCAAGGGGCTCATCCGGGCTGAAAAACTGCATGAGGATCTGATCACCAGCGATGAGATGGCGCGTCTGCATGAAGGGCCACGCCACTACATCGTCGCCCCTCCCATTGGAGATTGGGTGTCTGGTGAAGGCGTGCAGGCCTGTCAGATGCA
>Ga0310122_10000807_pt1 | contig 19897 bp, 18 predicted proteins | sample CB6_Bottom_1051__FD_203503 | JGI IMG/M metagenome (GOLD analysis project Ga0310122, IMG submission 203503) | Marine microbial communities from Western Arctic Ocean, Canada - CB6_Bottom_1051 | ecosystem: Environmental > Aquatic > Marine > Oceanic | place: Canada: Western Arctic Ocean | collected...
TGTCTCACGGATTGGCCAGCAAGCGCTATCGTTGCGAAGTGCGAGATTTCGGCGTCATGCTAATCCTGTTTGCACCCATCGCTTATGTCGATGTGACCGCTTCGTGGCGACTGCAATCGAAATGGCGGCGGATTCACGTCGCGGCGGCCGGAATGTACATCGAGTTATTTGTCGCGTCGGTTGCGGCATTGATCTGGAGTGTCACGCGCGACGAAGTGCTCGGGCATGTCTTATATAACCTGATCTTCATGGCCAGTATCTCGACGTTGCTGTTCAACGCGAATGCGCTGATGCGTTTTGACGGGTATTACATTCTGTCTGACTTGGCCGGCATCCCGAATCTCTATCAGCATGGGACGCGGTACGTCTCGTCATTGTGGGAACGTCTCGTTTTCGGAATCCGGCGCCCGGTAACCGAAATATCCGGAGCGGCGGGAGTTTTCGTCCGCGTGTACGGCATCGCGGCGTTTGTCTGGAGGCTGTTCGTGTCGGCCTCGCTGATCATTGGCGCATCGCTACTCTTTCACGGAGCTGGCGTCATCATCGCGACATTGGCCGTTGTGATGTGGGCAGGAATGCCGGCGTATCGTGTCTATGGAAGGCTGAGAGATGAGCAGCGCATGAATCCTGCGGTGCTCTCGCGAGCGGCAGTTGTGTTGGGTTGTGTGGCAACAATTCTGGTCGGGACCTTTTCGCTCGTGCCGTGGCCGTTTGCCAAACAGGCGCCCGGCGTGGTCGAGTTTGATCCCAGCGAGATCGTTCGAGCGGCGAGTCCCGGATTTGTCGTGGAAATTCTCGTCACCGACGGACAAGTCGTCGAGCGAGGCCAGCCACTGGCGGTCTTGCGAAATGACGAACTTGTTCAGCAATACGAATCGCTAAAGCTGAAGATTCAGGAATCCGTCGCCAGCCGTCGTATCCACGTCAACAAAGGCCAATTGGCGGAAGCCCAGATCAAGGACGCAAATCAGAAGGCACTGAATGACCAACTGGCGGAGATGCAGCAGCGTGTCGATGCTCTCGCGATAACCGCGCCGGTGTCAGGAACCGTAATTCGCCGGAACCTGAATTGTCTGCTCGGCACGTACCTCAACGAGGGAGACGAAATTGTCGCGTTCGGCGATATGTCATGCAAACGATTGCGGATTTCCGTCGATCAACAAGACGTCGATGCGTTTCTCACTCAAGTCGGTCAGCAGATACGTCTGCGAATCGAAGGATGCTGTCACCTGATGGGAACCGTGAAGCGTATCGAGCCGCGTGCCTCGTGCCAGCCATTCCACCGGGCGCTCTGTGCGTCCGACGGAGGACCACTGGCCGTCAAGCCACGAACACCGACCGCAGACGAATCGAACGCCGATCAGGCCGACGAGATCGAATTTGTGGAACCGAGATTCGTCGGAGTCATCGGAATTCCCGATAAGCTTGCTGCATCGTTGAGCGTCGGAACAATCGGCCGAGTGGCATTGCATGCTCATGACGAGTCGTTGGGCCAAGGCGTTTTCCGATTGCTGCATGACTGGCTTGATTCTCAGTTGGAACAAGTCCGCTAAGGAACGGGCCCGAAACAAGTTCCCGATTTCTGCTGGCTCGTTTAACAGCTTCCGAAGACGTCGGTGTTTCGATTACGTGCTGGCGTCCGAAACGAGGGGCGCCTTCGGCTTGCCGTTAAACGAGGAAGTTATTCTGAACCCGTTCCTAATCCGGGAGAACTGAAATAAACGAACAGTGACACACAGCAACGCCGCGGATTCTTACTCAGCTATCAAATCTTATCTGACATCCTCGATAACAGCTTTCGGAACTCCACTGGGTGGGAACGTTCGAGGATTATTGAAGGTCATTCGATTGTTCTCAGGTAGAAATGGTCCCGGTAGAGTTCCATTCACATTGACTGATTCGTTTTTTGACGTGAGTTAGTTTGACAGCGCCACTTTGTCGCCTCCTGTATTCAAGGTTCCTTCCTTATCTCAAAACGAGGCGAAGACTTATCAACTTCCCACGAACACGCAAAGATGAACCTGACATATACATGCGAGTATATTCACAGGGCTGGCCCTAACGGGCCGTTTCCAAAGATCACTCTCCAACGCCACAGACTGGAATTGTCGCATGTCAAGTCGATGCCGCTGGGCACCAATCCACGGTTCTCTGGTATGCCAGTTTCGGGGTGTTGCATGAGGCAGAATTGCAATGCTCAATCGGCACGACTAGATTGAATTATGGCACTGGCACAGCCATTTTGAAATGTCCGGTTCAAGCTGGTTTTTCCGTGACGTTTCCAGCACCAAGCATGGACAAGACAAAATGCCCCCCGGCAATTGCCACCGAACAACTCATGCATATTCCTGACGGATTCCTAAGTACGGAAGTTTGTGCGGTCACGACGGCGCTTTCGCTGGGAGCCGTTGGTTACAGCCTGCATAAGCTGAAGGATTCGCTCGCCGACCGCACCGTGCCGATGACGGGGATGATGGCGGCATTGATCTTCGCCGGACAGATGGTCAATTTTCCACTGATTGGCACCTCGGGACATTTGATTGGTGGAGTCTTGGCGGCCGTCATTCTTGGTCCGTGGGCCGGTTGTCTGGCTTTGACATTGGTTTTGTTTGTGCAATGCCTGTTGTTTGGTGACGGCGGCATTGTTGCCCTCGGCACGAACATTTTGCACATGGGTGTCGTCGGAGCCATCGGCGGGTACGCGATCTACGCCACGATTCGCCGTTTCGCCCGAAACACCGGCACGGGAACGATTGTCGCCGCCGTTGTGGCTTCCTGGATTACGGTGATGGCCGGCGCGGCGTTGTTCTGCCTGGAATTCCGTTTGTCTCAGTCGGCCGATGACTTTGAATTTCTGAACGCGTTTACTCTGATGGTCACCGTTCACTCGGCGATTGGAATCGGTGAAGCGTTAATCACGGGTGTCATTGTTAGCTTGGTACTGAAACAGCGGCCCGACTTGGTTTATGAACCGGAAAGTGAAGGAAATCGAGTCGTTGGCCTGCAACGGGTCTTTGCGGCCGGAGTGGTCGTTGCTCTGGCGGTTGCCGCGTTTCTGGCTCCGTTTGCATCGTCGCTGCCCGATGGGCTCGAGAGCGTCGCAATGCGGACAGGGATCGAGCAACTCAACAAGCGTGCGAATCATAGTCTGCTCTCGGATTACGACATTCCGATCGCAACCGAAAGTTGGCCGATGCTTTCCGTGTCGTTGGCCGGCATTGTGGGTACGGGATCGGTATTGGTGATTGCCTTATTGCTGGGACGGGCCTTTCGATTGCGTCCGTCATTCGTCGACGCAACAAGCGGAGAGTGATTGGCGTGCCGGCCAGGGAATGCCGGCCGTCTCAAAGGATTCAAGGAACACCGAACAATCGTGGCTGAATACATTGACCGTTACGGCCGATCGCGTTCGATCTGCCATCGATTACCGGCACTCGCCAAGTTGATCATGGCGATCACCGTCGTCGTGGTGGGCGTGTCGATTCCCGTGGAACTCTGGCCGATACAGGGTGTTCTCGTTGGGATCGTATTCATGGCGCATAGTCTGGCGCGAATTCCGCTGTCATACCTGCTCAGGAGACTGGCGCTGTTTCTGCCAATGTTGTTCGTGATTTCATTGGCTCTGCCGGCATCGCAAGGGTTTCAAAGCGGCTGGCCCATCATGATGCGCATCCTGTTCCGCAGCACGGTCGCGTTTCTGACGGTGTTGTGGCTGATCAATGTGATGCCGTTCGACCAGTTACTTGTCACCATGAGCCGCCTGTTTGTTCCGAAAGTCTTCATTGCAATGTTGGCGTTCATGTATCGTTACGCATTCGTTTTGTGGGACGAACTCGAGAAAATGCAGGTTGCCCGCCGCGCGCGGACTTTTTCTGGAGGTTCGTTGTTGTTTCGGTGGAAAACATTTGCGCAGATGATCGGGATGCTGTTGATCCGCGCGATGACGCGTGCCGAACGTGTTCACGGAGCGATGTGCGCGCGAGGTTGGGACGGAACCGTCCGGTCGCTCGACACACAGTCACAGCCTGACAATTCGGTCTGATCGACGTATGCCTGAAGTGAAACAATCTTGTGCCGTCCGTATCCAAGGACTGAGCTACAACTATCCAGCAGCAGGCCGGGCGTTGGAGGATGTCTCGCTTTCAGTCGACGTCGGTGAGGTTGTTGGACTGGTTGGCCCCAGCGGAGCGGGCAAGTCGACGTTGTTGATGCATTTGAACGGCTTGCTTCCCGAGAACATTCCCAAACAAATCATCGATGCCGATTCGGCGGCCGTGCGGATTCTGGGGCATGCCGTCTGCAAAGTGAATCTGCCGGAGATCCGGCAACTTGTCGGATTCCTATTTCAAGATCCCGACGACCAACTATTTTGCTCGACCGTACGTGAAGACGTTGCGTTCGGTCCGCTAAATCAGGGATTGTCACGCGACGATGTCATGGAACGAGTCACCACAAGTCTGCGGGCCGTCGATCTCGAAGACTTCGCCGACCGCAATACGTTGCAATTGAGCGTTGGAGAACGCAAGCGAGTTTGCTTGGCGGGTGTCTTCGCATGCCGCCCGTCAGTCTTGGCGCTCGACGAACCGTTTGGCAATCTCGACCCGCGAGCGAGACGTTCGGTCATCCGCATTATCGAGTCGTTCCAGGGCTGCCAGATCATCGCGACACACGACTTGAATCTCGTGGCGGAAGTTTGCCCGCGTGTTGTGATTCTGGATCAAGGATGTGTCCAAGCCGATGGCCGGACCGACGAAATTCTGAGCGATCGAATATTGGTCGAAAGGCACGGTTTGGAAGTCCCGATCCAATACAGAGCTGGCTGTTAGTTTGCAAAAGACGGAAAGGGTGGGGCTATCCTGTCTTTTTCGACCGAGCCCGCGAAAAGAACGCCAATTGGCAACTTGAACCGGACAATTCACAATGGCTGTTGCATGAATCAGCGATTGTGACGGGCGAATTCGGCGACAAAGCTCTGAGATAATCGATAAAACTCGCAACATTCGTCATTTGTAGCGTAGAATACGGAATATCCGGTTCGATCTAACAAATGTTACGGTCTTTCTGTGTAACTGCTTCCAGACCGAGTAAAACGTGACGGATGCGAGACGTGACAACGGAGATGAGAATGCAGCGGGCACACGCCAAGCGAGATTGTGGCGACCTTGTGTTGGAACGATCGACGGCACGTGCCGCGGACCTACCGGTTCGTCGCCGGGCGTCAGCACGCGGCTTCACGTTGATCGAGCTTCTGGTCGTGATCACCATCATTGCCATTCTGGTCGCGTTTCTATTGCCGGCGGTGCAACAGGCTCGCGAGAGTGCGCGGCGGCTTCAATGCCGAAGTAACCTCAAGCAGATCGGCTTGGCTGTCGCGAACTACGAGTCGGTGCATACCGTGTTCCCGCCTAGTGTGCTCCGGCAGGAAGACGGCAACCCGCTTCCCCCCAGCAATGATCCGAATGCAACAATCAAGTATCGAGGCCATTGGACGGGATATCACTTCTTGTTGCCCTTTTTGGATCAGCCGGCGCTTCACAATAAATACAATTTTAGCGGGACGTGGATTTCCAGCCTGACCGATTCCACCGACCGCCGCAGTTGGCTGCTGAATCGCACCTATCTCGACATTTTGGTGTGCCCCACTTCCAGTCACGAATCCAACACGATCGGGGACGACGGAAATACTCCCAATAGCGGCCATTTCATGTCGGGAGCACCCACGGATTACGCTTTTTGTCACGGGTCCGACATCATTCGCGCGGTACCCGGACAAAACGGTGGATGCTCAGGCGGCGATCTGAATTATTGGTCTCAGTGGCCAGAACGTCACCGTGGAGCGTTTGGATATAACAGTTTCTGCAAAAACGCGCAGATGCGAGATGGCCCGTCCGCGACGATTATTCTTGGCGAGAAAGCCGGCGGCCGAATGCCGGCCGAACCGCCGTTGTTGATGGTCGAGTTTCCCTGGGCCATGGCGGCGGTCATGTATTTCGCTCCAACGAGAGGAATTGGAGGAAACCCGGCATGGGTCGCGGGTCCATTCGGCGTGACTCGTGACGTTCAATTGCCGCAATGCCCTGACGCGCCGTCGAGCGCCGGCGTACCTTATCCGATGAATCCGGCGGTCAGGACATTTAACGCATTGTCGAATGACAGGCCTTTTTATAGCTTTCAATCCTCCCACAATGGCGGTGCCCACTTTTTGTTCGGTGACGGGGCAGTTCGATTCTTGAACGAAGGAATCGACATTAGCCTTTATGCAGCCCTGTCGACAATTGATGGTGGAGAACCCGTAACGATCGGGGCATTCTGATGAGCCGTGACTTCTGGATCGCCGCCACGTTGGCCTGCGTCGTTGTCGGATGCACGGCGGGCGGAAACTCAAAGTCCGAGGACTTGGCCGACGTTCGCGGCACGGTGACATTCTGCGGAGCGCCAGCGAATGCCGAGCTCATTTTTGAACCGATTGGGTCTGCTCAATTTTCAGGGGGACGTCCGTCCTCGGCGGTCACCGACGAAAACGGCGAGTTTATCCTCTATCATTCCTCTGATCAGAAGGGCAGCAAGACTGGAGAAAACCGTATTTCAATCAAAATCCACGGGATCGCCGGCCGTGAAATAACAAGATCAGCGCCGGGAACGGCCCTCCTGTCGACCTGGCTGGTCCGCGACGTGAAACCGGGACAAAATCAATTTCATTTCGTACTGACGTTCTAAGACATCAGGCTTTCAATTCATGAAACCATATTCGATGCTCCTTTTGGCCTGCGGAATGGCCGCCACGTTGCCTCTTTCTGGTTGCGGCGGTTCGACCGATTCCGTACAGATGGCGGCCGCCAGACTGAGCCTTCAACTGGGAGATCCGCAAAAGGCCATCGACGCGCTCGCCGACGAAGATCCTTCCGCCGAACATCATTATTTGAAAGCCATCGCGCTGAACCGGTTGAGCCGAACTGGGCCGGCGATGGCGGAAATCGATCTCGCGCTCGAGGCCGAACCCGATGTGGCCAAGTACAAAGGCCTCAAGCTGAAATTCGAACTTTTCCAAACCAAAGTTGAAGCAATCGATGAGATGATTCAATTGCATGAAGACAATCGGTCGAACCCGGTTGTGTCGTTGTTTTCAATTTATGCCTATCAGGCGAAAACGCTGCGTTTGGCCGCGATCCGAAAAGTACGGGCGGCCGCGGCCCACAAGAAACGGGCTCGCGAGGCTTTGGAAGTTTGCGTGCAGCTTGTTTCCGAAATGCCCGAGTACCACGTGGTCGTGTTGAACTTCACAATCCGGGAGAACCTGAAAAAAGATGCCGAATTACTGGCCAACCAATTGATTGCTTTAGATCCAGATAATCCGAGTCTTGTACAATACAAGCTCCAAGTGTTGCTGCTCACGGACAAGATTGGAAAGGCGGTCGAATTAGCCAAGTCGATTTATTACAAGAACGGCCGCAGCCAGTTGGCGGCCGTTCTTTACAGCCAAGTGCTTTCAAAGGCAGACGCCAGTGAAGACTATGACCGCGAGATGCGCAGTTTGTTTCAAGATCATCCGCGGAGTGTCGAAACCGTTACGAATTACGGCATCTACCTGGCGCGCAGCAACAGAATGGGCGAAGCCATCAAAGCCATTCAATACGCCATCCGGCAACACAAATTGATCGCGCCAAGGTCGCAGCTCATCTCGTCGGCGATTTCCCTTCCGCTTGAAGTCGGTAACGCGGCGTTGGCTGAACAACAATTGGAACGCTATCGGCTACAGTTGAACGATACCTTCTTGATCCGGCTGTTCGAGGGCCGTATCCACTATTTGAACAAGAACTACGGCGAGGCATTGGACAAGCTGCAATCGATTGTCGAGGCGGACCGACGCATGGTCGGCGGCGCCCGCCCGTTGGCCGCGGAAGCGTTGAAATGGATTCAAATCATCATGAATGACGAAACCGTCTCGGAACAAATGAGAATAGCGGCTGAATTGATCCAGAAAATGAAACTGGGGATTGCCGTGCCACAAACTAGCGATGGTGACGGTTCCGGCTCCAACGGCGGCGAAGCCAAGGATGACAAAGCCGCTGGCGACGCGAACGGCGCCAATCAGCAATAGTCGAGCAAGACAGCCTTCTGCACGCTTTGAAAACAGCGGCTCTCAGAGGGTGGGCAAGTTGCAATCCTGTCCGAACCTTTCTTCCGATCACGGATGGAACCAGAATAACAGGGCGAAAAATATGTAAACGGCCAAGAACATGGCACCTTCCAGCCAATTGGATTCGCCGTCGTTTAGCGATGCTGACGAAATCAATACGGCCGCGACTAACGCCATCAGCTCGAACGGATTGAATTGCAATGTCAGCATTTCCCCCATCATGCTGGACACGATTACCAGCACTGGTGCCACCATCAATGCGATTTGCAGGCACGATCCCATTGCGATTTGATAGCTGAGTTCCATCTTATTGTCGCGGGCGACCCACACGGCCACCATTCCTTCCGCCGCGTTGCCGACGATTGCCACGACAATCACGCCGATAAACAAATCGCTCATTCCAATATCCAAATGTTCGATTGAACTGACAAACATCTCGCTCAGAAAGGCAACGATCAGCGTTGCTCCCAACAGGACTCCGATCGCCAGTTTTTTCGACCAGACGGCCTCGTGATGTTCTTCATCACCCGGCATGAGCAAAAATCGGTGAGTTCGCAGTGAGAACAACAGGCTTAACCCGTAAACCACTAGCAAAATGACAGCTCCCACCATTGAAACGTCAGCGATCAGTTTGTCGGCGGATTCGACGTCAAGTTTTGGATCAATCTGCAACGCCAGACCCATCACGCTGGGCACGATCAAGATAACGATGGCAATCCACAACATGCCCACGTTGATATTGGCTCCCGTCCGTGAAAACTTTTGCGTCGGAAACTTCATGCCGCCGTACAACATGGCACCGCCCAATACCAATAGCAGATTCCCAATAATGGAACCTGTAATCGACGAACGCACGATCTCGTGCATTTCCGGCCCTTTGCGCAGGGCGCACACGGCGATGATCAACTCGGTCACATTTCCAAACGTCGCGTTCAGCAGCCCGCCCCACATTGGTCCGGTATAGATCGCGATCTCCTCCGTCGCTTTGCCGATCAGCGTCACGGTGCCGAGAATCCCCAACGCGGAAACGACAAACATGGCAATCCCCTCGACATGCGAAAAATGCATCACCACGGCGGCCGGCAAGAAAACCAGCAAGACCGAAAGTTTGGGAATTGTCGACAAGAAAGATTTACCTGAACTCATTAATCGAGACTCCGGAGTTTGTCCTGTTGAAGCCCGTCGCAACCATCGTTAATTAGGGAGTAAACCGCGAATTGATCCAAATCTTGCGCAACAACTAAGTACAATCGACGTTTCACGTTTACCGCGCCATGGAATGGCGTTTCCGATACTAATGGCTGCCAATTCCGGCGGAAACTCATTCCAAAGCGATTGAGTTTGCACCGCGGGCCGTCAGAGTTTGCGATTGGTTGGGCCAATAGGAGTCATAAGGTGCCAACGCGAAGAGTGATCAGTTCAACAAAATTCGTTTCCGTCGACAATGATGACGGATACGTTTATCACTTCAATCTGAGGAATATCCTGTACGCGGTCGAGAACGGCAAGGAAGCAACCGTCACGGTTGTTTTCAATTCGGGCCACCAAATCGAGTTGCAAGACCACGTTGCCGCGCTGCTGATCGAAGAGCTGCGCAGCAAGAATCTGTTACAAAAAGAGATTCAAAACGAACAGCTCACCGACACGGCATTCGAATTCACGCTCGAAACTGCGCGCGACGCCGTCGATGCTTCTGACTTGTCGGTCATTCAGGATGAGGGGGACGACCTTGCTGACATTCCCGCCAAGATCAGCGCCGCAATGAAAGAAAATCGTCAAGCGAAGCGGCGTCGTAAATAGCGGACTGTGTGTGCGTCGCCTGAATTACGCACTGACCAAGAGAAAACAAGAAGCAGTTTCTAAAGCAGGCAGCATGCCCCAGAGTCGCCATTCGCTCCGCGAAAGAAGCGCTACTTTCGCGGAGCGAAAGGCGACATTGATTGGCCGGTCCTCCACGCGCTACCACCAATCCAAAACTGGTGTATCTTTCGGTGCTGCGTACATCCAATCACCGGTAATCAGTTTCAGTAGTCCCGTCGGAGCTGGCAAGATTGCTCGCAGCGCGACGTAGCCTGTCAATATTCCGAATACAGTACCGGCAACACGAACGGGTTTTGACGTTTTGTAAAGACAGACCGCTCCGCCAAACCAGATGGCCAATACAATCAAGTCGAGGTATTCCAAAATATCGAAGGACACTTCAATTTGAGAAATCGGCCAGAACGGCTTGACCGCGAACCAATAAAGCGTATCCGTCAGACAATGCACGAACGCGGCAATGCAGCACCATCCAAATAAGTAGCCAAATGGACGCACGCCGGCTGCAAATCGGCCGATCGACGCGATGACTGCCGAAAGAACGACGATGGCAATCACGTTGTGGCCGAGTGCGTGATGCAGTTTCCAAAAATAGAAGTCGCCGAAGAGTTTCGAGACAACATCAAGGTCAGGCGCGACTCCGGCGACCGTCACAATCACAACCCCGGCCGTTCCCAGCCGCTGCCTCACACCGAACTGCGCAAGCAGCGCCGAACAGATTGCATGTTCAGGCAACGTCATTTCAACCAGCTTTGCGGCGATGCCGTTGTAATTGTCGCTGGGCTTCTTCCGGTGTCGTTTTCCACCGGCGGTGAACCCAGAAATACTGTTCGGGAGATCGCCGGACGGCGCTTTCGAGTGCATTGGTGAATTGCTGAGTGATCTCGTGGACGCGGCCATCTCCGTGAAAATCCCGCGGATCGACGACTTCTTCGCAACCAAGTTCGTAATGCACCCAATGCCGATTCTGAAAATCATCGGGCTGGCGGCACGAGTATCCCACAACGATGTTAGCGTCGTATTCAATGGCCAGTCTGGCAATCGTCGGGAATGTCGACGCGGGATGCCCGAAGAAATCGACGAACGTGCCACGTGCTCCGGCGTCTTGGTCGCACAAGACGGCAATGCTGCCGCCTTGTTCCAACACGCCGGCCATTTTTGCAAAAGCCCCGCGCTTGGCGATCATCGAGTGGCCCGTATGGCGGCGAAATCGTTCGAACCATTCATCCAGATACGGATTATCCAGCGGACGCGCGACGACGCTCATCGGAAAACCAAAATGGCCAAAAACAGAAATGGACATTTCCCAATTTCCGAAATGCCCGCTGAGCAAAATGACGGGCCGTTTCGAACACAGCGCGCGTACGGCGCCGCTTCGTGTCCGGAACGAAAGGATTTGGCGGAAATTATTGATCGTCAGCTTCCGTGAAATCTGCGCGATCTCGGCCACCATACGGAATAAATGCCGCCACATGCCAAGAATCAATTCGTCAACTTCCGAGTTGCTGTACTTGTTGCCGAACGCCGTTCGGATATTCTGTTTTGCCGAATGATACCGCGTCAGCTTTTTCGGCAGCACATAAAAGACAAACCACGCCAGACTCTCGGCGACGCGCACGTTGCGGCGAGGCGATTGAATCTGCAGCAAACAGATAATCATCCGAAAGAAAAAGTATTCCAGGCGATGACGCCAGGCCAACCAAGTTGAAGCGCGCGATTTCATTCGAATCCGATCCGCTAGACGCCGCCTCTCAAATCCCTGTTGTAGCCAGAGTCGCAAGAATTCGGCGCTGGCAAACCCTCAACTCTTCCGCAATCTTGGAACTCCCACTACAGTCAAAACGCGACATTGGCCGGTCTGGAAACAACTGCTGGTCGCGAGTTGTGGCAAACTGTCTACTGACGTGAACAGCTTTGTTGCCAAGTGTTTTGCTGCCGAGAAACACGAGAATTAGCGTTGCGTCAGGCCGAGGAGTGTCTCTGTAAATTGTTGAAGCGTCAAGGCCGTTTTGCCGCGAAGGTAAAACCAAGGCTCTCCTTTGTCTGGTCCCCAAAGGCCAACAGTAACGTTGACTTCTCGTACGATGTTCTTAATGGCAGTTGCATTCAGCTTGACGCTTCCGACATTGCTCCGCGGACTCACAGGACCAGCTTGACGAAATGAAGCGTTGCAACCAGAGCGGGCTGCGTTTTCGGCTTTTCACCGTCGAGCAGCCCATGATCTAACTCTCAGGAACTGTACCGTGCCCTTGGCTCCCGGCCGCTCGCACGACGTGACACGTCCCCGCCCAACGGGTAAGCTGTACACGGCCCCGCTACGAGGTCTCAAGCCCGCCAAGGTGGGCGCGTTCAAAGCACTGTTTTACGAATCGATGATCCCTTGGCAACTCGACAAAGAAATCAAATGGCATTGGGTGTGTATTGTGGACAAATATTCTATTTCATCGTCAGTACCATTCTCCCCGAATTTGAAGATAAGATCTTCCCTGATGTCCAAAAGATGTTGGCGTCATTCCGAGTCAAGACGGAATGGCCGCTCCAAAATGGCGGATAACAAAATGAGCGTTTGAGCGAGCCAGCATGAACCGCACTCCAAAGGAGCGGGGGGAGGATCACGGATGAATCAGAACGCGGAACTCCTGGACACGATTCACGCCGAGTTGAACGAGCAACAGCGCGCGGCCGCTCGGCATGGTTTGGGGCCGTTGTTGATTGTTGCCGGTGCGGGGACTGGAAAAACGACGACGCTGGCACATCGGGTGGCGCATTTGATTGCCACCGACGTCGATCCTGGACGAATTTTACTGTTGACGTTTACGCGCCGAGCCGCGGCCGAGATGTTGCGGCGTGTTGAGGCCATTCTGCGGCAAATGCAACAATTGCAGTGCGAACATCGTGGAAAACCGATGCGGCTGACGAGCCGCAAGATCTGGGGCGGTACTTTCCACGCCATCGCCACTCGCCTGCTGCGCCAGCATGGCAAGCTGATCGGGCTGGAACAGGAATTCACAATCCTGGACCGCGGTGATTCCGAAGACCTCATGCATGTCGTGCGTGCCGAATTGGAATTGGCCAAGACCGGCAAGCGGTTTCCGCTGAAGGGAACCTGCTTGGCAATCTACAGCCGCTGCGTGAATTCGCAGATGCGGTTAGAACGAGTTTTGGAACGCGCGTTTCCGTGGTGCGCCGAGCACGCCGATCCATTGAAGGAATTATTCAAAGCCTATGTCGATCGCAAGGAGCGGCAGATTTCTCTGGATTACGACGATTTGCTGTTGTTCTGGAATTCACTGGCCGCTGAACCGTCGTGCGCGCAGGTTCTCCGCGAAAAATTCGATTATGTCTTGGTCGACGAGTATCAAGACACGAACGTCTTACAATCACAAACATTGAAGCACTTGTGTCCCGACGGTCAGGGATTGAATGTCGTTGGCGACGACGCTCAGTCGATCTATTCATTCCGCTCGGCCACGGTACGCAACATCTTGGATTTTCCAAAACAGTTTCCGGGCACGACAATCGTCAAGTTGGAAGAAAACTACCGCAGCACTCAGCCGATACTCGACGCGACGAACCACGTCATCGCTCACGCCGCCGAACGACACACGAAGAATTTGTGGTCGAGCCGTTCGGCGGGACCGCGGCCGTCGATCGTCAGTTGCATAGACGAAGACGAACAGACGGACTTCGTCATCGACACGATTCTGGCTCACCGCGAATCGGGCACTCAGTTGCAGCAACAAGCGGTGCTGTTTCGAGCCTCGCATCACAGTTTGGCTCTGGAAATCGAACTGGCTCGGCGCAACATTCCGTTTCACAAATACGGCGGTCTGAATTTCATTGAAACGGCGCACGTCAAAGACTTGATGGCGTTCTTGCGGTTGGCCGAGAATCCGCGCGACGTGGTTTCGGCAATGCGAGTGCTGGTGCTGCTGCCCGGCATTGGCCAGATCAAAGCCCGTCAATTGGCCAACATGCTGGCTGAGGCCAATTGGAGCTTCAAAGCTTGGGACGACTACACGCCGCCCAGCGCCGCGGCTTCCGACTGGCCGGCATTTGTGACTCTGATGAAAGTCTTGGCGTCGCGGTCGTCCAAGAACCGCCAAGTCACAGCGGACGTGCATCAGGTGCGAAAGTTTTACGCTCCGTTGTTGGAACAGAAATACGATCATGCTCAGTCGCGTCTGCGAGATTTGGAACAGTTGGAAGTCGTGGCCTCACGCTTTTCCGACCGCACCAGTTTTCTGACCGAGATCACGCTCGATCCGCCAAGTTCAACTCAAGAGCTGTCCGACGACACGCACTTGGACGAAGATTTCCTGATCCTCAGCACCATCCATTCCGCCAAAGGATTGGAATGGGACAGCGTATTTGTGCTGCACGCGGCCGACGGCAATATCCCATCTGACATGGCCGTTAAGACCAATGAAGAGATCGAAGAAGAACGGCGACTGTTGTACGTCGCGCTGACGCGAGCGAAAAACCGGTTGTTTGTGTGCCATCCGCACCGCTATTACTTCCACGGACGTTACCGCGGCGACGCTCACAGTTTCTCGCAACTGACGCGATTTTTGCCCGAAGACGTGCAACAGCATTTCGATCGGATCATCGCCGGCGGAGAAATCGAAACTGACGATGCGGACGACGCCGTCAGCGACGTGACGACGGCCGACATCCGCGACGGGATCAAACGCATGTTGGCATAAGCACTTCTTCAACGCTCACACGCGAACGCGGACCCAGCGCGTGTGCGTGATTCCGCCCGACGTACACCAGAACCACGTCAGCACATCTCCGTCGCTCAGCAGTCGGCCGGCGGGTTTTCCGAAACCGATCAGCATGTGTCCTTCCAGAAAATTATCGCCTTGTGGTTGTCCCAGCGCGGCTTCGGCGCCCGCATCGAACACGATGGCTTCGTTTTCGACGTCAAAATGGCTGAGGTCTTCAGTCACGGCCACACGGATTCCTTCCGGGTCGTGCCGGAAGTTGTAGATAGCGGCGACGCGGCCGTCGGCCAGCGGGATCGGCGTGCAAACTTGACCGCGCAGGTTGGTCGGTTGTGGGTCGCTCCATGTTCGGCCTTGGTCGTCGGAAATGACCCAGTGATTGTTCGCATCGTCTTGCGTGCCGTACTTGTGTGTCCAGATCAGCGAGTAAATCCGACCGTCGGGCATCGTCGCGCACATCAAGTCCCACCACAGAAGAGTTCCGCTGGTGTCGTCGGCGATGACGGCGAATTCGTTCCAGGTTTTTCCTTGATCGGCCGAGAACACCGCTGCGGCCTTTTGGTCGGGAGGTCCGTCGTATCCTTCCGGCTTCCAGGTTTCGAGCGGATACATCCACCGATCCGGTGCGAGTTGCAGTAATTGCCCGGCGCCGTTGCATGTGTATTTCTCGGGTGGCAGATCGACGGGGATGATCCGCGGCGCGGACCACGTGCGGCCTTGGTCCTCGGACCAGAACAACAGCATTTCCGGGCGTTGCAGCGCTTCGGAATCCGGATCAAATAGCGATTGCTCGGAAGTCTCAAAACGCGTGGCCGTCATCACAAGCCGTCCGTCGGGAATTTCGCTGATTTGCGGCGCTCGATAAGCCCAGCCGTCTGAAGGAACGCTACCGTGGATGCTGCCTTCGTTGGTCCAGTCGCGGCCGTTGGCACTCCGCAAGACCTCGATGTGATTGTCGTTCGAACCAAGTTTCGCGCCGACGTGTTGAGTGGCAATGAACGTGCCGTCGGACAACGGCGTGATCCACGGCATGTAGGCTCCACGCCCCGCTTCGCTCGAAATGATTCCCTGTTCGACGATTTCAGGCATATCTGTTCCTCTGCTTTTGGCGTGCGAGACTGCGAGCAGTATCGCATTCGAGGTTTGACATTGCCAACAACTTAGTAGGTCCTGCGAGCCGAGCAGGACCCATGATAGGCCGAGCAGGACCCGGTATCGGTTGAGAGCTCTCGCTCGGCTCGCGAGACCTACTACCGTCCGACAAACGTTTTGATTCGCCGCGTTGGTGAACGTAGCCTTGTGTCGATATCACGGTCGATGCGAGAATAGACGTTGCAGGAGGTCTCGGCCGTCAATGAAAGCGGTTGATTCAAACGTTTCATGCAAGGGCGTCGTGCACGTGCTTTCCATCGGGCGGCAATCCATAAAACAATGCAAGGGCTGGACGCGGCGCGAGCTGCTGAAAGTCGGTTCGCTCGGTTTTCCGTTGCGCGATGCGATGGATCGAAGTGCGACAGCGTCGAATGTCTCACGTGACAAGTCGGTGATCCTGCTGTGGTTGTGGGGCGGTCCGCCGCACCTGGATACCTTCGACATGAAACCACGGGCTCCGGTCGAGTACCGCGGTCCGTATCTGCCAGTTCCTACGACCGTGCCCGGGATTGAAATCTGCGAGTTGTTGCCGAAACTGGCAGCGCGAGCCGACCGGTATGCGATCATTCGATCAATGCATCACACGTCGAACGACCACGGCATCGCGGGCACGATCGGCCTGACCGGTTCCGATTTCGGAGCGACCAGCCTGGGCGGCAAAGTGCTTCCCGGCCAGCGCAAGCCGACGCATGGTTCCGTTGTGTCGAAGGTCCTGGGCTTTCAACCGGGAATGCCTCGGTTCGTGACGATGGGAGGAAGATTGCATCAAGGAAAACGACCGATCACGGGTGGCGATGCCGGCACGTTGGGTCCGTTATTCGATCCGTTTCGCTTGGACTACGATCCTGAGCACGGAGTCAAAATCCCGCAACTCGAACTGATCGACGGAGTCACCGCCAGCGGCCTCGATTCGAGACGCGATCTTCAAAAGGCCGTCGACCGTTTGGCAGACCGTATTCAACAATCGCCGTCAACCGACAAGTTGGATCAGTTCTATCAACAAGCGTTCTCGCTGCTGACTTCGAAAGAGTCACGCAATATCTTCGATCTCGAACAGGAATCCGAAGCGTCGCGCCGTCAATATGGCCGATTTCGATTTGGGCAATGTTGCCTGTTGTCACGCCGGCTGGTCGAAGCCGGAGCCCGATTCGTACAAGTGAATTGGAGCTCCCACGTTGAACCGGTGGAAGACACCGGTGACGGTGGCTGGGACATGCACGACCGCAACTTTCAGCAATTCCAAGACCGGCACGCCTGGATGTTGGACCAATCGCTTTCGGCGTTGCTGGACGACTTGGATCAGCGTGGGATGCTCGAAAGCACGATCGTCGTTGCGATTGGTGAGTTCGGACGAACTCCGAAAATCAACGGCAAAGCGGGCCGCGATCACTGGCATCAGTGCTATTCTGGGTTGATTGCCGGCGGCGGCCTGCGAGCCGCGCAAGTCATTGGCGAAAGTGACCGTCACGGAGAACACCCTGTCGCCCGTCCGGTCACTCCGGCTGATCTCTATACAACCGTGCTAACTCAAATGGGAATCGGCACGACCCGGTTGACTGCAGCAGGACTGGTGCCGATGGGAAATGTCATCGAAGAGTTGATATAGGGTGATGCGGCCGGTCGCGGTGTTCGTAGCCCGATTCGCAAAAAACTCAAATATCTTTGAATCATGAAACTCCTGAAGTCTTGCGACCTCAGCGACCGGGTACCACGTCTTCGCAGAAGGCGTGCGGCGCAGCCGCTGGAAACCGTTTCGACGCGCTCAAGCCAAGGAGATCGTCTTTCTTGTGAGAAACTTGCACGCAGTTTCCTGTCGCTCCGCGACACGGCTTGCTGAACGCGAGCCGTGCTACCCCGCTTTGCGCACGGGCGCGTTGCATCTCACAGTCTTACTCTTGTTAGGTGCGAGTACTCATGCGGCTGAGCCAGCCAGGATCCAACGCATCACGAACGACGGATACTTCAAACAACGTCCGTCGTTTTCACCGGACGGTCGCTCGGTCGTGTTTGCCCGTCACAAGGGAGCCACGATTTTCTTATTCGTCCGCGATTTGAAAACTGGCAAGGAACGGCGGCTGACGAAACGTGAGTTTCCCGAATACGACGCGGTCTTTTCGCCCAACGGTAAAGAACTGGTGTTTGCATTGGACAAAGCATCTCCCAATCAAGGGGACATCGAGGTTTATCGGATCGGAATCGAAGGCAAGCCGCTGACCGCCGTCGCCGTGACCGAGGGAAAGCTGTCACACGAGGAATCTCCGTGTTGGTCACCGGGCGCCAAGATGATCGCCTTCACTTCGACACGGCATGGGAATCAGGAACTCTACGTCGCGCAAGCTGACGGAAAGAACCCACGTCGGCTGACCAGCGATCCCGCCATCGATGCTCATCCGGCGTGGTCGCCCGACGGCCACACAATCGCCTTTGCCACAAACCGCTGGGGAGATCTGGAATTAGCACTCATCGACGTCGACGGTTCCAACCTGCGACGGCTGACGAACAGCAAAGGACTGGATGACTACCCAGCTTGGTCGCCCGACGGCAAGCGTTTGGCCTTCACCAGCAACCGCGACCGTAATCTGGAAATCTATCTGGTGGATCGTGACGGCCGCAATGCTTTGAACCTGACGCAGAATCCGGCGATCGATAACTTTCCCGGTTGGACACACGACGGTAAGATCGGATTCGTTTCAAACCGCGACGATGGCTTCGAAATCTACGTCAAGAGCGATCCGCGGGTGAACGCCGGACGTCAGGTGAATGGTGCGAACTGATGGCACGGCTGGAATTCGGTACGATCCTGTCGCGAGGAATGAAGCTGCGTTGCCCCCGTTGCGGTGGCAGCAAGCTGTTTCGCGGCTGGTTTCGTATGAACGAGAAGTGTGACGGTTGCAGCCTGAAATACGAACGCGAACCCGGCTACTTCCTGGGTTTGATGTATATCAATTACGGAGTAACGGCCCTGTCATTGACGGTTCTGTACGTTACGCTGCACTTCATCGTGGGTTTTGAAAACCGCGCGCTCACGATTCCGTTAGTCGCTTACTGCGTGTTGTTCCCGGTTTTGATGTTCCGGCACGCGCGATCGATTTGGCTGGCAGTGGACTGTCATTTCGACCGGACTGGCTTTGATTCTCATGAAGACCACGCCGACGACCGATAGCTCACGCCCGATCATGGTCCGTATTCAACTGGGCCGCATCGACATCCCGTTGTTCACGCTGACTGAGCCGATACAGTCCGAATCCGAATCCTGCAAAAACCATCATTGGCATCGATAGCATAAACAGAATGCTATACATGTAGGCTCTCGGTTTGTGCGTGTCCGACTCATTTGCGATTTGGCACATCGGGCAAGCATCGGCCACGTCAGTCACCGGGCCCAGAGCACTGATACCGAAAGCCAATGTCAAAGTCAAAGTCAAAAGCAGATTCCGAGACATGTTGTCGGGTCCCATGAGAGCGATTCCTTCAGGCTCGGGAATTGTCGCGATTCCGCCTGGCCGAATCAAGATATCGTCGCACCTTTGTTCGAACCTCGTTGGTTTACAGCCTTTGATGTCAGGAATCGTAGATTCATCTTATCGACAAAACTGCCGAATCTTGGTTGCCTTTGACGACTGAATCAGTTCCACCGGCATTTCCTCGGTGATTATGTCCCGATCATGATTTTCGGACAAGCGGGACTTTTTCCGATTCGTAGCCTCCGTATCCTAATTGCTGGCAAAAGCCGGTGGCGGTTACCTCTCACCACAATTCTGCAGAAGCGCTTTGATGGATCGAGATTAAACTGCCATAATGGTATGCTTACCTCCATGCTAACCTGACCTGACCAGATGGAAGCGATTAGCTTCCAAAGAAGGAAATTCTGCATATGGCTATCGGAACGATTGACAATACGACCGGCACGCCCGTGGTCGAAGAAGTTGAGCAAAAATTTGAATACCCGGGGAGTCCCACAACCTGTGACGGTGCCGAGGCTGTTGTCTGGGTCGAAACTCAAATTTGCCAAGGATCAGGCGCGTTCCCCATCACAAGTTCAACGACAATGGGCAGTGGATTC
>Ga0310122_10000808_pt1 | contig 19881 bp, 13 predicted proteins | sample CB6_Bottom_1051__FD_203503 | JGI IMG/M metagenome (GOLD analysis project Ga0310122, IMG submission 203503) | Marine microbial communities from Western Arctic Ocean, Canada - CB6_Bottom_1051 | ecosystem: Environmental > Aquatic > Marine > Oceanic | place: Canada: Western Arctic Ocean | collected...
GCGGCGATCCGCTGCACCAGCAGGCTGGCACTCGCCTTGCCCGCTCGCACGGCCGGACCGTTCCGACCGCCTCGAGACAATCCGGCAAACGTATCCAGCCTCAGGCGACCCGAAGCCCGAGTGCCGTGACAGGTGCCGCAGCGGGCGACCAGGATCGGTGCGACGTCTTTGACAAAGCTGATCGGCTTGGCCGACTTGTCAGACTTGCTCGTCGGCTTGTTGCCTCGCTTGATCGCCAACTGCCGCTTCTGCAATGCCAGGAACTTCACCAGCCCCGCGACCGAGCGATCCGTCGGCTTCAGCTTGGCTGCTTTGATCACCTTCTTGATCGCCGCCTCGGCCTCACCCAGCAACTTCTCCGCCTCGTCCAGCTTCTTGCGACGGATCAGGGCCGAGGCCCGTGTGATCGTTCGCCGAGCGGCAGTCAGTTCGCGTCGCTGAGCGGCAGTCGGTGCGGCGGTCGCCGACTCGGTCGCAACCGTCACCAGCATCGCCACGGCCAGAACACAAGCCAGCAAACCGGTCGTAAGTCTCGCCGTCATGGCGCCCAAACCCCATTTGCCCTGTTGACCACCAGCAGCGTCACGCCTGGCCCCGGTCCCATCGAAACGGGCAGCCGCCCGAGCGTCCCCGCCGGTCATTTCAGTATAAGCGATCCACGAGGTCGGTAAAGACCGCCGCAGGACCGACTGCTTTTGATATCGACCACCGACGGGCATCTCGTTGAGCCCACCGGTGAAGCTATGCTAGCATCACACGACAACCGCAGCCCACCGCAGCACACCGCAGCACACCGCCAGCTGTTTTCCCAGTTCCGTCCGACAGCGTGTTCTCTGAAATGTCCGAACCGCTCCCCCCTGCCCTGCTTGAAAAACTCGACGCGCTGCTGGCGACTCTCGCCGGCTACGGGCGGGTCGCGGTGGCGTTTTCGGCCGGGGTCGACAGCACCGTGGTGGCCCGCGCCGCCCACGAAGCCTGTGGCCAGGACGCCGTGGCGGTGACCGCCGTCAGCGCCAGCCTCGCCAGCGGTGAACGGGAACAGGCCCAAGACCTCGCACGGCAGATCGGCATTCGACACGTCGTCATCGAAACCGACGAGTTCGACAACCCCGACTACCTCAAGAACGAACCCAATCGCTGCTACTTCTGCAAAAACGAACTCTACAACCAGCTGCAACTGCGACTGACCGATCTCGGTGTCGATGTCATGGCCAACGGAGCCAACGTCGACGACCAGGGCGATCACCGCCCCGGAATGGTCGCCGCCGATGAACACGACGTCCGCAGCCCGCTGCTGGAGGTCGGAATCAACAAGCAGGACGTTCGCGACCTGGCACGGCACTGGGACCTGCCCGTCTGGGACAAGCCCGCCATGCCCTGCCTCTCGAGTCGAATCGCCTACGGTGTGGCGGTGACCACCGAGAGAGTCAGGCGGGTCGATGCGGCCGAGAGTTTTCTGCGGCAGGAGTTCGGACTGGTCGAGTTCCGAGTGAGACACGAGGCGAACGAGCTGGCCCGGATCGAGGTCCCTGTCGAAGAACTGACCAGGATCCTCGACCCGAAAAACCGACAGGCCATCACCGCCCGGCTCCGCGAACTGGGTTTCGCCTTCGTGACCATCGACCTCGACGGCTTCCGCTCCGGAAGCCTCAACTCGGTCATCCCCGTCGACGACCTGCAGCTGCTGGGCGACTGACGCCCGCCGCTACTCGAGCCCCGGCACCGGATAGTCACCGCAGAAGTCGGAAATCTCGCCGCGGACCCTCTCGCCCACCGCCGCGTCATCGGCGGCACCGAGCACCTCCAGAATCCAGCCCCCCACCCGCTGCATCTCCCCGGTGCCCATCCCTCGAGTCGTCAACGCCGCGGTGCCGATCCGCACCCCGCTGGGATCCAGCGGTTTTCTCTGGTCAAACGGAATCATGTTCTTGTTGACCGTGATCCCGGCCGCCTCAAGCGCCTCCTCGGCAATCTTCCCGGTCAGCCCGATCGCTGTCACGTCGGCCAGCATCAGGTGGTTGTCCGTTCCACCGCTCGCCAACGGGATGCCGCCCGACAGCAGAATCTCGGCCAGTGCCTGGGCGTTGTCGATCACGGCCTGGGCATAATCACGAAACGACGGCTCCAGTGCCTCGCCCAGGCAAATCGCCTTGCCGGCGATGATGTGACACAATGGCCCCCCCTGCATGCCCGGGAAAACCGTCCGGTCCAGCTTCCGGGCATTCTCCTCGCGAGTCAGCACGAACCCGCCCCGCGGTCCCCGCAGCGTCTTGTGCGAGGTCGAGGTCACGTAGTCGGCCACCTCGACCGGGTTGTTGTGCAGCCCGGCGGCGACCAGTCCGGCGTAATGGGCCATGTCGACCATCAGCAGCGCACCCACCTCGCGAGCAATCTCGGCGAACTTCGGGTGGTCGATCTCACGCGGATACGCACTCGCTCCAGCCACGATCATCTTCGGCTTCAGTTCGCGAGCCATCGACGCGACCTGGTCGAAGTCGATCCGATGGTCGTCCTCGCGGACTCCATAATGAGCCACCTGGTAGAGCTGGCCCGAGAAGTTCAGGTGCATGCCGTGAGTCAGGTGGCCGCCGTGGGCGAGGTCCATCGCCAGGTAGCTGTCGCCGGGGTCGAGTTCGGTGAGGTAGACCGCCATATTGGCCTGGCTGCCCGAGTGCGGCTGCACATTGGCGTGCTCGGCCCCGAACAACTCGCAAGCCCGCTGCCGAGCCAGGCTCTCGACGTCGTCGATGTGCTCGCAACCGCCGTAGTACCTCCGACCCGGATACCCCTCGGCGTACTTGTTGGTCAGCACGCTGCCGGCCGCTTCGAGCACCGCAGCACTGGTGTAGTTTTCCGAGGCGATCAACTCGAGCCCGTCAACCTGCCGGACCCCCTCCGCCTCGATCGCCTCCCACACCGCAGCATCCGCTTGCTTCAGATCACTCATCGCAGGCCGGACTCCCTTCCTCGACAACCCGCCCCCGGGTCGACTCGATCAACTTGAATTGCCACGTCCGATCTGCGAGCCTCATCTCGCCGCCCGACCGGGCGGCACCAGACGCCTCGGCCCTCTCACTCGAGACCGACCGTTTATAGACCTCGACACGCCGTTTTGCCACTATCTCTTTTGCTCCACCCCACACTCTCTCTCATCCCTCTCATCCCTCTCATCACCCCGAGCCCGTGCCCGACACCTCGCCAGACCCGGCTCCGGATCCGCTGAGCGGTTCGCCTTGCCTGCAGGGTGAACAGGTCGCCTTCACCGGGGTCCTCGCCTCGATGACGCACCGCGAGGCGATGGACCTGGTCGCGCGAAACGGCGGCACCTCCAGCGGGCACGTGCACCGCAACACGACCATGCTGGTTGTGGGTGAAGAAGGCTGGCCGCTGGAAGCCAACGGTCAGCCGTCGGTCAAGTGGCAGGACGCCAACGAGCTGACTCGGGAAGGGCTCCCGCTGCGGATGATCAGCGAATCGGAATGGCTGCACCTGCTGGGTCTCGATGAGACGCGGACCGAGATCCACAAGGCCTACACCCCGGCGATGCTCAGCCAACTGCTGGGTGTCACCGTGCACCTGATCCGTCGCTGGGAACGGGCCGGGCTGATCACTCCGCTCCGCAAAGTGCACCGCCTGCCCTACTTCTCGTTCCGCGACGTCGCCAGCGCCCGACGGCTCAGCGAACTGCTCGCCGATGGAGTTCCTCGAGACGAGATCGAGAGGAGCCTGGGGCAGCTGGCTCCGCTCTTCAAAAACGGCAACCGCTCGCTCGACCAGCTCGAAATGCTCGCCCGCGACGCCCGCATCGTCTTCCGCGACAAGCGAGGCCTGATCGAGCCGGCCAGTGGACAGAGACTGCTGGGGTTCGACGACGAAGACGATCCGGCCAAGCTCGAGACCGCAGACGAGGGGTTCCGCAGCCCGCTGCCGATCACCGCCTGGTCACCCGAAGGGCCGCACAAGGCCTGGGGGTTCCGTGACTGGTTCGACCAGGGACGGCAGCTGCTCGAGGAGGACTCGGCCGAGGAATCGATCGAGGCGTTTCGGATGTGCCTGATGGAGCGTCCCGACGCCGAGGAAGCCCATTTCCACCTCGCCGAGGCACTGTACCGCTGCGACCGCACCCGCGCGGCACTGGAACGCTACCACGCCGCGGTCGAACGCGACCACGACTACATCGAGGCCTGGACGCAACTGGGTTGCCTGCACGCGGAACTGGGCGAGTTCGAGCAGGCGTTGGACGCCTTCGAGGTGGCACTGAGGGTCCACCCGGACTTCCCCGATGCCCACTGGCACAAGGGCGAGATCCTGCACCGGCTCGGTCGCACCATGGAGGCCGTCCCGCACTGGGAACGCTACCTGACGTTTGACCTCCGCGGCCCTTGGGCCGAAACCGCCCGCCAGAGACTCGACCAACTGGTCATCTCAGTCGACGACGCCTAGTGCGCGCCATCGCCAGGCGACTCGACCGACCCCTCCCTCGCCTTCAGCTTGTCGTCGTCATCCAGCGCCGACACCGTGTCCACCCCCAGCCAGAAAAACAGCATCAGCGGAACGAACAGGCTGAACAGCACCGCCAGCATGACGCCGATCGTCTTGCCCACGTTCTTGTCGGACGCCTCGAATTCCGCCACTTCCGCGTCGCTGAAAGTCGGTTCGGGCACGGTCGTTTCAGCTGCGTCGGTCATCGTCGTCTCGCTCGGTCCCAGTGTGCTGCCCGGCCTCGGGCATCGCGGAGATTCTGAACCATCCCGCGGCCGATGTCGAGGTCACTCGGCCCGATCCGCAAGCAGCTGCTCCAACAGGTTGTCGCCGGGATACGGATGCCCCCGATGCTGCCGGAACCCCTCGCCGTAGGCCACGCCGATCTCGTTTCCGCGAGCCGTCCCCCATCGCCGACAGCTCTCGAGGTACTCGTCCATCCCGTGCTGCTTCAGCAGCCACGCCCGCTGCGACTCGTGGCACGCAAGCATCCCCAGCTTCCGCTCAAACGTCGCACTGACATCGACAATCATCCCCGCCGGCTGAGACTCACCAAACCAGTCGACCCCCTCGATCGCATCGACGTAGTACAGGTGAGGGATCGCGTCGATCGGCTCGGCTGCAGACTCGGCGCCGGTTGCGTAGTTGGGAATCGGAGCATTGAAGCAGGCGTCGCGGACCAGCAGGCTGGTCATCTCGTGATCGGGCATGTAATCGACCGGGGGAGCCGTCAGCACCAGGTCGGGTCGTACCTGCCTGAGACACTCGGTCACGCGTTGACGCGACGTGTTGTCGAAGACGATCGAGAGGTCCCGGAACTCCAGGCAATGGCACACGGCTCCCAACAACTCCGCCGCCCGAATCGCCTCGGCCCGCCGCACCTTCGAAATCGCCTCGGCCGACAGCTGTGCACTGCCGCAATCGCCGGGAGTCATCGTCGCCACGTGAACCGAAACGCCCCGCTCGACCAACCTCAGCAGCGTGCCGGCACACTGGAACTCGATGTCATCGGGGTGAGCATGAATCGCCAGGACCGTCGTCATCGTCGGACACCCTTTGCCAAGCCGAATCAGTCGCCCACGACGATCTCCGATGGCTCGTCCACCGCGCCGGCGCTGTACTGGTTCACCTTGTTGTACAACGTCTTGAGCGCGATCCCGAGTTCCTCGGCCGCCTTCCGCTTGTCACCGGAATGTTTTTCGAGCACGCCGAGAACGACCTGCTGCTCGATCTCCCGCATCGTCATCGCCTGGCTGGGCATCGTAAAGGTCGTCACCGCCCCGGGTCGACTGATCGCCAGTTGCACCGGGAGATGCTCAACGGCGATCTCTCGGTCACCGGCCATGATCACCGCGTGCTCGATCGCGTTGGCCAATTCGCGGACGTTGCCCGGCCAGTCATGAGTCGCCAGCGCAGCCAGCACCTCCGCCGATAACTGCTCGTCATCAGCCAGCGGCCGCTTTCGGGCCCGGGCCAACAGCACCGCGGCCAGCAGTGGCAAGTCGCCTCGGCGATCTCGCAGAGGCGGCAGAGGGATCTCGAACGTGTTGACCCGAAAATACAGGTCCTCGCGGAACGTGCCCGCCGCGACCATGCCCGACAAATCCCCGTTGGTCGCACAGACGATTCGCACGTCGACATGGATCGGTTCATTCTCACCCACCCGACGAATCTCGCCCGACTCGAGAAACCTCAACAGCTTGACCTGCATCGAACGGCTCAATTCGCCGAGTTCATCGAGGAACAGAGTTCCGCCATGAGCCACCTCGAACAGGCCGGTCCGCGACCGATCGGCTCCGGTGAAGGAACCCTTGCGGTGACCGAAGAACTCGCTCTCGACCAGGTGCTCGGGCAACGCCCCGCAGTTGACCGGCACAAACGGCATCGCAGAACGTGGACTCAATTCGTGCAACCGCCGTGCGACCAGTTCCTTGCCGGTCCCCGTCTCGCCCAACACCAGCACGCTGGAATCGGTCGGAGCCACTCGCTCGATCAGCGTCGCCACCTGGCACATAGCCTGGGTCTCGCCCACCAGATCCGTCGACCCCTCGATCGCCTTCAACCGGGTCTCCAGTGCCTGCGTCTTGCGACTCTGCTGCCGCCACGACGCCGCCCGGGCCAGCGCCTGCTGGATGTCCAACAGCTTGCACGGCTTGTTCAGAAAGTCGTTGGCGCGATGACGGACCGCCTTGATCGCCTGCTGCATGTCGCCGTGACCGGTGTGGATGATCACGAACGTATCCGGAGCCAACCCCTTGATGTGGTCGGTGACCTCCCAGCCCGAAATCCCCGGCATCTTCAGGTCGACGATCGCCGCGTCGAAGTGCTCCTCGGCCAGCACCGCCACCGCCGCCTCGCCGTCCTCGCAGACGGTCACGTCGTGACCCATCCGAGGCAACTCGATCCGCATCACCTCGCGGATCGGCGCCTCGTCATCGACAAACAGGACCCGCAACGGTGTCACCGCACCGCGATCGCCCTGCTGCTCTCCAGCGTCCCTGCTGTCCACGCCTTCGCCCACTCCCTGGTTCCGTCGAGGCGGCTGCTCGAGGTCCACCATGACCCCGTCCGCGGACCCCCCTCTTATCAGAATTCTTCATCCGCCTCAATTGTCTTTCCACCAGGACTCACCCCGGACCCCTGCGACGACGCTGCACCCAACCACTCAGAATCGAGCGGCCCGGTACGCCGAGGCAGCTGAAGGCGGAACTGGCTGCCCTGACCCACACCGCCGCTGCTCGCCTCGATCGTCCCACCGTGGTCGCTGATGATCCTGTGACTGATCGAAAGACCCAGCCCGGTCCCCTTGCCCGTCGACTTCGTCGTGAAGAACGGCTCGAAGAGATTCTCGATCGTCTCGGACGTCATCCCGCAGCCGTCGTCAGTAAAACTCAAGCTCACCAGGTCGGTCTGGCTCACAAGCTCGATGTCCAGGTGACCACCCTCACCGGTCGACTCCAACGCGTTGGCGACCAGGTTCAGAACCACCTGCTTGATCTGCGGACCGTTGATCTCCAACTGACACGTACCGCTGGCGGCAAACGTGATCACGCGGTCCCGGAATCGGCTCATGTGACCCACCAGCGCCAACACCTCGTTGACCAGCTTGACCAGGTCGTGAGGTTCCCGTGAGGTGTCCTGGCCACGAGAAAAGTCGAGCAGGCGGGCGGTGATCTCCTGGCAGCGAAACGCCTCGCGGCCAATCATCTCCGCATACTGACGAATCACCGTCTGCTCGTCGGGAGCCGCCTGGCCCAGCAACGCCTCGAGCCGCTCCTGGAGACTCTCGCCGGCCATCGCGATCGCCGCCAACGGGTTGTTGATCTCGTGAGCCACCCCCGCGGCCAAGAAGCCGACCCCCGCCAGGCGTTCCGAACGAACCAGCTGACGCGAACGGTCGCGGACCTTTTCGTCGAGGTCGTCGCGGATGTCGCGGAAACGCTCGGTCATCTGGTTGAACGACTCGGCCAACTCGGCCATCTCGTCCCGGGTCGACAACTCGACCCGGTAGTCCAGGTCCCCCTGGGCGACCCGTCGAGCCCCCTCGTGCAGAGCCCGGATCGGCTGAAAGACCCAGCGATACCCGGCGTGGACAAAGGCCACGAACAGCAGCACCGCGGAAATGGTCGAACCGACCAGCCAGCGAGTCCGAGACGCCAAGGCTCCCTCCACCTCACGCAATCGACCACGCAAACCCGCGCGCGGATCCGGCAGCGACCGAGCGGTCCGCAGGCTGGCAGCCACCATCACGCCCAACCCGACCCGTTCCTCGGCCCGCAACCGCCCCGCCCCGGCCAATGTCTGACTGATCTCGGTCAGTTGCCTGTCCAGTTGCGCCAGCAGTTGACGTGAGACCGCTCGGCTCGATCGGTTCTCAGGCGATCGCTCGAGCCCGCCCCAACGCGAACGGTATTCCGAGAGTGCCTCGATCGCTCCACGGTGACGATCGATCAGGTCAGGACGCGAGATCGCAGTTTGCTGGTCCAGCAACGGAGTGGCCAAAGCCGCGAGCTCAGCCTCGAGCCGCTCGCGGTCAGGAGCCTCGAATACACTGAAGCTCAACTCGCGGACCGCCTGCCGGTACGACCACAGACCGCCCAGCCCGCTGATCGACAGCGTGGCCATCATCACCAGTACCAGCACAAGTCCGACGATCAGCTTGCGCCGAATCGATCGGACCAGGACCATCGTGACCTCCATGTCCACCGGCGGCGAGCAGCGTTATGCGGCGAGTCTATCATCCGCTCCGAGTCGACGACAAGAGGATGCCCAGCAGGGCGAAGCGGCGGAACGGTCTTGCCGTATCAACCACTCCGAAATTACACTCCCGACCCGACTGATCCCGCACCCACCCGACCCCACCCGACCCCACCCGACAACAAGATGCCAACGATGCGTTGGAGCCCGCCCGTGACGACCCGTCGGCGAAACATGGTCCTGGTCGCCGCCCTGCTGGCGATCACCTCGATCACCTCGATCACCTCGACCGGCTGCGTCCACCGACGTCTGACGATCCGCAGCCAGCCCGATGGGGCCCGCGTGTTTGTCGATGGCAAGGAGGCCGGCTTCACGCCGACCGCAGTCGAATTTACCTACTACGCCACACGCGAAGTGAGGCTGGTCAAGCCCGGCTTCGAGACGCAGACGCGAAAGGTCCGCCTGGCACCTCCCTGGTACCAGGTGCCTCCGCTCGATTTCCTCTCCGATAACTTCTCCCCCGGCAGCGTCGCCGACCGCCGCGAGGTCCGGTTCACGATGGAACCCTCTGTCGTCGTGCCGCAAAGCGAACTGCTCGATCGAGCCAACTCGCTGCGGAGCGATTCCCGGATCGGGAAGTAGCCGGACTACCTTTGGGGCGACTTGTTGGGGGTCGTGGGGCCGCGTCGAGCCGATCTCGGCACTTCCTTCACTCCCGCACTCCCCGTCAACACCCCACGCACACCCAGCAACTCAGGATGACGGGCTATCTTGTCGCTGAAAACCCGCAGGTCACGGATCACCGGCTCGAGGTTCTTCAGCAGCACCGACAGCGATGTGGCCGAATCGTTGAGGTTGCGATAGAGAGTCGGGTCGCGAGCCAACTGGTTCAGAGATCCCTCGGGACTGTTGACCGTCTTGGAGAACCGTGCCAGGTCACCGGTCAGCATCTCCAGATTGCCCAGGGTCTTGTCGAGCCGGCCGACGATCGAACCGCCATGTCGTGACAACGGATCGGTCACACCCTGCAGGTTTTCGAGATTCGAGTTCACCGTCAGCACGGTCTTTCGGACCGCTCGTAGCGTCAACTCCGTCTCGCCCACCAGCCTCGGCAAAGCGTCCAGCGATTTCCGCAGGTTCTCCTGCTGACGAGGGTCACCCAGTACCTCGTTCGCGTTGGCAAACAGGTCGTTGGCCGTGGACATCGTCTTGGAGAACTGCCGGAGTGCGTCAGCCGACTGGCTGATCGCACCCTCCAATTCACCTCGTCGCCCGCCCACCAGGCTGTTGATGTTCTCGGCCACGTCGGACCACTGGCGGCTGGTTGACTCCAATGACGTCATCGTGGTTCGCAGTTGTTCGTCGAGCCGCGAGACCAACTGCATCGGGTCGAGCGAGGGATCTCCCCGCAGCCGGTCCCCACTCCGCAACGCTCGGCCACTGCCACCGAGAGTGAACTCGACGGTCGTGTCTCCAAACAGGCTCCGGACCAGCCGCGGCCTGGCGCCGGTGCGGATGCCGAAGCGGGGTTCGAGATCGACGATCACCCGGGTGCCGCCCCGCCTGCGGTCGATCGAAACCTCCCGCACCGTCCCGATCGCCACGCCATTCATCTCGACCGGACCGCCCGGCTGCACGCCGGCGGCGGTCGGAAAGTGGATCGCCACCGTCAAGGGCGTCCGCCAGAACGCAGCAAATTCGCCGAACTGCAGGATCATCACCGCGGCACAGACGCCCGAGATGATCACCACCATGCCGACCCGGAACTGCAACTGTCGTTCGCTCATCCCACTTCCCTTTCCAACGAATCACCACCACCGTGAAGGAAGGCGGCCACGCGAGGATCACTCGAGGCCAACGCCTCGGCGATACTCCCGGAAAAAATTGCCTGAGGCTCACCCTCGGCAAGCCGTGAGACCGGTTCGAGCATCACCACGCGGTCGGCAACGGCACGCACGGTCGAGAGATCGTGAGTGACCACGACGCTGGTCACCGGACGACGCTCAGGGACGTCACGAATCAAACGGTTGATCACGCCGGTCATCACCGGGTCCAGACCGGTCGTGGGTTCGTCGTAGAACATCACCGACGGCTCCAACGCCAACGCCCGGGCCAATGCCACCCGCTTCCGCATCCCGCCGGATAACTCGGACGGCTTCTTCGAACAGACCTCCGCCGACAATCCCACCTCCTCGAGTCGATCGAGTACCGCCGCGCGGATCCCCTCTTCGTCAAGTTCGTCAAGTTCGTCAAGTTCGTCACGACCGCCGGGCCCGGCCCGCTTACCCGATTCCCGCAGCCCGAACGCCACGTTTTCGAAGACGTCGAAACTGTCGAACAGCGCCGAGTTCTGGAATACGTAGCCGAACCGCAGTCGAAGTCGATCTCGCTCCGAGGTGGCCAGCTCCGAAACCGATCGACCGGCCCAGTGCACCTCGCCTGAGGTCGGAAGCATCAACGACATCATCAGCTTCAACGTCACGCTCTTCCCGCAACCACTCTCGCCAATCATCACCAGAGTCTCACCACTGCGGACCTCCATCGTCAGGTCCCGCAGCACCTGCTGATCCCCGAATCGACGACCGACTCCACGCAACACCACCGGATCAGCCGCCGCCTGGCCATCAGGCTGCGGAGACGCGAGCGTCGGTTGAGGTTGATCGTGAGTCGACATCGCTGTGGGTCTCAGCAGTGTTTGATCGGTCCATGCGCAGCAGGCCGCCGGGCCTCTGGATTCACAACAAGCTTGTTGGGGCCGGGTAGGCCATCCGGTAACCGGTGTCCAGAATGAGTCCGAGGAAGAAGTCGAGAGCCAGGATGGCGATGAACGAGGCGACGAACGAAACCGTCGCCGCCCGACCCACCCCCTTGGCCCCCGCCTGGCAATGAAAACCGTGGTAGCACGACACCAGCGCAATCGCGGCCCCGAAGAATACGCTCTTGATCAAGCCGGTCGTCACGTCGAATGCGGTGACGAATGATCGGCTGTGAGCCCAGTAGAAGTGGCTGTTGACGTCGAGGGCCTGGGTCGAAAAGATCCAGCCGCCGATGATCCCCACCGTGTCGGCGACAATCGTCAGCACCGGGATCAAGAGGAAACAGGCCAGGAATCGCGGCACCACCAACTGGCGAACCGGGTTCGCGCCCAGGGCGCGGATCGCGTCGATCTGCTCGGTCACTCGCATCGTGCCCAGCTCGGCCGCCATCGAACTGCCCACTCGACCGGCCAGCATCGTCGCCGCCAGTACCGGACCCAGCTCCTTGACCAGTGAGGCGTTGATCACCGAACCGATCCGGGTCTCCATCCCCAGGTGATGAAACGACGCGTAGCCTTGCACGGCCAACACCATGCCGATGAAGACCCCGGTGACCACAACCACCGGGATGCTGCCCACCCCCACCGTGTACATCGTTTCGAGCATCACGCGGCGACGCGGTCGGCCCAGCACCAACTGGTGCAGCACGCCCAGCGAGAACAACGCGAAGTCGCCAACCGACTCGACGTACGACAGGACCACGCTGCCGAGCCGGTGGATCGGGGTCGAGGGAGATCGTAGAACGGAAATCGTCGCCATCACGCAGACTCTCGACGGCCGCGGGAGGCGGGAAAGTAGTCGATTGACACCGGCGGGGCGAGACCACTTCATCGGGCCGCCGAATGCCGCTCCCGGCAGGGCTGTTGCTTTCCGAAGAGGCCATCCTGCTGGTACAATCCAACGCGTCGCCGCGATCGCCGGCGACTCGCGAAAGCGAAGCAATCACAATCGGGTTGACCGTACAGGAGACTGGCATGCGAAGCTTGATCGCATTCTTGACATTGGCCCTGCTGGCCGCCGCACCGCTGTCGGCAACGACGGCCGTCGCACAGGACAAGAAGAAGACCGAGAAGAAGGCGGAAAAGAAGACAGAAAAGAAGGCCGAGAAAAAGGCCGAAGAAAAGGCTCCGCCCAAGGTCGTGCTCAGTAAAGCGGAAAAAGCCGCCGTCGCCGCGATCAAGAAGTTCGGAGGCTCGGTTCTCGAGGTCGCCCAGAACGACGGTCGACTCGATATCGCCTACCACCTCGCCGATGGCAAGATCGGTGACAAGCAGCTGGCACCGCTGAAGAACATCAAGCACATCCACTCGCTGAACCTGCGAGGGACCGAGGTCACCGACGCGGGGCTGACTGCGATCGCCGGACTGGTAGGTCTCCAACGGCTCCACCTCGAAAAGACCAAGATCACCGACGCCGGCCTGGCCCACCTCAAGGGACTCGCCAACCTCCAGTACCTCAACGTCTACGGAACCGCCGTCACCGACGCCGGACTCAAGCACCTCGCAGGTCTCAAGAAACTCAAGAAACTCTACGTCTGGGAAACCAAGATCAGCGAGGGCGGGATCAAGACGATCAAGACCGCCGTCGCCGGACTCAGAGTGATCCCCGACCCCGAGATCGAAAAGCGGCGTGCGGCGATCGACGCCAAGAGAGCACTCGCGGCACTCAAGACCGAATCCGAGACCGCGGTCAAGAAGATCCCCATCGCCAAGAAGGCCGCCGCCGATGCCGCCAAGGCCTCGACCACAGCCGCCACTGCATCGACCACAGCCGCCAAGACCGCCGCCGATGCCAAGACCAAGGCTACCGCCGCCGCCAAGACCCTGACCGACGCTCAGGCCAAGGCCAAGGACGCCAAGACCGACGACGATAAGAAGACGACCGCCGAAGCGGTCAAGAAGGCGACCGAAGCCAAGACCGCCGCCGATAAGGCCAATACCGACGCGACCAAGAAAGCCGCCGACACCAAGAAGGCCGCCGACGCCGCCAAGAAGAAGGCCGACGACGCGAAGAAGGGCATCGCCGCAGCCACCAAGGCCGCCGCCGATGCCAAGGACAAGTTCGAAAAGGCCAAGAACCCGCCACCAGCCAAGAAAAAGGCTGACAAGAAAGATAAGAAGAAGGACAAGAAGAAAAAGAAGAAGTAGTAGCCTCATCGGCCGCTTCCCGATTCGTCCTTCGCGACGTGTTTTCCGGCCCGGCGGTCAAGCAGACCGCCGGGCCGTTCTTTTTCGACGCCGTTGACAACTCATCGAGACTCCCCGTCCAGAGACCCACTCCGATGTCGACACCCAACCTGCTGACCCGCTGCCTCGTCCCGGCACTGCTGTTGGCCACTTCGCTGGCACCATCCACCGCCACCGCCGCTGACCTGATCGAGCTGAATCCCAACGACCACATCGCGATCATCGGCAACAACCTCGCCGACCGCATGCAGCACCACGGCTGGCTGGAAACCTACATCCAGGCCGAATTCCCCAGGCATCGGCTCACGATCCGCAACCTCGGATTCACCGGCGACGAAGTCAAGACCCGGCCCCGCTCGGCCAGCTTCGGCAGCGCCGACCAGTGGCTCAGCAAGGTCCAGGCCGACGTCGTCTTCTGCTTCTTCGGCTACAACGAAGCACTCCGCGGCCAACCCGGCCTGGCCACGTTCCGCAAGGACCTCGCCGGCATGCTCACCGGCATGAAGGCAAAAAAGTACAACGGCAAGTCCGCACCTCGCATCGTCGTCTTCTCTCCCATCGCTCACGAAAACCTCAATAGCCCCAACCTGCCCGACGGCAGCCGCAACAACCGCAACCTGGTCGTCTACTCGGCCGCCATGAAACAGGTCTGCACCGCTCAGGACGTCCCCTTCGTCGACCTCTTCGCACACTCAAGACAACTCTACGCCGACAACGCCAGCCACCTCACGCTCAACGGCATCCACCTGCTCGAACACGGCAACCGGCTGCTGGCCGGAGTGATCATGCAGCAGCTGTTCGAGAAGCCCAGCAGCACGTTGCGTGAGAGTGCCGAGATCGAACGGCTGCAGCAGGCGGTGCTCGAGAAGAGCTACTACTGGTTCAGCCGCTACCGCGTCGTCGATGGCTACAACGTCTTCGGTGGCCGCTCGCGACTGGCCTGGTTCGGCCAGTCCAACGCCGACGTGATGCAACGCGAGATGCAGATCTTCGACGTGATGACAGGCAATCGTGACGAGATGGTCTGGGCCGTCGCCGCCGGACGCAAACACAAGGTCGTCGACAACAACATCCCCGGCCTGCTGCAGGTCAAAACCAACAAGCCCGGCCCGCTGGCCGGAGGCCGACATCCCTACCTCGCCGGCACCAAGGCGATCGAGCGGATGAGGATGGCCAAGGGAATGGAGGTCAACCTGTTCGCCTCCGAAGAACAATTCCCCGAACTGGTCAACCCGGTGCAGATGGCCGTCGACACCGACGGACGACTCTTTGCCTCGGTCTGGCCCTCCTACCCGCACTGGAACCCCACCGAACCGCGGACCGACCGCATCCTCTGCCTGCCCGATGACAACCGCGACGGAGTCGCCGACCGCTGCGTCATCTTCGCCGATCAACTCAACAGCGTCACCGGGTTCGAGTTCTGGGGAGGCGGCATGCTGGTGGCCGCAGCGCCTGAGATCTGGTTCCTCAAGGACACCGACGGCGACGACAAGGCCGATGTCAAAATCCGCATGCTCCAGGGCATCTCCAGCGCCGACACACACCACTCGGCCAATGCACTCGTCATCGGACCCGACGGCTGGCTCTACTGGTCCCGCGGTATCTTCAACATCGCCAATATGGAAACTCCCACCAGGACCTACCGGTCGGGCCAATCCGGAGTCCACCGCTTCAACCCGCGGACCTTCGAGGTCGAATTCCACTTCCCGATCGGACCCAACCCCCACGGTGATGCCTTCGATCGCTGGGGATTTCAGTTCGCCAACGACGGCACCGGTGGCACCGGTAGCTATGTGAATGTGGGCAAGGGTCGAGGCAACAAGAAGTGGTTCAACAAGCGAGTCCGACCGGTCGCCGCCACCGGGTTCCTCTCGAGCACCCACTTCCCCGAAAACACCAACGGCAACTTCCTGATCTGCAACACGATCGGGGTCCAGGGAGTGCTGCAGCACACGGTGAAGTTCACCGGAGCCGATATCACCGCCACCGAGATCGAACCGATCCTCCTCTCCAGCGATCCCAACTTCCGGCCGACCGATATCGAGATCGGAGGCGACGGAGCACTGTACGTTTCCGACTGGTGCAACGTGCTGATCGGACACATGCAGCACAACATGCGAGACCCCAACCGCGATCACGCTCACGGACGTATCTACCGGATCACCTGCACGGGACGCCCGCTGACGCCGGCGATCAAGATGAAGGGCAAGCCGATCACCGAGGTCTGCGGCAACTTCTTCTCGACCGCCAACGGCATCCGCTACCGGGCTCGACTCGAACTCAGCGGCCGCAAGACCAATGACATCGTGGCCCAGGTCGGTGCCTTCGCCAGCAGACTCGACGTCAGCCGGGTCTCACCCCAGCGAGACGAAGCCCAGGCTCTGCTCGAATGCCTCTGGGTCTTCGAAGAACACCGAGTGGCCAACGAGACGCTGCTGGGCCGCGTGTTCGAGGCCGACGACCAGCGGGTCCGCGCGGCGGCCATCCGTACTCTGGGACACTGGGGCGAAAAAGTGCCCGGGTGGCAGAAACTGCTGCTGGCAGGCTCGAAAGACAAGTCGGCGCTGGTTCGGGCCGAAACGGTCAAGGCCGCCGTGTCGTTCGAACGACTCGCCGCCGCCGAGGCCGTTTTCGAAGTCGCCACGCGTCCGACCGACGCCGAACTCACCAATGTGCTCAACTTCGCCCGAGGCGAACTGGCCGTCGACAAGATCGTCCAGGAAGCCGTCGCCAGCGGCAAACCACTCTCCAACGCCGCACAGGCCTACGTGCTGCGAAACGCCAGCGTCGCCGACCTCCTGAAACTCAAGCCGACCCAGGCCGTCCATGAAGCGATTCTCTCAAGACCCAACGTCCCCGCCGCTAACCTCAAGAACTCGCTCGTCGCACTCGCCACGCTCCGCAAAACCGCGCCGACGCGGCTGCTGCTGGACCTGATCGAGGAACGCGATACCCCCAACCCGGCCGCCGGGCTCAACACCATCGGTTCCCTGCTGGCCACGCAGCCGAAAAACGACCTGGCCGCCGTGGCCGGCCGTATCGAAAAACTCGCGCTCACCGGAAAAAGCGACTCCCTCAGACGACTGGCCTTCGCCGCCCTGATCGCATCAGACGGCACCGGCGACGACGCACTGCTGGCCGCCTCGACCAGCAAGACCCGGCTCCGAGACTTCCTCGATGCCGTGCCGGCCATCGCCGACTCAAAGCTCCGAACCAGGCTCTACAACAAGGTCCAGCCGCTGACCGTCGAGTTGCCCGCGTCGCTGCAAGCCCAACAAGTCGACCAAGTCAAACAGGCCGGCTCGGCACTGGTCCAACAGGGCATCAAGGTCGATTACTTCTTCCCCAGTGCCAACAACGTCGCACTCGAAACACTCGCAGCCATGACACCCAAGGCCAGTGGCATCGTGCCGGCCATCATCAAGGACGTGCCGCAGAAGAAACAGAACGACCGCTTCGCACTCAGGTTCACCGGGTCCATCCACGTACCCAAGTCCGGTCGCTACACCTTCTTTGCCAACTCCGATGATGGGTCGAGGATCTATATCGGCAAGAAACTGGTCGTCAACAACGACGGGCTGCACGGGATGGTCGAGAAGTCCGGAACCATCAACCTGCCTGCCGGAGCCCACCCGCTTATCGTGACCTACTTCGACAACGGCGGAGGTGACGGGCTGCAGGTCAGATGGCAGGGACCCGGGTTCGGCAAGCGGGCGATCCCGCCGGGATCGCTGTCCGTCGGAGGTGGAGAAACCCTGCACGACGTGGCGATCGCCGCGCTGTCCTCGATCCCCGGCCACGACGCCCGGAAGGTCACCGACCTGGCCGCACTACTCAAGGCCGGTCGCCATCAAGCCTCGACCATCCGGGCACTTCGCACGGTGGCGGTCAAGAACTGGCCCGCCACCGAGATCACACCCGTCGTCGACAACCTCGTCGGATACCTCAGCGGCATGCCCGCCAGCTTCCGCACCGGGCCGGCAGCAACCGACGCCATGGCACTGGCCCGCACACTCTCCGGCCGACTCGAACCCGCACGAGCCAGGGCACTCGAACTGAGACTCAAGAACCTCGACGTCCGCGTGATCGCCATCGGCACCGTGCCGCACCGGATGATCTTCGACAAGGAACACATCGCCGTACAGGCGGGCAAGCCGGTCGAGTTTCGGTTCACCAACACCGACAACATGCCGCACAACTTCGCCATCGGTCAGCCCGGATCGCTCGAAGAACTCGGCCTGCTCGCCGAAAAGACCGCCCGCGACCCCGACGCCATGGCCAGGCACTACATCCCCAAGAGCCCCAGGGTGATGCTCGGCAGCCGACTGCTGCAGACCGGGCAGACCCAGGCACTCAGTTTCAACGCCCCCACCACCCCGGGCGTTTATCCCTACGTCTGTACCTACCCCGGTCACTGGCGACGGATGTACGGCACGCTGTATGTCGTGGCCAGCCTCGAGGAGTACCAGGCCAACTCCAAGGCGTACCTCGCCAAGGCCAAGCTGCCGATCAAGGACGAGCTGCTGAAGACCAGCACGCGGGGCCGCGAATGGAAGCTGGCCGAATTGGCCTCGGCCGTCCAGCCGCTGCCCGATCAACGAGCCTTCATGGTCGGCAAACAGCTGTTCAAGGTCGCCAACTGTGTGGCCTGCCACAAGCTCAACAACGAAGGTCAGGTCTTCGGACCCGACCTCGTCAAACTCGGCACGCTCCCCAACGAAAAGAAGAAACACTCGCCCGCATACATCCTCGAGTCGATCCTCAACCCGTCCAAGGACATCGACAAGAAGTTCCAGTCGCAGGTCTTTGTGCTCGACACCGGAAAAGTCATCACCGGGATGGTCGTCAAGGAGACGCCCGAGACGGTTGAGGTGGTGATCAACCCGCAGGCCAAGGGACGACCGACGGTGATCCGGAAGTCCTCGATCGACGACCGCACCGCCTCCAAGACCTCGATCATGCCGCTGGGATTGCTCAACAAGCTCTCGCGAGAAGAAATCCTCGACCTGATCGCCTACGTCTACGCCCGAGGCGACAAGTCCAACCCGCTGTTCAAGCACGAGCACGACCACGGCGACCGCGACCGCGACAAAAAGTAGCCGAATTCGCCTACGGCCTGCTCTTGGGTAACACCCGCACCACGGAATAGACCGGGAACCCGGGCACCTCGAACTTCACCCGCCGTCCGCTTCGACTGAACGCCGGCATCACCGGCCCATCCCACTCGGGCACCAGCACTTCAATCCGGCCGACATCGAACCCCTCGGGCAACAGCAAGTCAACCTTCACGCTCTGTGCCGCGATCGGCTTCTCGTCCTTGATCCCGCCCCCGGCACTCGGCTTGCCATCGCCCCCTCGGGGCGGCTCGGTCCGGTTGTAGTTGACCAGGTGCAGGTCCAACTCGCCCCCTGCCCCACTCCCGGCCGCCGGGCGGCTCGCCGAAACCCGCACCGTGTAAGGCGCCTGGAAACGGCTGGCATCACCGTCCACCGTGATAGCACCCGCCAAGCCATCCTCGACCCGGAACACCTTCCGGTAACCGGCCAGCCGCTTTGGCTGGGCCGCAGCCAGGTCATCGGGCAGGATGTCAAACAGCACGTGCTCGTCGAGAAGCTTCCGCCCCATCCGCCGGAACACCTCGACCGACTCGACCTTCCCCTGGTGAACTGCCTTGCGAGGAAACAGCAGCACGTACTCGGCGTGAGACCGATTGCCGCGGAACAGGGCGTCGTGCTTGCCGATGAAGCGATAGTAGCGGGTGATTTCGCGGCGGGCCGCCGGATCGGTGAACCGGGTGTAGAACCCCATCGGAGCCCCGCCGTTGGCCGCCAGCTCCGAAATCGCCACCCGGATCCGCGTGCTCTCGTACTTGCCCAGCGTGAACGGCTTGTCGTCAAAGGCACCGCGGATGTAACGGGCCTGCAACGTGCCCTCGCCCAGGAATCGCTTCTTCAGGTCGGTGAAGAACGCCGCGGAGCCGGTGCTGTACCACAGGTAGGTCTCGTCCTTACCCCACAACTCGCCGGGCAACAGGCAGCGTTCGTCACCCGAGATCTGGCCGAAATTGCCCAGGTGGTTCCACTGAGCCGTGATCAGGTCCGGCTTCAGGCTCCGCCCGTACTTGTGAAACACCTCATCGAAAACCCGCTTGTTGGAAATCTGTGACCACCGCAGCATCTCACGCCGCAACGGGGTGCTCT
>Ga0310122_10000809_pt1 | contig 19881 bp, 13 predicted proteins | sample CB6_Bottom_1051__FD_203503 | JGI IMG/M metagenome (GOLD analysis project Ga0310122, IMG submission 203503) | Marine microbial communities from Western Arctic Ocean, Canada - CB6_Bottom_1051 | ecosystem: Environmental > Aquatic > Marine > Oceanic | place: Canada: Western Arctic Ocean | collected...
GGCAGCAACGACACGGAGAACCTGGGCCGGCCGGCCTCTATCGAGGTGGACCCGGCGGCAAGCGAGGTCTACATCGCGGACGGCTACGGCAATCGCCGTGTGATCGTGTTCGACTCCGACACCGGAGAGTACAAGCGGCACTGGGGGGCGTACGGTGAGCGCCCTGACGACACGGACCTGCCGCAGTACGATCCGGAGGCTGAGCCGATCCGCCATTTCCGCAGCCCGGTGCACGGCGTCGCCATCGCACACGACGGTCTGGTGTATGTGGCTGACCGGACGAACAACCGCCTGCAGGTGTTCCAGAAGGATGGTCAGTTCGTGACCGAGGCGTTCGTGCGAACCGAGACGCTCGGCAGTGGCTCAGCATCCGGCGTGACCCTCTCGGAGGATGCGGATCAGCGATGGCTCTTCATTCCGGACGGGACCAACAACGTGGTGTGGATCCTGGACCGGTCCTCGCTCGAAGTAGTGGATTACTTCGGGCGGCTCGGTAAGAACGCTGGTCAGTTCTACCGACTGCACAACCTAGCCATCGATTCGCGGGGTAATCTCTACACCACCGAGGTCAACGTGGGGCAGCGCCTGCAGAAGTTCGACCGGGTCGGAGGATGACCGGAGCGGGACCGGAGCGGGACCGGAGCGGGCCATCCACAAGACCCTCGCAAACGGATGGAGTCCCGCTTACGATATATGCGAAGCATAGCTTTGAGGACTCCCCTCGCAGGATCGGAATGATGGTGAGCCGCGACGGCGTGTTTGGCGTATTGATAGGTGCAGCAGTTGGAACGCTCTTCCTCGTTCCAGCCCACGGTTCGGCACAGAGGGGGGTTATTCAAACGGACCCGTGCTCGGAGGCCGTCATCTACCTGTCACCGGTGGACGGCCTGCTTCGTTGCGCCGAGCAAGGATATGCTCCAGACCAGTACTCCCTTGGAGTGATGTACGCCAATGCTGTACGCGTGGCGGAGGACGATGCGGAAGCCGTCCGATGGTTTCGGATGGCCGCCGAGCAAGGACATACTTCAGCCCAGTACAACCTTGGACTGATGTACGCCGAGGGCAAAGGCGTCCCCGAGGACGACGCGGAGGCCGTACGCTGGTATCGGCTGGCAGCCGAGCAAGGACATGCTCCAGCGCGGGGAGCCCTTGGAGTGATGTACGACAACGGTAACGGCGTCCCGGAGGACGATGCAGAGGCCGTACGCTGGTATCGGCTTTCCGCCGAGCAGGGGTTTGCTGCCGCCCAGTACAACCTTGGAGTGATGTACGAGCATGGTAACGGTGTCCCGGAGGACGATGCAGAGGCCGTACGCTGGTATCGGCTTTCCGCGGCGCAGGGGTTTGCTTCAGGCCAGTACAACCTCGGAGTGATGTACGGCAATGGGTACGGCGTCCCCGAGGACGATGCAGAGGCCGTACGCTGGTATCGGCTTTCCGCGGCGCAGGGGTTTGCTTCAGGCCAATACAACCTCGGAGTGATGTACGCCCAGGGTGACGGCATCCCCGAAGACGATGCGGAAGCCGTACGCTGGTATCGGCTGGCTGCCGAGCAAGGGTATGCTATAGCTCAGTTCGACCTCGGTGTGATGTATAGCCGGGGTGAAGGTGTCCCCGAGGACGATGCCGAGGCCGTACGCTGGTATCGCTTAGCGGCTGAGCAGCGGAACGCTCTAGCCCAGACCAACCTTGGATTTATGTACGCCTATGGAGACGGCGTCCCGGAGGACCTGGTCTTCGCCTACATGTGGTTCGATCTCTCGGTAGCCCAAGGAAATGAGACTGCGCGGGGGAACAGAGACATCATCGAGCGGATGATGACTCGCGGACAGATCGCCGAGGCCCAAGGGCGGTCCCGCGAGTGGATCGAGACGCATCCCCAGGACGGAGGCAACTGAGGAGCCTTCAATTCGCCATCCGCTCACGAAGCTCCTCGAAGAAGTTTTGGACGAGGATGAACCTTCGGCTATCTCCACTCGAAGCTGCCGTGCCCGCAAATCGTCCCATGAGGAACCGCTGATCGTCGGGCGCGATGTCGTAGAAGTCGCTGCCCCCACTGAGCCCACCGAGCCGGTATTCCGGCCCAACAGTGAAGAGCGTCCCCCTCTGAACGACCCGGAACCCCGAATCCGTCTCAACCTCAGCTGCGATCAGTCTCCGGTCGGCGTCCACAAAAAACAGCTCGCTACCGCTATTCGCCCATAGCGGACCTGCTCCACTGTCTGTCGAGATTCGAACCCTGAACGAGTCGACCTCGGGGAACGGTCGGACGTAGACCTCCGCCCCGACCCGTCTCGTTGGAGGTGTACGCAAGCCAGCGCCCGTCCGGCGACAGGGCCGGGTCCTGCTCTGCCGACTCGGCGGTCGCCACGAGCGGTATCGTGACGTCATCCACGCCCCGCCGGAAGCCGACGATGTCGCGTTCACCCATTACCGACGCGTTTGCAAGTGTGCGGAATACCATCCATTCGCCGTCTACGCTCCACTCGCCCTGGTAGAGGCTGCGTTGATCGTCGGGCAACAGCTCCGGCGCTCCTGTCCCGTCAGCACGCCTCCGCCAAACATCATAGTTTCCTCCCGACTCAATCTTGACGTAGGTCACGAAGCGACCAGCCGAGGCCCAAACGGGGTACCTCTCAGGCCTGTCATCGAACGTCAGCCGCTCGGTAAAAGAGGAAGGTGATGGTCCCGGTCGGCAGGTCAGGCATCGTGAAACCCTTCGCCCAGCTCCCGCTCGACGGCGTAGCGGCCTTCGAGGGCTGCGTTCAGGCGAGCGACTGGATCGGACATGGGCGCACTCCGAGATCAGACCGAGGTCAACATCTGAGGGCGGGCCCGTAGGCGCAACCAGTATCTATCTTTCGTTTTGGCTATGCGTAACTTGATGGCCAGTTCAGTGCATTCCCACTTGCATGAATTCGAGAGACCCCATGAAACTTCCTGCCCTGGCTGCGTCACTTGTTATCAGCGTGCTGGTCTCATTTTTGATCACATCGGGCGTACACGCCCAGTGTGACGTGCGGGGTGAAGGGTCGGAGATGGTTTCGGGCGTAGTTTTCGATGACCTCGATCAAGACGGACAACAGGGTTCCAGGGAGTCTGGCGTTGCGCGCGTCAGTGTCAGCAATGGCTGTGTCGTTGTTCTCACTGGCTCGGACGGCTCGTACGAAATAAGTCTGGCGCCAGGACAAATACTATTTGTCGCTCAGCCATCTGGGTACGTGGTGCCAGTTGACGATAACCACCTACCTCTATTTTTCTATCGTCACTATCCTGATGGTACTCCCACGGCAATTGGCGGTACTCCAGTTGAATGGATGTGGCCGGTTATAGAACCCACGGGCCCGCTTCCCGATAACATCGATTTTCCACTGCACAAACTCAGTTCGCAAGAAATCCGGTTTACGGCCCACGCCTTTGCAGATCCACAGGCTCGAAGTGATCTCGACGAAGACATGCTGCGCGAGGACCTGGTGAATACACTGCTCGGCAATCCTTACCAGGCAAAGTTTTCGATCACCGTAGGTGACGTGGTCTTCGATAACCTCGGCCTTTTCGATCGCCACAAAGAAATGATCGGCTTAATGGGAATACCGCAGTGGAATCTGCCCGGCAATCATGACATGAATTACGAGTCTCCTAACGCGCACTATGCCACCGAAACCTTCAAGAAGCACTTTGGCCCGACCTATTATTCGTTCAATTATGGAAACGTACATGTCGTTGCTCTAAACAACGTTGAATACTTTGGCGCAGGACGACGCAACTCCGACAACCAGAGTTATCGTGGGTTTATTTCGGACGATCAGATGTTTTGGCTCGAGCGAGATCTGGCTCATGTCGCTGAAGACAAGCTCATTGTTATCGCCACCCACATTTCACTGATCAGTGAAGCTTCTGATGGCGATCCATCTCATGAAATAACTGGCCCTTATACCGATAACTTCGACCAACTGCTGGAACTGCTGCTTCCATTCAGCAACGTCTATGGCCTGGCCGGACACGATACCAGCAATAGCTGGAAGGTGGAGATCAACCATGAGCATGGCTGGACTGGTCGGCCATGGATCGCCCATACTCTAGCCGAAGTCCGAGGCAGTGGCTGGACCAGAGGTCCGAAGGATTTACGCGGCGTGGCGGATGCTACGATGGAGGACGGCAACCCCAATGGTTTTTATCTGTTGAAATTTGATGACGTAACATTGGTCCCGGAGTTCATTCCATTTCCTAATGGGAGAGACGCAGCGCAGCGTCTGCGTATAGTGCTGGATCCAGAACTTGTCGATCCGAGCGATAGCAGTATCAATCGAGGTATATTACGAACCGATACCAAAGTGGTTGTTAATCTCTTCGACGGGGGTGAACGCGACAGCGTGAGATTATCCCTGGACGGTGGCCCGCTGACACCGATGCGTTATGTGGTACGAACCGACCCCTTCATGGAAAAAGCCTACAGACGATTCGCCGACACCAACAGCGCCTTTCCGGCGCCAGCAGCCTCAGCACACATCTGGGAATTCGACTTGCCGCAACACCTCGAACCTGGAATCCATAGTGTGGTGGTTGAAAGCGAGGACGAATTTGCGCAGCAACAACGCGGTGTACTTACGTTTGAGGTCACCGGAGTGGCACGGTGACTGAGGGTGTGGACTCGCGTCCCGATTTAGAATGATGACACCGGGGTTTATGTGATTTTGACGAGAGGCGGTATTGGTATGTTGAAGATGACCTGCGTGCTGATGTTCCTCACCGTGGCTCCGGCTCTAGCCCAAGATTATACGATCCTCGCACTCAGCCACACCGACAACAAAGTGTCCGAGGTCGATCCGCTCACGGGGGAGACCCTCAGGGAGTTCGTGGTGCCGGGTGGGTGGTTTGGCGAGACCCACGAGGGCGTTATCAGTCCAGATGGCAGGACAATTTACGTGTCGGTGCCCTACGCGAAACAGGTCGTCATTCTGGACCTGGATACCTTTGAGAAAAGGGGAGCGATCGAATCCGAATATTTTTCGCGGCCTCCACAGGTACGTGGGTTTGCGCGAATAGGGCGGCGCGAATCGACTTCTAGCGACCCTCATGGTGTGGCGCTCAACAGCGACGGAAGCAAGCTGTACATCACGGTCCAGTTTGCGGAAGTGCCCGGTATCGTGGTCTACGACGTCGAGGCTAAGACCGTCAAGAAGATCGACACCGTGATTGCGGGCAACTATCTGTGGGTTCATCCGAGCACCGAAAAACTCTACTTTCCGACCCGTGACGACCGCGTGCTCGTAATCGATACGAAGACTGACCGGATTCTCAGGGTCATCCGGCTCCACGAAGGTAGCCGTCCCAACGGGGTCGACTTCGGGGGCCCGAATGACGAAGTGTGGGTCAATGGGGATGGAGATGGCTCGGTAACCGTCATTGACTCAACCACCGACGAGGTGATCGCAGTCATCCAACCCCGAGTCGCGGGGGCAGGACGCGTCGCCGTCTCCCCGGACGGCCGGTTCGCGGCCGCGACCCAGGGTCCTGAGGTGTCCATCATCGACACGCGGACGAAGGAGATCGTCGCCAGCCTCAGGATCAGCCCGAATGAAAGAGGGCATGGCTTCCCATTGTTCTCACCCGATAGTAATACGCTCCACGTGATGAATGAGCTCTCGGACGACATGGTGACGTTCGATATGAGAACCATGAGGCAGGTTGGCACGCGCACCCCAATCGGTGGCGCGGTCTTCGGTGGCGGTATTCGCCTTGTCCTCCAAGGCGGTGCGAGATGAATGAAAGCAGGGGATAAGCGTTGGATTGCGGACCGCCGCGAAGCCACCCAGCACATGGGCGAAGGCAGACGGATTTACAGGAGGCGCCGTACCTGGAACCGTCGCGACGGTGGACGAATAGAAATGACCCGTGGACGTAGGTTTGACAGGCGTGGGGCGCACCCCTCGTTGTTCGCGACGTTCGGATTCCGGCTCTTGCGGGGGGTTCGTCGTACGGGTTTGGCCCGACGTAGCGGCGTAGTGCGCCGTTCCTTCCACCGGCGAGCCCCGTAATTGCGTCCTCTTCGTGCTGCGGGTTCCGGCTTCAGCCTGCCTTAAGGGTCCGCCAGCGCACGCGCGACCGTGAGGTGATAGACCGTCTGCTGTCGTTCGTAGATCACCAGCGCCAGTCCTTCGGCCTGCGCCTCCCTGAGCACCTGGCTGAAGATGGCCCCCAACTCGCGCGACTTGCGGGCCGAGACCGACTCGAGCGCCAGGTCTACGATCCGCTCCAGATGCGGAGCAAACTCCGCCGGGAGGCCCACGAGGATCTCTCCGGGCGGGTCGGCGGGGGGTGCGAAGGCCGCGTAGGAGAGGTCTACGGTCGTGCCGAACTCGTGCGAGCTCACGCCGGCGGCCGCGTTGGCGTTGGAGCGCCGCAGTTCTTCCTGACGTTCGGAGGTACGTAAGGCGCTGGTGACCTCGAGGCGGTAGGGCGGAAGCCCCATCCCGGCGAGCTGCTCCTGGAAGCGCCCCCCGAGCACCTCGAGCAGGGTGCGCAGGTGGGGCATGACATAGGCCGGGGAGGTACCTCCCCGGACGATCCAGTGATGGGTGCTGTCCTCGAGCTGGACGAGGCGCCCCGCGGCAAGAAGCGAGTCCGCCGCCGCGCGGCTGACCACCCGGACGCCGAGCGCACGAGCCTGAGCCAGATGCGCGGCGTTCAGGAATCGGCGCAGTGCCTCCTCCTCGGCCGGCGTCATGACGGGGAGCGGCCGCAGAATCCGGTCGGCGGAGCCCGCGAGTCGGTCCGCGAGCCGGATCGTCTGCGACAGCGAACGTTCGATCTGGGCGACGGTGGCTGCTCGCGCGGCCTCCACGGCAGCCTCCCGCTCGCGCTCCGCTCGACCGCACGAGGAGAGCAGCAGGACCAGGAGAAGCGGTAAGGTGGCCGAGCCCATCAGCTCATCACCGAACCCGCTCCCTCAGCTAACAGCGGCAGTATGTGGGGATGCTGGAGGTTGGCGGTGACCTGGATCTCGGCCAGGAAGCGTTCGGCACCGACCACCACAGCCAACTCAGGCTTCAAGACCTTGAGGGCCACCCTGCGGTTGTGCTTGATGTTGTCGGCGAGGTAGACGGTGGCCACACCACCTTCGCTGAGCTCACGCTCGATGGCGTAGCGCCCTTTCAGGGCTGCGTTCAGGCGGGTGACTGGATCGGACATGTGCGCACTCTGGGATCAGGCCAAGGTCAACATCATATGTGCGGGCCGGTAGGCGCAAGCAGAGCCCCAGATTGCCACCGGCGAGCGTCGACCGTACGCTATCGGCGAACCCGAACCGGAGGATGGCCATGCAACGGGCCCCGCACCGACAGTTCCTCATCTCGGTCGCCCTTCTTGGGTCGCTCGCATGCGCCGGCCCTGAAAGTCAGGTTGAGGCCGGCTCCGACGATGCCCGTGCAGCGCTTATCGCAAGAGCCGCGTCGCTCGAACTGGACACCGACTACGTTCCACCCCCCGGGCAGGCGCTCCATCACTATACATCCGGCTTCGCGAAGACCCTGTGCTCGGCCGTGTTCATCACGGGTCTCGACCCGAAGGATGCCGCGGCAAACGTGGGCGGCTTCACGAGTCCGTTCGAGGAACGGCGACACGTGGTGGACACCGTGGTCGATTTCCAGCGTCAACAGGTGAGTCTGACCCTGCCGGACGGTGTCACTCGCACCGCGAAGAAGTACAAGAACCAGGGATGCGTGACGCACGCCATGGGCGAGGATTCCGTGCACTTCACGCCGACGGACGTCGCGCGCAAACTTCCACCTGCCGCGTCTACGCCGTGGCCCATGGGAGACGTACTCAGCGGTGACCCATGGCCTGAAGATGTGGATATGGCCAAGGTCGAGGAGGCGCTCGACGCGGGATTCGGTCCGCCGGAGGCTCGTACTCTCGCCCTGGTCGTTACCTACAAGGGAAGGATCCTTGGCGAACGTTATGGGCCCGAGGTCGACATGCATTCGCCGCTCGAGGGTTGGTCCATGGCAAAGAGCCTGACGGGGGCGCTCATGGGGGTGCTCATCGAGCAGGGTGCATACGAGCTCTGGCAGTCGGCGCCAATTCCGGAGTGGCAGTCGCCTGGGGACCCACGGCAGGCTATCCGCATAGGCGACATCATGAGGATGTCGAGTGGGATCCGGATCCGTGCCCCTCAGGACCCCGACTTCGATCCGGCAATCGGTTACCCGGACCATCTCTATCTCTACACGGGTGGCGTGAACTCATTCGAGTGGGCTGCGACTCGGCCCCAGGAGTGGGAGCCGAACACCGTGGGCAGATACCGGAACAGCGATCCGGTGCTTACCAACTATCTCATCCGATTGGCGGTGGAAGGGAGAGGCGAGGACTATCATTCGTTTCCGCAGAGGAACCTCTTCGACAAGATCGGGATCCGCGACGCGATCATCGAGACGGACCCATACGGAAATTTCCTGGCCCAGGGATACGAGTTCCTTCCGGCCCGAGATTGGGCGAGGCTAGGAAATCTCTATCTCCAGGATGGTGTGTGGAACGGAGAGCGGATTCTGCCTGAGGGGTATGTCGAATACGCCACGACACTCGCGCCAGCCTGGGTCGCCGATGGCCGCCCCCGGTACGGCGGAGCCTTCATTTGGCTGAACGGCGATGGCGGCTGGCCACTGCCTGAGAGCGCGTACGGCATGCGAGGGGCGGGAGGGCAGAGCGCCACTATGATCCCGACGCATCAACTCGTGGTGGTGAGGCTGGGTAAGTACACGGGCTCACGAGCCGGCGGCCAGGCGCTGAACCGAGCATTCGGGTTGCTACTGGAGGCCGTACCACCGGTCGAACCGTGAAGCGGCCGCCCCAGAAGTGTGTAAGCGATCAAGGGAAGCCTTGGCCCGAAGACCGATTCGTTCCTGAGATGAGTACGACTGTGAAAAGATTTCGAACGCTACGCGCGTCCGCCCTGGCCCTGGTGACCATCGGGTCCTTGGGCATGCTAAGCGCCTGTTCTCGCGAAGGGGGCTTCGGCTCGAAGGCTGACGCGTCGGAGGTGTTGGGTAGCTCCGATCTGAGGATCGAAGCCGTGTCGACGAGGCCTTACCTCGTCACAGGTGGGGACGTGCTCCTTCGCATCAGGGCCGGCGAGGACCTCGACCTCTCCCGAGTTCGCGTGTCGGCAAACGGGGAGGACGTGACAAGAGGGTTCAGCCCCTCGGCACCCGGGGGCCCGCTGATCGGCCTCGTCCAGGGACTCCGCATGGGGCACAACGAGATCGAAGCACGGATCCCGGGGTCGGAGGCCACGGCGGCGCTCGAGCTAACGAACTACCCGATCTCAGGTCCGATCATCTCCGGGCCCCACGAAATGCCCTTCCTCTGCCAGACCGAGGAATTCACGACGGCGGGCGGAGAATCGCTCGGGCCCGCGCTCGACGAGAACTGTTCGGTTGAAACACGGGTCGAATACGTGTACCTGTCCACGCTGGACGGGGAGTTCAAAGCCTACGGCGGCTCACCGGCGGGTGCGATGCTGGCCGACCTTGCGGAAGCGACAACGTTGGATGGCGAATCCGTTCCGTTCATCGTCCGAGTCCAAACGGGGACGGTCAACCGGGCGATCTATCAGAGCGCGATGCTCCACGACCCGGCCGATGCCGCGCCCGATCTCTGGACTCGTAGCCGCGGGTGGAACGGAAAACTGGTGTACACCCACGGGGGCGGCTGCCAGAGCGGGTGGTTCCAGCAAGGGAGCAGCACCGGAACGGTGCTCAACCGCGGGTTGCTCGAGATGGGTTACGCCGTCACCTCGGCGTCTCTGAACGTATACGGCCAGAACTGTAACGACCTTCTGGCCTCGGAGACCCACATCATGGTGAAGGAGCGGTTCGTGGAGAGCTACGGCGAGCCGATCTACACCATTGCCACGGGCAGCTCGGGGGGTTCGTACCAGAGCCATCAGACCGCCGATAACTACCCGGGTGTCTTCGATGGCATCATCGTCTCGTCCAGTTTTCCGGACGTGACCTCGGCCACGATCTTTACGTTGGCCGACGCGCGCCTGCTGAGCTTCTACTTCACCGAGAGCGTTCCAGGCGACTTCACCGAGAGCGAACAGCGCCTGGTTTCGGGATTCGGCTCGTGGGGGAGTATCCCGAACCTGAGCCGGCGCGCCGCGCGGATCGACGCCACGTATTCGGCGACTGCCTCGGAGGAGGAACAGGGTGCGAAGGTGAGCCTCCCCGAGCTCGAGCCCCTCCGTTATAGCTCGTCGCAGCCGGACGGAATTCGCGCCACTGTGTACGATCACACGGTGAACGTCTACGGGGTCGACCCCTCGACCGGGTTCGCGGCGCGACCCCTCGACAACCACGGCGTGCAGTACGGCCTCGACGTTTTGAACAGCGGACAGATCACGAAGGCCCAGTTCTTGAGCCTCAATCGAGATGTCGGAGGGTACGATGCCGACCTCAATCATGTGCCCGAGAGGCACCGGGCGGACCCGACCGCGGCGAGGCGCGCCCTGGACACCGGGCGGATCCTTTACGGCGGCGCCGGGCTGGCGACGACTCCGGTGATCGACTACCGGAGTTACAGGGACCATCTCGAGGTTGGGGACATCCACCTGATCGTTCACCAGTTCTCGACGCGAGCTCGTATGGCGGCTGCCAACGGTCATGCGGACAACCATGTCATGAACGTAGGCGGGCTCTGGGATTTTACCCAAGAAGAACCGGATCTGGGTGTGCTCTTCCGCCAGATGGATCGTTGGGTGACAACCATTCAGGCTGACAATGAGCCGATCCGGCTTTCGGAGAGGGTCGTACGGGCGAAGCCTGCCGACCTGATGGACAACTGCTGGGACACTCGGGGAGAGGCACGGGTGAACGTGACGGAGCCCCTCGCCTACGACGGAGCCGGGACCTGCAGCGAGCTCTATCCGGCCTACCCGACGCCTCGGCATGTTGCGGGTGCACCGCTCGCCAATAACATCGTGAGCTGTCATTTGAAACGCCTCGATCGAGCTGACTACGAAGTCGAGTTCACGGACGAGGAGTGGGGTGCCCTCGAAGCCATCTTCCCGGACGGGGTCTGCGATTGGGCCCGGGGAGACCGGCACGGTGAGGGCTACCAGGGGACGTGGCTGTCGTTCGGTCCGTCGGAGGTGAACCGGGCCCGATAAGCGGGTCACAAAGGGAGAACTATGCGTTCCACGGTCCTCATGTTCGCCACCGCCGGCACGCTGCTCGCGGTCGCGCTTGTCGGGTCTGGCTGTGCCCCACAAGGACTCGACGCCCCGACACACGTCGACTGGCCGATGTATCGGGGCGACCTGGGCGGGACCGGTTACTCGCCGCTCACCCAGATCACGGCGGGCAACGTAGCGAGCTTGAGTCAGGCTTGGAGCTACTCGCTGCGGACTCCCGCAATGGTAGGCGGCGGCCCGGGGCAGGGAAGCCGCGAGCCGAACTCGCAGGTGACGCCGATCGTGGTCGGTGACGTCATGTATCTGCCGACCGTGGACCGGGTGGTGGCGCTCGACCCGGTCACCGGCGAGCAGATCTGGTGGCGATCAATCGTCGACGGCGCACCGTCGCGGCGCGGGGTCGCCTACTGGCCAGGTGAAGACGGCACACCACCCCGCGTCATCTTCACCGCGGGCCGACGCCTGGTCGCGCTCGACGCGGCGACCGGTACACCGGCCACGAGCTTCGGAGAGTCGGGCGAGATCGACATGGGGATCCCCTACAACTCGGTACCGCTGGTCTACGAGAACATCGTCGTGGTCGGCGCGAACACCCCGCGCGGGGCCCCCGGGGGCATCGGCAACGCCCGCGCCTTCGACGCCCGCACGGGCGCCAAGGTGTGGGAGTTCAGCTCCGTTCCGCAGCCGGGGAGCGTCGGACACGACACGTGGGAGGGCGATAGCTGGCGGGGCCGTCTCGGAGCCAACGCCTGGCCGTTCTACTTCACGATGGACGAGCAACGCGGACACCTGTACCTGCCTCTGGCCTCGCCCATCCCTTTCGCCTACGGGGGAGACCGGGGGGGCGCCAATCTGTTCGCGAACTCGTTGGTCGCGGTGGATATCCGGACCGGTGAATACGTCTGGCACTTCCAGACCATCCACCACGACCTGTGGGACCACGACCCGCCTGCGCCGCCCGTGCTGTTCGACGTTCCGGGCGACGGAGGCACGATCGCCGCGCTCGGCGTGACCACCAAGTCGGGATACCTGTACATCCTCGATCGCGAAACCGGTGAGCCGATCTTCGGCGTGGAAGAGCGCCCGGTGCCACAGAGCGAGGTTCCTGGCGAACAGACCTTTCCGACCCAGCCGATTCCCGTGAACCCGCCGGCCCTGGCTCGTGTCAGCTACGAGCCGGCCGACCTTGTCTCAGCCGAAGACACGTCCGCCGAACACGCGGCAGCCTGCGCGGAGCTGGTCGCAAGCGCGGGGGAGCTCTACAACGCCGGACCGTTCACACCGTGGGTGTATCGTGCCCGAGGCACCTCGGACAGGACCACGCTCCTGTTCCCGGGACTGGTCGGCGGCCCCAATTGGGGCGGCGCCTCGTTCGATCCCAACTCAGGATACGTGTTCGTGTTCAGCCAGGATCTCGGCTCGCTCGCCTGGGTGGAAGACGCTGAGGAGGGTGCGTCGCTGCCATACCGGAGGAGCGGGCCACGCCCGTCGAGTTTCGACGTTCGGATGGGGGATGCGCGCTGGCCGTGCCAAAAGCCACCGTGGGGTAAGCTGAGCGCGGTCGACGCCTCGACGGGCGACGTGGTGTGGCAACAGCCCGTCGGCATCACCGAAGGGCTGCCCGCGGACCGGCAGAACACCGGGCGCCCCGGCCGCGCGGCGGCGATCGTCACCGCCAGTGGCCTGTTGTTCATCGCGGCGACCGATGACAGCCGCTTTCGCGCCCTCGAGGCTACGAGCGGCCGGGAGCTCTGGGTGAGCAGGCTCGAGCGGAGAGGTAACGCCAACCCCATGACCTACCTGGGGGCCGACGGCAACCAGTATGTGGCGCTGGCGGCTACCGACGAGGTGGTGGCCTACTGGCTGCCGTGAGCTCAATTCCCAGCCTCAGAGACCCGTAATAATCCGGGCTCCGTCTACGTACTCTGTACTCGCCTACTACGTAGTTCGACGTATCATGTCGGGACGCGATTGAACGCATCTTCCTGGTCGACACTCACACCCATCGTCGAGGGGGATCGAATGAAGAAGCGCACACCGCAACTCGGACGTCCCGTTGCCCGCATCATGATGTCTTGGTCGATGACTGCCTGCGGCACCGTCGCGGCGATGCTCATCACCGCTCGGGCGGTCTCCCCGCTCCACGCTCAGGGCGCTCCCGCCCCCACGGGGTGGGAGCCCGCGGGCCTTCCGGCGCTCAACTACGATTCGGACGAGGGCTTCGGGTACGGGGTGCTATTGGAGTTGTACAACTACGGCGATGGGGGGTACTCACCTTATCGGTTCACCCTACAGCCGACGGTGTTTCTGACCACCGGGGGCCGCCGCGAGTTCACCCTCTTCTTCGACGCTCCCCATTTGCTTCCCGAGGGGTGGCGGATCGATGCGTCGCTCGCGGGTGACCGTCAGTTCGCGATTCCCTACTATGGCCTGGGGAACACTTCCGTGTACGACGCCCTCCTGGAAGACACGGAGGGCCAATACTTCTACCGCTTCGGACGCACCCAGAGGCGGGCGGCCGTAAACGTCCAACGCGAGCTTTCCGGCACACCCATCCGCGTGCTGGCCGGTGTCGGTGCTACCCACACGGACGTCGATCCGCTCCCGAAAGATGCGACCGCGACGCTCCTCAGTCAGGCGATCGGAGGCGCCGGCACACCCGGATCGATTCCCGAAACGATCCCCGGAGGTTGGTCGAACCACTTCCGGGTCGGCCTCGTCTGGGATACGCGTGATAGGGAAACCGGCCCGCACCGTGGCACGTGGTCAGAGATACTCGTCCAGGCGGTGCCGGAATTTCTGGGGAGCGAGTCCGGATATGTTCGGTGGACGCTGGTGGATCGCCGTTACGTGCCCCTTGGCGACAGGCTCACGTTCGTGAACCGGCTCGTTGTGCAGGACGTTGAAGGCGCGGCGCCGTTTTACGATCTGAGCATCATCCAGACGTCCTTCAAACAACGGGAGGGACTCGGCGGAACCAGGACCCTCAGAGGCATCCCCAGGAACCGCTACGTGGGGAAAGGATTATTCCTCTGGAACGCCGAGATGCGGTGGCATGCGACGGACTTCACGTTGGTGGGGCGGTCGTTTTACATGATCCTCTCCACCTTCGTCGATACGGGACGGGTCTGGGCCGACGGCCTCGTCCTGGGGGAGCTCTTCTCCGATCTGCACGTGGCCTACGGCGGCGGCGTGAGAGTGGGGCTGGGCGAAAACTTCATCGCCGGGCTCGATGTAGGACGGTCCAGCCAGTCCTCCGCGTCGATCTACATCAACACGGGGTACGTCTTCTGATTGCTACAGATCCCCCGGTAGCCTCGGCGACGCGAGCAGCCGCATGAAACGATCCCAGCGAGCATCGAGAGCGGGGTCCGCCCCGTTCCCGTCGACGAAATCGCGCACGAGGTCGAGTCCGAGATTGTAGTTGATGACGTAGCTTCGGTACTGATCGATGAAGCGCAGGCGTTGGCGAGCGCCTCCGGGGCTGTACATCGCATAACGCACGAGCCAGTCAGCGGCTCCGTCGGCGTCGACATCACCATCGATATAGAGTCGTGCGGCCTCGTTTCCCGCGTAGTCCATTCGTGCCATGAGCTCTTGTACCCGCTGGTAGCTAGCCGCTGTGGCAGGGTCCAGACCGGCCAGCGGGAAGAGCACGTCGCGCTCGAATTCGAGTCTCTCGTCCCCTGGAAAGGCCATCTCGATCCCGAAGTTGGCGCTGCCCTCGGCGATGAGCGATTGGGGACTGAAGAGTGCATACACCGAGTATTCCGGCCACCCTCTCCCGTTCACCAGATTCTGCTCCAAGAGCGCGTTATAGGTGTGATGGCCGGGGTAGCCCTCGTGGCAGGCCAGGTCCACGGCCCGGTCGATGAGGCTGGGGAAGTCGACGTTGACCTGGATCAAGCTGTGGTAGCCGCCTTGGTACCAGTTGTAGCCGCTCCACGACTGATTCGTGACGTATTCGACCACGAAGCTCTCACCCTCGGGCAGTTCGACATACCCGAGAGTGCGCTTGCGGCATTCCTCGATGGCGCGCATGAACACGGCGTCGAGTCGGTCGGGCGGAATCAGGTACCCGGACCGGAATGAAGCGAATCGTTCCCTGATCGATCCGCCCGTCGGAAGAAGCCCATCCAGCTCTTCGAGGATCGACAAGAAGTACTCCCCCGGGTTGGTCGGCGCCACGGCGTCATAAAGTGCCCGGGACTCCTCGTCGAAGGTCATCCTTCGGCCCCCCAACATGGCCACTCGAGCGGCGAGCGATCCCAACTGCGTTGCGAGGTAGGTGTAGCGGAGGCGTTCCAACTCCTGATCCGGGGGCTCGACGGCCCGAAGCCGTTCGATGAGCGAATCGGCTCGGGACGCGATGGCCGGCAGTCCGAGCGGCTCGGCGGTGACCTGGTCGCGCCACTCCTGTGGACCGTAGTATGCGTCGACGTAGTCCGCGTCGTGCTCCCCTACGGCCAGAACCAGCCGCACGTAGGATTCGGCGACCTGGTCCATGACACTCGCGGATTGTATGGATCCGGCGCCCGGGGCACAGGCCGCAACGGTCATCGCCAATGCGAGCGCGTAGACCCTCACCTTCGCCATCGGGTGCTCCATCGCCATCCGGGGCTTCATCGCCATCGGGGGCTCCAATCGGGGTTCCCTGGTCACATGGTCGGTGGATGGATTCTAAGCCGGGACACGAAGGGAAGGAAATGCCTGGTAGTGGGCTTGCACACTCCGGCGACCGACCATCTCTTGAGGGTTCAACATCCCTATCGAGAGAAACGATGACCTACACCCGTCGAGAAGTGGTCCGCATGGGAGCCGGCGCGGGTGCCGGGCTGTTCCTTGGTTGCCGGCCTCGCGTGCCGCAGGCTGCGTCACTGATCACCAGGGTGATTCCCTCCTAGGGTGAGCGGATTCCGGTCGTGGGTATCGGCGCTCGGAACTACCGCGTGGGAGACGGTTGGGCCCCCGACACAATCGAGTTGCGAGCGAGGCTACGCACCTTCCACGAACTCGGCGGCCGCCTGATCGATACCTCGCCCAACTACGGGGCGTCGGAGACGATCGTCGGGGAGCTGGAGGAGTTCATCGATGCGCTCCCGGCGGCGCCCCGGCGCAGAAGAAGATGACGGAGCCTTCGCTACAGCCGGGGAGCCTTCGGTGCAGCCGCGCTAAGAGTTGAGTCCAAAAAAGGCCTCGACGGGCGGCACGTGGTCGGGCGGGCCGACGCTCGCGATCAGGAGGCGGCGCGCCAACACGCGCATGGCGTTGAACAGTTCGATGTGTCCGTCCACCACTCGCTGACGGGCTTCTTCATTCGGCTCCAGCGACCAGATGCCTCGTTCGGACGTTCCCCCCAGGACGATCCCATCGCTCCGGGCGTGCATGTGAATGCCGAACCCCCCGGACGTGTTACGGCGAAGACCGCCGAAGGTGTTGTAGTCGACCTCGGGCTGCGGAACGAGCACGGTAAGCTGGCCCTTCAGAGGCGTCATCTCCCGGTCCCTGAAAAGGGTGTACGATCCGAGACCCGTGCAGTTCACGATCACCGATTCCTCGAGCGACATCAGGTCCCGTCGCGTGTCGAACTTCCGGATGACGATTTCGCCCCCGAAAAGAAGGACGTCCGCCACCAGCGCATCGAGGTAGATCGAGGGCTCGATGCTGATCGAGGGCCGGTAGCTCACGTACGGACTCGGGAACGGATGTTCTCCGGGTCCAAGCGTGACGCTACCTATCCGAAGCTCCTGCGGCAGCAGGCTCGGCCGGCTCAGGCGGCTCGGCCCCGCCTCCGGCTGTACCGTAACGTTCGCCGGGGAATCGGTCAGCATGGCGTAACTGTTCATCCATGAGATCCCGTATTTGGGGCCGGCCAGGAGCTGGAGCTGCTTGTACGCGATGTCCACCGCACGCCGAAACTGAGCGTCCCACGCCCTTGTGCGCCGATCGGTCTCCACCAGCCCGGACGTAGGGGTAAAGCCGGCGAGCGACATGTTCGAGGTGGTATTTGGGGGGACGGCCATGGCATAGATGGTGACGTCGAAGCCGAGCCGTTGAAGCTGTCTGGCCGTGGTCAGTCCCACCACGCCGCAGCCGATCACGGCGGCCCTCCGGTCCTCCTGCTGCACTGCGATTTCAGCGGCCATGAAGCCCGTTCCCCACGAGAGCGACATGCCCGAGCCCCCATGGCCGTAGTTATGGATGAGGGTCTTGGCGTCGAGCTTCTCAGCGCGGAGGACGAAACCGGAGGGCCGGAACGGGCGGAGCCCCACCGTCGTCCGGATGACTCGGTCCCATGAGGCGCGGACCGGGGCGAGCATGAGCGAGCCTTCCCGACCCGATCCCGTCGCACACCCGCCGAGCCCCAGTCCGAGGAAGCCCATCGTACCGGTCTTGAGCAGAGTCCGCCTGTCCATTCAGTTAGCCGCCTTCTTGGCTCGGTAGTTGATCCCGAGCGTTCCGAATTGCGCCGCGCTCGACTGCTGTGGAGCTCCCTTGAATACGTCCGCCCGCCAGGTGATCTCGAAGTCCGTGAATCCTGCGGCCACGACCGTGGCGTCGAGCTCTGCCTCCAGCAGAGCGCCCGCGATTTGCGCTCTGCACGACGTTCTACTCCACACTCAACGTTCCACTCCACATGAAAGTTATGTGTCGGTTCGGCGAGGCGATAACATTTTTTTCATGTCTAAACCTCCAGGCGCGACGCCGGTCCAGTTGGCACCTACGTCCCGATCAGGACGTATCCGACCGCGAGGGCCAAATGCATGGCCGCGAAGGGAAACGCCTTCCGCACGAAGGCGACGAAGGAGAGCGGAACCTTGTGTTTATGCATGATGGTGACGGCAACCAGCGTCGACGCCGATCCGATCGGCGTCAGGTTGCCGCCCAAATTCGCCCCGAAGATCACGGCCCACCAGAGGGGATCTCCCGGTGGCCGCAACTCACCACCCGGCAAAGGGATACCTGCGACTATCTTGGCCAGCATCGCCGCGAGGGGGATGTTGTCCGTGACCGAGCTGAACGCCGCCGAGGATAGGAGAACGGCAGAGGTCCCGGCCCTGGGACCGAGGGAGATCAGTCGTTCGACGCCGCCACCGATGAGCGCGAGCACCTGGGCGTGCTCCATCACCGAGATGACCACGAAGAGGGCGGCAAAGAACGCAAGGAGATCCCAGTCAATGGTCCGGTAGAACTCGTCCACTTCGTGTTTATACCGGATCAACATGACGGCGGCGAACGCCAGGGTGATGAAGCCCATTCCGAGATCGCGTATGTACGGAGTCACGGAGGCGGTCGCGATCGCCACGATGAAGAGCAGGAGCATCGCCGCGCCGAACCAGAAGAAGGCTCGACTCTCGATGCCGTCACGTTCGTCGAAGCCGTCGACCAGATGAGCCGCCGCCTCGATCTCGTCCGGGGTGGCGAGCCCCCGAATCTCGAAGACGCGTGCACCCAGAAGGAGCGTGGCGACCGTGACGACGAGTACGAACGGGGCGGCTTTGACAAAGAACGCGATGAAGCTTATGCCCGCCGCGGTCCCGACGATGATGTTGGGTACGGAGCTGATGAGCGTAAGAAGCCCGCCCACGTTGGTGAGGAGCCCTTCGATCAGGAGGAATCCGAGCAACCTGTCGGACCGCTCGAGTTTGCCCAGCGAGACGGCCGAGAGCGACCCGACGATGATCATCGCCGTGACGTTGTTCAGCACGGCTGAAAACGCGACGGTCATGATGCCGTAGTACCAGAGCAACTTGAGGGGGTCTCCCCGCGAGGCCTTGGTGAGCCGGATCGCGATCCAGGTGAACAGCCCAGAACGTGACGTGACGTCTACGAACAGGCTCGCGCCCAAGATGATGGTGATGACGCCCCAGTCGATGGCGGGAATGTAGACCGGCAGTGCGACTTCGTGCTCCCCGATCAAGTAGGGCCCATACGGAAGGGGCAGGAGCACGGCTCCGGCGAGCAGTGTGATCACGGCCGAAAGCCCGACGATCAGTGATTTCTTGGCGTGGAGCTTCTCTTCGAACGCCAAACACAGGATCATGCCCACGAGGAGCGTCGCGAAGAAGAGCGTCACCGCGAAGGAGACCTCCGCGATGCCCGGGCTCGGCCCGGCAGCCGCGTCCTGCAGCATCGGTCCCAGGAGAAGCGACGCAGAATGAGGGGCTGTCACGGTCCGCGCCTCACAGCATCAGAAGCGGGATGCTCCGCAGCTCGATTGCGAGCGAGTACGCCAGTCCGTGCATGGCGAGCTGATCCTCGTCTTTGGTGTTCATCACGAGCAGATCGACCTCGTGCTCCTCGATGAGGTGCCGGTACGCCTGAATGTGGTGTCCCGACGTGACGATCGACTCGATGGTAAGCTCCGGGAGCCCGTGGGCCAGCCCCTCCCGGCAGGATTCGATGTAATCCCGGGGATCCTTCAGCAGTCGGGCCCGGATCTCCTCGCGGGCCCCGTCCGTGTCAATTGTCGAGATCTTGGAGATGGCCTCCATGTAACGCTCGAAGATCGCGTCGTCCTCCACATGGCTGAGCAGGAGGCGTCCCCCGCGTTGGGTGACGTGGGCGGCGTAGTTCACCAGCCGGTTGTCCCCGGTCAAGTGATCGGTCATCGCCATGACCGATCGCGGGCGACGTCCGGCCAGTTCCTGGAACTCCGGCCGCTGTGGGTGGGGCATCACCAGCACGGG
>Ga0310122_10000810_pt1 | contig 19859 bp, 27 predicted proteins | sample CB6_Bottom_1051__FD_203503 | JGI IMG/M metagenome (GOLD analysis project Ga0310122, IMG submission 203503) | Marine microbial communities from Western Arctic Ocean, Canada - CB6_Bottom_1051 | ecosystem: Environmental > Aquatic > Marine > Oceanic | place: Canada: Western Arctic Ocean | collected...
GCGGGTGGCGGGGACCTTGACCGGGCCGGAAGGACCGCGGCGGGTATAGGGCTTGCGATCGATCACGATGTTGCGATCGGGATTCTCCTCCCGTCCGCGCTCCTCGGCCATGTAGGCCTCGTCGGAAAAACCGTCCTCCGAGAGCTGATCGACCCAGTAATCAATCTCGACATCGTAGCGTTGTGCGTCTCGGATCCGTCCCGTGCGTCGGAGACCCCCCGCTGTAGTCCCGAGCTGTTCGATGAGACGGAGCCGCTTAACCGTCCCCCCCTCGAAACGCTCCTCTTCGGACTCTTCGCGGAGCGTGCCGATTTCCTGGGGGAACGCTGTCCCCCATTCAATAGGGTTTGCGGACCTTCGCGGATTGCCCTCCCACCGCCGATGCGGGTTTCTCTTGCGGGTCTTGCGCGGCACATAGACGTACCAGCCTTCATCCTTGCCTGGGCGAGTCCCGTAACGTTCCTCGAAGCTATCGGCCCAGGCCTCGTAGGCGGCGGTCCCCGGCTTCCAGGGCTGCTCTTTGGTTTCCCACCAGTCGCCAATCAGTTTCCAGCCCAGTTCATGCCCACTGTCTCGGGCTTTGTCGGCGTCGTAATGGCCATCCTCTTGGAGCGACTCCTCAATGATGCGCTCCCGGCCCTCAATATCGAGGTCCAGCCACTCCATATGGTCGGTCTCTTGGGCTATCGTAGTCTCGGCACGGTTCAGCTCCAGGTACCGCATCCGGTCTTTCTTTTTGCGGCCCTTCTCGCGTTCGGCCTTCTTAAATGCGTCGTCAGTGAACGTGTGCCATTCTCTAGTGAAGGGTTCGGGGGGGCGCCCCGCGGCAGGATTGCCCTCCCGCACCTCGGCACGAATGGCATCGCGGACGGCGGCCAGAATGTCGGCGTCGGATGGGGTCTCGTCGCTATCGGTCGGCGCGTCCTTGGGGTGCCGGGCCTTGGCCTTCGGCTTGGCCTTCGGCTTGGCCTTCGGCTTGGCCTTCGGCTTGGCCTTCGGCTTCTTTTCGGTGGGATAGGACTTCTCACCGAAGCTGTCTGCGAATTTCTGGAGCGGCGGAAGCTCCCATTTCCCGTTTGCGTTCCGAATGAAATACTTTTCCAGCGTCTTGATCGGCGCCTTCTGCGTCTTGGAATCCCGCCGCCAGTTTTCGACGGCCTCTAAATACAAGCCCAGCGCATATTGGTTGTGTCCCTTTCGCTTGCTCATACGCCGATCGTATTGAGTCAGAAAACCGACAAGTCGGTCTCGCTGGAAGCGGGCCTCCCCCTCCGGCAGATCGTAGTCATACGCGGAGGCCCGGTGCATCTTTTCGGTGTGGCCGCCGACATCAATGGTCGCCTCGGTCGCGTATCGGGCCAGGATCCATCGGGTTCCGGCCTTCTCTCCCTTTTTGAACTCGTAACCGGGGTACTCACTTCTCAGATTGGAAACGACATTTGATACCGAGCCCGCCCCCTTCGGCGCCGTCCACACCCGTTTGAACTTGCCCCCGAATGGCCCGGCCTTGCTCAGATCAAGCGCCCCCGCGCGGACTGCCTGTACCGGCTTGGCCTCCTCCTCCTCGGGACATAGCTCATCTATGATCCGTTGGGACTCGGCCGCGCTCAGAGACTCGCCCCGCTTGGCGGCTGCGGCGATCTGCTTACGCACCGCGGTCGCACTGCTCTTGCTCATCACTGGGACCAGGGCCTCAATCCGGGCGACATCGCGATCAATCCGGGCCTGCTCCCGCGCGTCTTTCTGCGCCTGAGTCAGCTCGACCTTGGCGGGTACCGGGGCTCCGGCGCGGGCGGCGGCTGCGGCGCGCTTGCGATCCAGGTCGGTGGCGGCGACGATCCCCGTCACCAGATCCGCCTGGGTCACGCCGCTGGGACGCCCTTCGACGGCCTTTTTCGCGTAGGCGGAGCCCGCCGGACGTTTCTTCGCCTTCGACTCCGGCGAGAGCGGGTGAGCTGCGAGCTTCTTCCGAGCTGCATCACTCTTTTTCTTTTGAGCGGCGCTGGTGGGGTACACGCGCTTTTTCGCCTTCTTCTTTGTCGCGGCGCGCTTCTTCGCGGCCGTCCGTTTCCGCGTCTCAGATGCTTTGGTGGGGATCTTGCCAATCGGGCAGTTCACCCGCCGCTCCAGGGCAATCTTGGCGAGGCGGGCCTTCGGGGCATCGTCCTGTGTGAACCCCTTGAGACTCCCCCCGGGGAACGCCACCATCAGCACCGCCATCGTCGCCTCTTGCTCGCCTGCGCCCTTTTTCAGCGCCTTCCAATCGCGATTATTCTGATCGAGGTCTTCCGCCAGTCCCCACAGGTCGGCCGTGGATCCCCTCTGAGCGGTAAATAGGATGTCCTCTGCGCACGTTTTAGCCACGGGATTCTCCTCCCTCATTCCAATCACGGGGACTATTTCACCCCGCCCGGTTCCGTTCACGACATACCCGGCGACGGGTAGCCCCTGTCTCTCAATCTCCGGCGCCTCACGTCTGAGCGCCGTCTCTGCCGCTGCCCGGGTGCGATGACCTTCCCCGATCACCTCGCACCCGTCGATCAACGCCTCCTCGTTGGGAGGAAACCAGATCCCGTAGTACATCAGGGCCTAAACGTGATGATCTCGGATTCCACCTCGACCTCCTCCTGGATCACAACCCCCTCCGGGATCAAATACTGATGTAGTCGCGGGTATTGAAACATCCAGCGATACAGGTAGATGCCGCCAGCGGCGCCAAGTAGTAGCTTCAACATGGCCTCACCCCTTCTTCACGAGCGTCAGTTTGTCCATATCGGATGTCCTCACATGCCCTCGTCGAAACCGTCCAGCTCGATCAACTCCGAGAGCGTGGCGCCAAAATTGAGAAATTTCAGCAATCGGTCGCCCTGTTTGACGATCTGGCGAAACGTCTTCTCGAACTCGGCAGGCGTCATCTCGGCAATCTCCGACCGGGGGCTCTCCCGCCAGCCCTCGACGACCTGCACAATTCGGATCGCTAAGAAATGCTGGGCAAACTTTTTCGGTGTGGTTTCGTCGCCCGACATCCAATAATAGATCATAATGATTCCTCCTCGCTCACGAGTATCTCCAGCGGTCGGGATCGGCCTTCCGGCGCAATCGTTCCAGCACTTCGATGATCTGTTTTGCGGTAAGAAGAGAATCCACGATCAACTCCTCGCGCCGCGGACCACTCCAGGAATGTACCGAAACCCCGATGAGTACCACCAGACCAAGCCAAAAACGCCGAGTCCAGCGATACCCAAGAGAATGTGTCTGCCTTTCATGCTCTTAGCTCCTCGCGCCGCGAAGCAGGCGCAGCGTCACGCGCCGGTTCTGAGCCCGTCCCAAGTTGGTCGCATTGCTCGCCACCGGATCCGCTGGTCCCGCCGACGCAATGTCGATCTGCTGGACTGGGACACCCGCGTTCTCGACGAACGCGCCGACCGATTCGGCCCGATCATACCCAATCTCATAATTCCGGTCCTCGTCGCCCGTGCTATCGGTATGACCCATGATCTCGATGATGTCGGCGGGATTCTGGAGAAGATGCCGCGCTGCATTTGAAAGGACCGTATTATACCGGCGCGATACCACCAGAGACCCCGAATCGAACAGGATCGGTGTTGTCCAGGGATCGGTCGGGACAGGGGCCTCTTCGTCCGGGAGCATCCTGAAAAGGGGTTCCCCCGTACTCGCTAATTTCCACACGAGCACGCCGCCGACGCCGACAGCCGCGAAGAGTAGGACCTTGGTACCTGTTTTCATGCTACTGCCGCCGCTGCACCATAAACGCGCAAATCCACCCGAGTCATATCCCGATGATAATCGGAGGGAAGAACCGTCAAGAGCCGACCCGGAACGCCCCGGCCCACGAGATACTGCTTGAGCGTGTTGCCCTGGGCCGTCGCCACAAAAAGATTACGGGTGCCGTGGCCCCCGGCATAGGTCTGGATGGCCACCCCCCGGCGAGCCCCGATAATGGTCGAGGCAATGTCACGCAGAGCGCGTTCCTGGGCCTCGGACAGCGTGCCGATTTCATACAATGCCTGGGGACCGAATCGTAACCGGGGAGAGACACGATCGAGCGCAGGCTGGATATTGCCGGAGGGCGCTGCGGGCGCTGCGGAAGTTGCGGGCGCTGCGGAAGTTGCGGGCGCTGCGGACGCTGCGGACGCTGCGGGCGCGGGGGCTTGCCTCGGTGCCAGAACCGGGGCGTATTCACTGGGAGGGAGGCGCGACCAGGGGGTCTCCTGCCTCTCGCCCATGCGGGGATCCCTTGACCAGTACCAGTAGAGCACGCCGAGGCCCGCGGCGCCGAACGCGATGTAGTAACGGAGTCTCACGTCTTTAGCGATACCGGAAAATCTCTCAAGCGTCCACCCCGTTGTGCTGCGCGGGATGGCGATTTTGGGTTACATTAAGAGGTACCCGGACATTCCCCGCTGGGCTTGGATCGCGTCATAGAGCCCGAGAGCGCGACGAATATACCTGATTTGCCGCGCCCGGCGGCTACCCCCGTCGTCGTAGGCGGCGAGCTGTTGCTCGATCGGCATTCGCTCGACGCGCCTCCCCGTCCCGGAAAGCGAGTTACGAATCCGGGCGTTGACGATGGCCGTGCGATCGTCGCCGCTTGCGCGCCGTCCCGGCGACCACTTCTCGCTTTTCCACCGCTCCGTTGACCACCGCTGGAAATCACTGGTTGGTACCAGTGCGTCTCCCCACGCGAGAAAAACCTCGCGGTCGGAGGAGTCAACGTAATCGTCATACAGCCGCCCCGGCGTCAGCGGAGCGTCGAAATGCTCCATCGCCGCCACCAGATGATCCGAATCCCAGTGCGGGAGGCCGAGGCCGCCCCGAGGGCGTCGTGTGGTTCCGTCGAGCTGGTGTTTTCCGCTTCCGACACCGACCCCCCGCCAGTCACGACCGGCTGGGTCTGGTGGCGGCGTGGTCCCCTCCCAATCCACGCCCCAGTTGGCCGTTGCGATCCAGAGTCCCAGCATCCAGGCGTTGCCGGTCTCGACGGCCTCGCGAAGTAGGCTGATCGGGATCCGCTCGTTCTCATAGTTGGCGCGGCGCCCGACCTCCGCAAACCGGTCTATCAGGTCGCGTCGGTCGCCGCGGGACCGCAGTCCATAGAGAACGGCAATCCCACCTCCCACGCCCAGGGCGAGCCCGACGACGTAGGGCCATTTGCTCATACGGGAGGCCCGCTGGCTAACACACCGTCGATCTCAATGTCGATCAAACGGCCGGGGGGGAAAATATCCAGAGTCGCCACACGCAAAAGAAACTGAGTCTCGGTAGCCAAAAACGAACCCCTCAGTAGGGGGATGGCGTAATCTCCCGGGCCGGTGTATCCGCCGCCCTGGCCGCTAAATATCGTTGAATCCGCCGCCCGGCTCCCGCCAGAATTGGAGGAGCCGACGAGCTGGCCGTGAAATTCGATCAGCTCGTTGGGCCGGTTGTCGGCCAAAACACTAAGCCCCACGAAAGCGTTTTGGAGGCCGAATCCCTTGGTATCGAGCGCCGGGGAAGAATAAACAATAGAGTGGGTTCCCCCCGCGAACGTTGCCACCTGTCCCACCGGGACATCGCGGAGGAGTCGGCGGAAGGGCCGATATTGCCGATCCCCCAGCGCCTTGTGCGGCGTCGGGTCATAGATCCGGTAGAGCATATGCCGCATCTCACACCAGGGGTCCGGCGACCAACATCCCGTCAATGGTGATGGTCAGTTGCCGTGCGGGGAAAGCCATCGCGTCGAGGCGAAAATGCACCGCCGTCGATAGGCTGTCGATTGCCGCCAGAAGAGGGATCGGATAGCTCCCGGGGCCGGTGTAAATGATCGGCTGTCGGGCCAGCTCGACAAATGCCGAATTATAGGCACCGAGCAACACACCCTCGATCCGAACGGTATCATTAGGGACCAGCACAGCCTGATCGGTGATCTCCAAGACCACATAGGCATTTTGCGCGGTGTATCCCTTGGTATCGAGGTCGGGCGAGGTATAGATGGGAAACTGGAGGTTCCCGAGGCCGAGGGGGTCGGGGTTGATGGGGTGGTTGAATAGTTGCCGGGAAAAAGGCCGATTGGGGCGGTCCTTGAGACCACGGGAGGGGGTCGGTTGGTAGATCCCGCTGACTATGCCGCGGACGTTCTCGATGGATTTTGCAATCCGCGTAACGGTCTGGAAAACCTGGGTGAGTAGTTCATCGGCCACACTTACAAGCTCCGCGGCATCCTACACTCCGAAAGCGTTGAATCGCTCCGCGTGTAGATCGACGGTCACTTGGCCAATCCGATCGACGAAAGGCGGCGGAGCTTGAGCAATCTGATCGATGGGCGGGATGATAGACAGCTCCAACAGAATCGACCCACCCGGCTGGACGGCCGGGATGAGGTTGAAAAAGTAGGAATGCGCGCCGTCTCCGGCCATCGCGGAGAGAGGCATTCGCCGGGTCTGGAAAATCTGGCCCGCGCCGTCCCGGCGGAACTGCGCGTAGACATAATCGAGCGGATTGATGTTCTGGAAAAAACCCGGCGAGGGCTGCCCATCGGCCGTCAAGACAGTAGCGATGATAGTCGCCGTCACCCGTCTGATAAACGCGCCGTCCTGGAAATAGTAACGGAGTCTCTGTGTCGGCACATCGGCGTTGAGCGCGATCGGTATATTGGGATGCGTGGCCGTTGTGGTCGAGATCGTCGTAGTCTCGGTGATGATGAGGGGTGACAGCTCCGTCTGTGGACCGAAGTGCATCCCCAGGGCGCGGGCCTGTTCCTCGTATATCTGACGCAGCCCCGGATTCGAGAGGACCTTAAATCGATCCTGCTGGGCGTTGACCGAGGTCTGAGCACTGTAGGGATCGACCGAGCTAGGGATTCCGGCCATATTCTGTCTCCTCGGAGGATTTCCTCGCCGCACCATGACGGCATCGGTTCCAGGGTTGCGCTCCTGTCGAGTGGTGAGGGGCTGATTGAGCCAGTCCTCCTCTTGTCGATAGACCGCCTCGGCCGCCAGCGAGACCCCGCGGGTACGCGGATTCTGCAAATCGCGCTCGAAGCTGCTCATCTTCCCCTCCGGCAAAACCGGTGGTCCTCCCGCGCGTCCCTGCCCAGGGAGAACCACCGCGGAACATCCATGTTCCGCTAGGCTGTCAAGGCTTCAAATCTCCAGCCTTCGAGCACTACGAATAGCGGCAAACCGTCCAGGGGGTCTATTTCATTTCCGCCTGGGTCAATCCCGAAGATTCCGCCGTTCGGCGGCAGGCCATCCACTGTGCACGTGACCGGTTCGTAGGTCTCGATTTCAAATTTTATGACCTCTTTGGGCGGAAAATAAATTTCCGCGCCTTGAGGGAACTGGCGCGCGCCGCACCGGCCGTTTACGCCGAACTGAATCAGCGTATTGGCGACGGTGCTGGAAACGCTCTGGCTCTGGTGGCCGAAGAGGCCTTCGGGCCAGAATTGTGACGCTCCTGCTTCCCATTTATGCGTGTGTCGCACATGCCGCAAGGACGTATGGCGAGTCAGCCAGTCCTTGATGTGCGGGGGCATCTGCGGAGGTGCCCACACCGCGAGCGAATGTGCCGCATAGGCCCATCCAGCGGGTAGCTGGCCCGGCGCTCCATCTAAGTTGGTCTCGCTAAAGCGAAGTGGTCTCGGCCAACCCTGCCCCTGCATCCCCTCGGAGGCCTGGAAATAAGGCAACGACGTGGGCGCCAGGACCGCCGTCGCGGCCACCGCCAATCCCAAGAGATTTACGGCGCTATAAAGTGGGCCGTAGAAAACCTTGGAGCCGGATCTGCTCGCGTCGATAAAGCTCTGGAAATTCGCGGCTTGCTGCGGGAGCGACTGTGGTCCCACACCATAACAATTCTCAGCCATTTTCTCCTCCGTGAGAAACCTTTATGAGCCGCTTCCTTGCGGCTCCTGTTGGTGCAGGGCCTAGGCCCCGACGAACCGCCCCCGGCCATACATGACGGAGGAGGGAGTTTGTTGAATCGATCCAGCCATCGTCGATACCATGTTTCCCGGCTGGAGGGTACCGCTCAGTCCCGGCGTGGTGAGCAGGGTGCCCGCGGTACGTCGGCCGTTAAACCGCCTTACGTGCCCCGCCGTAGTGATCTCGGCGTTTCCAACCTCGCCCGTGACCGTATCCTGTACGGGCATCGTCCGAGTCGTTCCCGGGATCATGCCCATCTGGTCAAGCCCCCGGATGAGCTGGGGAGCGGCGAGGCCGTAGAATGCTGTTTCAATGGGCAACTTTTTTGCCCGGCGTTGAAGATAGATCCCGGCGATGATGGTACCGGTACCGGTCGCGAGAAATCCCAAACCCTGCGCACGCTGCGGGAACCGCGAGACAATCGTGCGGCTTACCCAGTTGGTAACGCCTGCGCCGACATAAGCGCCGAGGATGAGGCCGACCGCCTTCCAGATGGCATCGTAAACGCGCACACCGCCAACCTTGGGGCCAGTGGCCGCATTACGGCGGCGCTTGTAGGTTTTGCGTTGGGCGCGATCCCGGCGAACGCGCGCCGTCTCGGCGTATTTGCGCCGCGGATTGGCGCTCCGACGGCGAGGGCTCGCGTTCCGGCGACGGCCGCCGCGCTTGGCCCGCTTGGCACGCTGCATCTTTTGAGACCATGCTGCTCTTGCAGCGCGCGACATACGCCTTCGTGCCATCCTCTTCCTCCGTGGATTCGTGACTCGGGTAGTCACGTAGTTAGCAGCCATCTTGGCTCCTTTGGGGACTGTAAGCGGGCACTATGCCCCAGGTCAACCCCATTTCACGCCTCGATCCCGTGAGGGGTCACATAGGGACCAGCTCCGCGCTGTTCAATCCCGTAGGGTACACCTCTGCGGGATGCCAAACACACAATGTTACCGCGCTTGTCGGTGACAATAACCAGACCGGCCAACAAGATTCGCCGTTTGTCGATCAGCTCAACATCGACGCCGCGGCCGATAGCCAACAAATCCGACCCCGGATCCTCAATCTCATATTCTCCACGGGGGTCGGCCGCCAAGAGATAGGGGCCGCGACCTTCATGGGATTCGCAATCATGGCGATAGACGGCGGCCTCATCCCCCTTGCGGGTCACGTAGCTGATGGCGTCGATCTCACCGATGGGGGTGGCACGGCCTACAAATACCTTCATCTCGTCGGTGCGTACAGGGTCAGTCCCCCAGTGCAGGCTCTTATAGGTGAGACTCATCCGTTCCACCGCCACACCAGCCCCGGGTAAGACATTCCGCTCATGGGGGGATTGGTATGGATCGACAGGTCGCTCTCGTCCCCGTTCAGAAGGGTTGCGTTTGACCAGTCTGCCGAGGCCAAGGGATCCAGTTGGGCGAGCAGATCGGGATTAGCGTTGATTTGGTCGCGGGCCTGCTGACAGAAAGCCGATGCCGTCGGAGGCACCTCGGCTCTGCCCGTATCAAACGTCACCGGGCAGCTCTCGATGGCCGCCTGGATCAAAGCATCAACGCCGACCGTACCCAAAGCGCCAGCCGCCCGCAAAGCGCCAGAATCCGGCGGCGCCGCGTCCAGGTCCACGTCTATATAGAGTTCGCCGTTGCCGAATCGGTCCTGATCAGCCTGACCTCCTCGGATCCGATACCACAAATAGGCGGCGCCCCCCGCGCCAAGGCCGAGCGCGGCCCACGCCCACATTTTCATCGGTGCCTCCGGTCATCAAAGAGGTCCAGCACGCGGTTGGCAATGGCGTCAGTACAAGAGCGGACTCCCGCCTCCACGACCTGTCGCAACGGGGTCTGGATCGCCTGGGGAAGCTGAGAATAGGATTGAATCGCTCCCACTCCGGCATACTCCCCGGGGTCCACGACCTCGGGCTCATAGACACGGCCTGGGTTGGACCGACGGGGGTTGGACCGACGGGGGTTGGACCGACGGGGGTTGGCTTGGCGGGGGCGCACGTCCTCCGGGCGAACCTCGACCCCTCCGCGGTTGAGGAGTTGGTTAATACCCCACCCGAGGCCGAGGCCCACGAGAATATCAGGAACGTGTCTCACTTTCGCATGACAAGGTAGCCCGCGGTGCCCAAGACCGCGACTCCGACCGCGATCAATCCCCAGGGGGGGCCGGGGGTGACGCCCCCTTCGGGCGCGTAGCCGCTGGTATCGTCGTAAACGTTGGTGACAGGACCCGCGTCGTCATTGATCAGGGCGTCGATAACAGCGGCAGCGCCGCCTGTCCAGGCCGTGACCAGATCCGCGCTTGAACTCCCGGCCTGATACTCCTCCGCCATCGCCAATTTTGGATCGGGGGCGCCCATCCGGCCGTAGAGCGGGCGCTGCACAAGGTCGCGCGCCGGTCCACACATGCAGCCACCACGATCGCAGGCGCACCCCGCGATACCGATGTCTACCCCCGGGCCGCTGCCGGGGATATTCCCCATCATAACCCGCTCCTCCAAGGTCATTCTAAGGGGGTTGACCTCTTGTTGAAGCAGCGGCCGAAAACGGCCCATTGACGCGCGGGTAGTCATCCCTGATCCCTCCAGTTCTTCGCGCGTAGTTGCGCGGTAGGGGCTGCCGCCGACACTGACATAGAAGGTCTCTTCGCCGGGCACGGGGCTGTAGAACACAGTAACCGCATTTTTTCCAGGCGTAAAGTCCACACGATTATGTCTCCCGGAGTAGCGGTAGTCGTCGATCGTGTCGTAGTGACGGCCGATTTTGCGATCAAAACCGATCGCGTGATAAAAGTTGGTCGGGTCGTTGAGGTCGGAAACACCGACCACGTAATTATCGAGGCCCACGGCCCGGCCGATCGCCGCAAAAGCCAGAGCGTTGTCGTCGCAGTCGCCTACCCGGGTTCGGAGGGTCGCATACGGTCCCTGGAGCAGCTCGATTCCGGGCGACTCCTGGAGATAGACCACATGGCGGCGGAACCACTGAGCGATGAGACGGGAGCCGTGCCGCGGGACATCGCCCGTGGGCTGCACCATGATGCCGCCCCAGCGACGCATCTCGGGATCCAGACTGAAACGATAGGCCAGCTCGTTCGCAAGCTGCACATGGTCGAGCCCGTCGAGGCCCTTGAGGTCTTGAACGTGGTCCTCGCCTCCGGCGATCATGTGAGGGTCGCCTCTTGGACTGTGATCCGGTTTCTGACCGGGATCGCTTCGGCGCCACGCAACCGTCGAAAGTCGCCGCGCTGGTCCCGGTACCAAAGGTGGCCTGGATGAAACCACGTATGGGGTGCCCACCACAGCGGCGTAATGGCGTAGACGTGATCCGCGACGCGCTCTAGTTCGTGCAACGCCTGTGCCGGATCAGCCACATGCTCCACAACGTGAGACGCGATCACGGCCCCGAACTGTTTGTCGGTATACGGGAGCTGCTGGATGTCGCAGAGTTCGATACCGTCCACGCCCGTCGAAATATCGCAGTTTACGTCCCCCCATAGCGTTGGGCCGAACAGGACGGTCCGAAGGCTGGACCGAGGGGTTCCGGCCCCCACATTGAGAAGCGGCTTGCCGAGCGCGTCGGCTCTTTTTCGCGCCTCTCGGGCGAGGACCGCGGGACGGACCAGCACGTCGAGGACGTAGGCGCCCGCGGTCCATAGGGCGGCGATGTAGAGCCAGCGTCTCACGGGGCCTCGACGAGCTGGGGCTCGTCCCAAGGTCCGCAGCGACCCGGACCCCCCCTCCGAATGAGGTAGTTCCGCCCGTTGTAGGCGATGGTCCCCACCCCCGCTGCCATCATCAGGAGCTTGGGCCACGCCGGGAGCGTCGAACGGTACCCGAACCAGATCATAAAGGGTCCTAAGAGGAACACATCGACCAGTCTAACGTATTGCGGTTTCATGGGACCGCGCGCACAAATTCAGGACAGAGGGGATGGGGCGGAGCCTGCCCCCATGCCTTCGTATCGCTGTCCCACACCCGGCGTGACGTAATAGTCTCCATGATGTCGGCCGGAACGCTTGGCGCCCGCGGGTTCCAGCTCCCCACCATCGCCAACCAGTCAAAAGGCACCAGGATCACCGTGTGACCCCCAAAAATAGTAGCATTGATCCACCGGCCGGTCTCTGGATCGCGCCTTGCGGATTTGGTAGCGCCGGGCTCAAGGACCGGCACCCAAATCGGTTTTTCGAGTTTACGACCCGTTGGTCCTGTAATGCGGAACGCCTCTGTGAGATTGAGGGTCCGGGTCTCGTCGATCGCGACAGCCGAGGCCGCCGTGACATCGGCCCAAAAAGCGGCCCGGCGCTCTCTGCTTAGGGTAGGCCAGATCCGCAGTCCGACCTGTTGGAGAGTCTGGAGCGTTCCCCGGCCCCCGATCAACTGGTTGATCCGGGCCGGTCCCCACATATCCAGGACCGCCGCCGCGCGATCGGGGCGATACCAGTCGCCGGTGGTGTCCTGGTAGAAGCTACACCACACCGCCTGGAGCACCGAAGCGGGGATCCGCCTCCTATAATACTCATCAAAGAGCACCGAGAATCGCGTCTCCAGGGCCGTGTCTGCCGTCTCCTGATACTCCAACAACCGGTCCCGTTCGGCCTGTTTCCACGCCTCGATACCAGCGCGATTGTGGACAAGCAGCGCGGCCTCCTTTTGTTCATGCGTCAGGCAGCGCCCGGACTCCCCCGGAAGCTGGAGCCAAGCCTTACCTTGCCGCAAACAATCGGTGCGCGGGTTTCCGGTGCTGAAGGCTGTTTTGAGCAGGAAAAAGCCCGCAATGCTCGCGCCTCCCAACAACAGGATCCCACTGAAGGTTCTAGCTTTTGACATCACCGCCCCGCATCAGCATTTTGGCACCCAGGATGATCGCGATGAGCACCCCGCCCGTCAACATCAGGACTGTGAGCGTCTTGCGTGACTCCTTGGTTTGTTCGAGGGCACCGTGGCGTTCCGACCTGGAAATATCGCGCTGAATCTCGGCCCGTCGAGTAGCCTCGCGCGATAGAGTCACATCGGCTACGGCCCGTTCGTGGGCGACATCGGTGGCCGCGCCCGCGCCGAAGATGGTACTGAGCAACCCCCCCACGGCGCCCACCGTCAGTGACACCGGGTCAACTAGCCCCATCTGACCTGATCGCTCTAGTGGGCGGAATTGTCTCACCGGCTCCCCTACTTCTTTTTCTTCGGGCTCCGCGCCTCTATCTTGGCTTCCTGCGCCTCGACGTAGGCCTCTATATACCAGCGGTGAACGATCCACTGATGCGCGAGCAACCGCCAGATTGTATCATCCTGCGGATACCCGACGCACTTCCTATATACAATAACCGTCCGTTCGGGGTCCAGGCGGAAGCCGACTTCGTAAATCACGCCCGTCTGCTCCCCGGGGACGTTAATCGTCGGCGCAAACAGGTCCAAACGCCGGTAGAGGTCAATCTCCTCGCAGATCGGCGTGGTGTGATCGCCGGACCCCTCAAACACGAGTATGAGGGGCGGTAGCCGGGCAGTGTCGCAGATCCAAAGGGTCTGTGCGTTTCCCTCGGCGTCGATGCGCTCCTCCACGGGCCGCACGTCGCGATCCAACAAGGCGTCAAAAACTGGTCTGACGGGTGCTTCCATTATCTCTCCTTAGATTGGTCATAGTAGGCCTGGAGTCGCGTCACCGCCTCATTCTGCGCACTATAAACCGCCTGGAAGACCCGAGGCGCAGCAGCCGGAGAAAGCCCCTGGTAGAGCAGCGGCGGAAACTGGTCCTGCATAATCGGGTGCTGTGCTTGGAACGTGTAGACATTGAGGCCGATGTGCTGAGTAATCATCTGACCCAACTGCCCCGTATCTTGAACGAAATGCAGCGGGGCCTTGGCCGCCTCGAAAAGACTCGGCTGCCCCAAGATAAGCGCCTGATCCCACACCGAACGCACAGCGTTGGTGACGATAGCGGAGAGGCCGAGTATCTGTGCCTGAATCATCTCGTCGGTGTTATACATTGCCTGCTCCTGTTATATCTGGTGGTACCCTATATCTCGACGAATTAAAACAGCCAATATAAGAGAGCAAAACCGATGCCTTGGACCCCAAAAAAAAGGAGTTTTCCATGCCCCGACGACGCGGCCGACCGCCGAGCATAGCCCGCCCCCAGGATCCCCATCCCGTTCTCCCGGAGGTCGAACGATTCGACGTGGGAAAACTACAAGTGAAAAAAGGGGATGTCATTCTCGCCTCCTTCGAGCCGTCGAGCACCTACCTGGAGATCGATCAGGCCATCAAGGAGGCCCACGGCAGGGGCGATTATACGATCGTCGCTCTGGACATCGCTTCCGGGCGCCCCCTTCGCGCCCACCGCCGCCTGCGAATACGGGATCTCGACCTCTTGGCACCTCCGGTGAGACGCATCGGGGAAGCATTCGAGGTAGTGGGAGGGAAAAAGGGCGCCATTCCAGACGATGAGCTGTCTATGTTCCGGGAGCGCCATCGAATCTACAACGCGGAAGAGGAGCGCCGTCGTGAGGATCAGAAAGCCCACGGCAAGCGAATGGCTACCGAGCGGGCCGAGCTAAACCAAGCCCTACAGGACACCCAAAAGGAACAATCCAGCTTTGTTTTCAGCTTCCTCGAACGTCAGTCCGCGCTAGATCGGGAAGCCAAGGAGCGCGAGGAGGAACGCCGTCGGGAGTGGATGATGCAGCAGCAAATGCAACAAGAGCAGCAACGAACCGACACCGAGGCGATACAGAGACGGGGCGAGCTAGAGCGACGCCAGCGCGTCGAAGAGGAGCGGGCTTACCATGACCGCGTGCGGCAAGATCGCGAGGCCGAGCATCAGCGGCGACTCGTCGAAGAACGCGCCCAGGCGGAGGGCCGCCTCCAAGGCCAACAAATCCAATTCGAGCAACAGCGCGAGCTGCAACAGCAGCAAATGGACCTCCAGATCAAGACGCTCAAGGCCGAAATGGAGGCCAAATATCGGATGCAAGAGCACAGCGGCGGGCTGCCCAAGGACATCCAACGCGAGTTGTTCAAGCGCCAGCTCGATCAAGATTGGCCGAAGAAAAGCAAACTAGAGGAATTCAGCGAGAGCTACGTGGAGCCGCTCCTAGACGCCTATCGACAGATCCAGGAACAGCGGGGGGCGGCCCAGCCTCTCCCGGCCGTCATCACGCCCGAGACCTTTGCGGAGAACACGGCCCCCGCACTTGTCCAGGAGGGCGGCCCGGCCGTCGGCGGCCCTACCCATATCCCGGGGTTTCCCGGATCAGGGACCTTGGCGCCCCCTCCCAGTCACATGGGCGCCAACGGAGAAGGAGAATATGAAGGCATTGACGATTACGACGAAGAGGAGATCACGGGTCGCCAAGACGACGACCCGTGACTGGCCTACGGGAGCTGGAAGAGACCGACGATATGCACCAGCATATCGGGAGCCCCTGGGATCACGAACGAATCGCCCGCGTCCTGCATGAGCTGCGTGTAGAGGGGCTCATTCATCAAGATATGCACGGCCGCATCAATGCCCCCCGCGTCCGATCCGGTATACATCTGGACGTAACCGTCGATCACACCACTCTGGTAGATACAGGTCATATCTACCTGACAGGTGAGCGCGGCGGCTTGAGCATTGACCAACCCGCGGTCCGTCATAGCGATCTCGGCGGCATACCCATCCACCCGGACGTTGTTCGTGTCCGTCGTCCCGCGGAGGACGTTCCCGGCCTCTGCGGTGGCCGCCCCTGCCGTCGTCGCCAACGCGGCGAAGGGGACGGTTGCGGCAATCGCGGTCGGGAGCACGTCCTCTTTGTAGGTGGGTTCCGGGAGTACGACGGTTGCGCCGTCCGAGGTCGTCAGAGTAGCGTCTTCGTAGCGGGAGTCCGCGCGCAGCAGCACCGGCTTGTCCGAGCAGAACAACAAAATCGGGATGTTGCCGTCGGCGGGTACGACTGCCGCCGGGTTGCCGTCGTAACTGCCCGGCGATCCTGAGACCGTGAGAAGGATCGGCTGGACAACGCTCTGACGGTATGTGCCGGGCGCCTGATAAGGTCGCGGTCGCGCGCTCGCCCGGCCCGAATTGGCGTGTAGCGCCCCTTGAATTAGTGTTGGCATCTCTCTCCTCTCCGTTGCTGGTGGTTAAATATCCTGGCCATCGTAGGCAGTCCTACCCCTCGGTGAGTGCAGCGAGGGTAGCAGCCTGCCCCAAAAGTCGTTTAGAGACCTTTTTACGTCGTGATAAGACCTCTAATAGCTTCGCCGCATGGGCTCCCACGGGCCTATCATCATCGTAATCACGCACAATATCATCCACTAGGTCGATCACAACCCGCGGGAGCCGCACCCGCAGGGCAGTCTCCGTAAGACTGCTGATTACCTGCCCGAGATCGGGGTGCTCCCGCTCCGGCTCGACCTCCGGCTCGACCTCCGGCTCGACCTCGGGCTCGACCTCCGGCTCGACCTCCGGCTCGACCTCGGGCTCGACCGCGGGCTCGACCTCCGGCTCGACCTCCGGCTCGACCTCGGGCTCGACCTCGGGCTCGACCTCCGGCTCGACCTCCGGCTCGACGGGACGCCCTAAGAGCCTATGAAATATGTTCCGCGGCATTTCTTCCTCCCGAGGGGCTCATCCTAACGGGCGCGTGCTCGACGGGTCAAGAACAGCTTTATCGTACCACTGATCAACGATGTCCCGACGGAACAAGACCCGGCGCCCAATCTTTACGCACGGCGGCGTCTTACCCGCGCGTTTCCACCGATAAATCGTCACCCGGTGGACACGGAACAAGGCGGCCACCTCATCTACTGTCATCATTTCCGGGGCACTCACGGTTGTCTCCTTTGATATAGTAGTCTCTTACCGTAACAGGAAGACACAATGGAGCACATTTATGTCCCCAGGACACACAAGTCATTTTCTGCGAACCCCCCGTGATTTTTCCAAACCAGAACTGCGTGAGGGTATCAAAACCGTCATCGGCCATCTCGAAAACGCCATTATTTCTATCGAAAAAGCCGCACAGATCACAATCCTGTCCAGCGGGACAGCCGGGGTGCTCTTGGGCCTGGAGGGTCAGCTCATGGGTCAGCTCGATCACCTACAGCGAGCACTGGGCCAGCTCGATCCCAACCTCGTCCAAGGCACATCGGCTGACTTCTCGCTCCTCCAGTAGACTCGGCCGGGAAACTGGCACTCAGTGACAATGAGGGCAGATATGGGGGCAGATATTATCGTGTCTTCCCCCGCGTAACCCACAGGAATCTTTAGCGTATTGGTGGCCGGGGGCAGGAGGGCAGATATATTTACACTTTTCTAACTTCTTTTAATATGAAAAGTAGCTGAGTAGGGGAACATATCTGCCCTCCCTGCCCCTTGGGGGTTTTCCTCAATCACTCCGGGGGATTAGGAGCGCGGAAATGCAAAAATATCTGCCCTCATATCTGCCCTCATTGTCACTGAGTGCCAGTTTTTGAAATCTCCAAGTTCCATACCTGCTGACCCTTACTTTTGCGCCGCCTATATCCGAGATAGCGGAGCCGTCGGCCGAATAAAGCGGAGGACATACTCTGGTGGCCGTTGCGGGCCAGCCATGCCCTGAAACTAAAATACAGCTCGCCGCTGGTGGTCTCCCCCGTTTTCTCACATTTCTCTTCGGCCCACCGCGCCACGGGGTCGCTCTCGATCCGCCATTCCTGTTTGAGCTGCTCCGAGTCAACGCCCAGGGTGTACTCCCCGTGTCGCTGGAGCCGCAACCATCCGATCAAGGCCCAGTTGACGATGCCCGGCCCTTCCGCTGCGGCGATTTTAGCGCCCAGTGACACGATTCGGTCTTTCGTGGCGACCCGCTTGCGGAAGGGGATGGGCAGAAAGCGATCCCAAAAGGCCGCGGTCTGGTCCCGGACCACTGGGAGCACGTTGGCGGCGAACACGCACGCACATCGGCTACGGAACGTGATTGCACGCTCATAAACGTGAGCGCCTGAGATCGTGGATCCGTCTAAAATCGCCTTGAGCGGTTCAGAATCGCGCAGCTCCGAGGCGGGCATTTCCGAGACCGTGTTGAGATGGGCCATTGCCAAGTTAGCGCGCTGCCGCAGATCGCCCATCGCGTGCGGGGGGATCGAACGGACTACCGATGGCGGGAACATAGCCGTCAAAATGTCGATCACTTGGCTCTTGCCGTTGTGCCCCTCCCCGTAAAGCAGGAGGCAGCGGCGATAGGTAGTCGCTTGACAGAGCAAGGCCGCCCCGAAGAACTCCTGGACAGCCAGGATGCTCTCATCGGATAGGACTTGGCCCAGGAAGGTCCTAAATCGAGGACACTCCGCCGCGGGATCGAAGGCAAACGGGAGCGAGAATAATAGCCGCGCTTCGTGAGTGTGGGGGAGAAGCGTTCCGTCGAGCCAACGACCGTTCGCCAGCGCCACACCGGGTAATCGGGTCTCGAAAAATCCCTCACTGAGCCGATCGGCCACCATCATCTTTTGGGCGTTCTCGGCCAGTCGGTGACTGATCAGTAGCCGTTTCGGTTTGGGGCCGGTGAACGATTGGAAGCGATGCCAGCCGTGGATTATGGGCTTGATCTCCTCGTCCCTCACGGGTTTCCAATAGCCCCGATCAGGCCGATAACGGTAGAGAGCGCCCATATCGTAGACCGTCTCTACGGTATCGGCCTCTAGGACCTCCAAAACGCGGCGAGCGATCCCCAGCTCCGACCAGTCACCCCCCGGATCGCTGGGGTCTACGTTGACCGGAGCCGCCGGGACGAATGCCGCAGCTTCCCCCTGATCCAGCGAGCGGGCCAGGACGCGCTCGATCTCGCCGTCGGGCAGTCCCGAGGCCACCGCCGCGGCGCGGAGGTCGGCCGCGACGACATCGCGCCCGATCAGGCCCGAGCCGACGAGACCCCCCATCGTATAGGCCGCCTTGTTCAGTTCGGCGTTGCGGCCGTCTGCGAACGCATCGCCGCCCTCCTTCAAAAACAGCAGACGGTCGCAGTATTGCCCCAGGAGCCGGAGCGCCCCCTCGGGGGAGCCCTTCCCGTTGAGCTTGCGTCGGACGAGCTGCTTGGCTTTCGCTTTCTCCGGGAAGCTCTCCAGGATCCACGCGGGATCTCCGAGCGCGTCGTCGTTGAGCCACTCGTATTGCTGCCCGCTGATATGCAGACTCGGCGTCACGACCACGTAGCGGCCGTCTGACTGAAAATCAATGCCCGGGCCGAGCTTGCCCGATGTCGGAAGTTCGGCGTAGCGGTAGAAGCAGTGACCCCCGCCCCCACCGGTACGAGCGGCCAGACCGCGCTTGAGCGGGACCTCCAGACCGGCCAGAGTTTTGTCTCCATCATGCCGGGGGTCGATGTCTACCACCATGAGATTCGATTCACGGCCGCAGGCGACGGCGACCTGGGCAAATCGGTCGCTGAACCAATGCCGGATGATTGCGGGGTCAGTCGTGGCGTCGTGTAGGCCGTTGGGAGGGATCGGGTGTTTGCCCGGAGTAGGGCAGGCGAACCTCTTGGCACAGGTACAGACTGTCTTTCCGTTCTCCTCGACCCCCAGGTAGACGGGCAGGACGCGCCACCCCCGAGCGGCGTATTCCAGCGCGGCCGTGAGGTTGTCGGGTAGAACGGACTGTGTTACCTTTCCCTCGTCGGGGATTTCCATGATTCCTCCTTGGGCACGGCGGTCGAGCGAAATGACGGCCGCCGTGCTTCCCTACTTTCTCACCACTCGCGGCGTACCCGCCTCCAACCGAAACCCGAGATCCCCCGCTGTCCATCCCAGCTCTGCCTCTAGGCGATCCAGATGTTCCGCGGAGGGCTCCCGTTTGATCTGTTCGATCATCGACACGTAGGCCTGAGTACACCCCATGATGTCCGCGATCTCCTCTTGGGACAAGGCCGCGGCAATGCGATTTTTCCGAAAGAGACTCATTGTGCTCCTGCCCTGCTTGACAGCGTTATAAACCG
>Ga0310122_10000811_pt1 | contig 19835 bp, 22 predicted proteins | sample CB6_Bottom_1051__FD_203503 | JGI IMG/M metagenome (GOLD analysis project Ga0310122, IMG submission 203503) | Marine microbial communities from Western Arctic Ocean, Canada - CB6_Bottom_1051 | ecosystem: Environmental > Aquatic > Marine > Oceanic | place: Canada: Western Arctic Ocean | collected...
CGCCCGTGATTGGTGGGAAAAAAGCCACCTCGTCGCCGTCCGTAATTGCGTGATCCGGTCCCGCGTAGGTCTTGTTCACCGCGACCAGCGTCGTTTCATCCAACGGCTCATCGGTAAGTGCGGACCACAGATCGCGTATGCTATGCAGGCCATCGGCATCCACCGTCTTAGAGTCAATTCCGGTCCGCTCGCGAAGGCTGGCAAAAAATCGAACGTGAATCGTCATTGTGGATACCTCTGGTCAATCCAAGTGAATTTGCGCAAGAAACTATAATAGGACCTGATCGAGCCGCCCACAACCAAAAAGGAGCCGGTATGTCGAGCAAAAGCCGCGCCTTCATTGCGGTTCACATTGCAGTGCTTACAGTTTCCGACTCCCGGACAAAAGCCAACGACAAGTCGGGCGATTTGCTGGTCAGCCGCTTGACCAACACAGGCCATGTATTGGCTGATCGAAAGATCGTAAAGGACGATCTCGGCCAGATTCGCGGTGTCATCTCCCGCTGGATTGAAGACACCGATATCCAGGTCGCAATCACCACGGGCGGCACTGGGGTAACCGGCTTTGATGGCACGCCGGAGGCTATTGAACCCTTGCTCGAGAAAAAACTCGATGGTTTCGGTGAAATCTTTCGAGCCCTCTCCTTTGAGGAAATCGGCACATCAGCGCTGCAATCCCGGGCAATGGCGGGGGTTGTAAACGGCACCTACCTCTTCTGCCTGCCCGGCTCATCCGGCGCTTGCGCCACCGCCTGGGACAAGATCCTGCAGTTTCAACTTGACTACCGAACTCGGCCCTGCAACCTGGTCGAGCTGATGCCTCGATTGCTGGAGCATCGTTGACCGGTTATTAAGACCTCTCCCTCGCTGCCTGGTGGGATTAGCTCCGACGAGCCAGTTGCTCATCAATGATGCGCTTGGCCTTGGTAATGGTGTGGCTGATCGCTTGCTCTGGATCAGTATGGGTTTCAGCCCGGATAAAGTGTTCGGAGCGAACTTCGCCATCGACGTCCCGTTCGATATCTCCTTCGGTAGTCCACCCATTGGCGCTCTTGCGGGGAGTCGGAATGATGGTGCAATCCTGATATTCGACTGCTCGGTCCCGGCTTGCGGCGGCTTCTGAATCAGCGCCGCGGGTGAGCTGGTTCTTAATGAACTTGAATATCATATCGCGATACCTTACAGGTAGTAGAGCACGAGACTGGCGGCGAGTAAAACCGCCACCCAAAGAACCATGCTGCCAGTCGGCCACGTACGGGCCAACGTGCCTTCGGGACCATAATGCCGAAATACCGATCGCATGAGCGATTTGTTGCCGCCCCGTAATGCACGTGCGGCAGCGTCACCCGTACTGGAGACAAGCCGGCCGACTCTCTGCACGGCCCGAGGCGCAAGTCGCCGGTAAAACCACTCCACGTCGATGTTTGTTGCGTGAAGCTCTGGCGGGTAAATGCCAGAAATCTTGAGCCACGCGAAAGCGGCAGCCGAAAACACCAGCAGTTGGAATTGGGCAAGCACGTGAGAGCGGTCGAAGGGCACGTAATTCACTTCAAACGGCAATAGACTGTAGAGTAGCCACGGGTAGCTGCCGATGAAAACGCACAAAATCGCGGCGATACTCATCGCAATCAACATGTTGAGCGGCGGCTCTGGCGTTCGAATTCCTGAATCATGCGCAAAAAAAGCGAAAAATGGGATCTTGATTCCGGCATGGTGAAACACGCCTGCTGAAGCGAAGAGTAGCGCCAGCCAGACCACCGGATGGCCCTCGTCCAATACCGCTACCATCACCATAGATTTACTGACAAAACCGCTGAACAGCGGGAACGCAGAAATGGACGCCGCCCCAACAATGCACAATGTCGTGGTGATGGGCATGCTCTTGTACAAACCGCCGAGATCCGAGCCGTTCATCTTTCCTGTCCTGTATAAGACTGCGCCCATCGACATCATGAGAAGCCCCTTGAAGATCACCTCGTTGAAGGCGTGGGCGATCGCGCCGTTCACGGCCAATGCCGTACCAAGTCCTACCCCCACCACCATGAAACCAATCTGATTGATCATGCTGTAGGCCAACACTCGCCGAAGGTCATTCTCGATTACAGCGTAGAAAATTGGGAAGCAGGTCATTACGGCCCCGATATAAACCAGCGCTTCAGTTCCAGCAAAACCACGAGCGAGGGCATAAACCGCAACTTTGGTGGTGAACGCGCTCAGAAAAACGGTGCCGGTCACCGTCGCTTCGGGGTATGCGTCGGTCAACCAATTGTGTAAAAGCGGAAACGCGCACTTAATGCCAAAAGCGAGAAAAATCAGGCCACTGGCAAAGGTTCCGAGACCAATATGGTTGAAAGCAAGAGACCCACTCTCGCGATAGAGCATAAGGGTGCCGGCCAACAGCAATCCGCCCGAGACCACCTGGATGAAGAGGTATCGGATCCCCGCCCTTCGAGCCCGCTCCGTTTTGCGAGCGAAGATCAAAAATGCAGACGTCAACGCCAGTATTTCCCAGAAGAAAAATAAGGTCAAAAGATCGCCGGCAAATACAGCGCCGAGGGCACTGCCCGCATAGAGAAGACTTGCACTCGACTGAAGACGATCACGCAAGTGGAGGGAGAACACCACGCCAAGGAAAGCTGCAATATGAAAAAGATAACCGAATAGCAGACTCAGACGGTCCACCCGCAACGGTTCCAGCACGAGGTTCATGATGTTCCATTGCAAAGTCGCGTCGGCAGTCATCCCGAGCAAAACCAGCCCGCCTGCCAGCGGCGTTGCCAGTAGGATCACTTGTCCCAACCGGTGCGGCAACAGCGCAACCATGATGGCTGCCCCATAGAAAATCACAAAGGGCGGCAATTCAATCATCACCGTCGTAGTAATCCTCTTTTCGCATTAGAAACTTGCGCATCTCTTTCGCCACGAGTATCAGCACCGTACACGCAATAAATCCGAATACCGCATAAAAGCCCCACAGCGCTTCCCACGGATGAACAACATGGCGGTGGAAAATGAAGTCGGCAGCAAACAATAGGCCACACACTGCAATCAAGGCCCAAAGGACGCTCCGAACATTGCGTGGATCATCAAAAAGATGTTTTTTCTCTGGCACAGCAGACCTCAATCGACCAACATCACAGCGAGCCGGTACAGCGGATCAGGGAAAAAGAACAACACCAAACACATCGCCGTGGTGACACCGATTGCCACTAGGCACGGAGTGGGCGCCTCCATGACGCCAGTTGCGGAGGTGCTTGTTTCTTTATAAAAAAACGCGCGCACGGAAATGGGAAACAAGTAGGCGATGTTTAACACGGTGCTTACCATCAGCACACCCACAAGAATGCTGTAACCGGCATCCAGTGATCCCAGCGCCAGGTACCATTTGCCCCAGACACCGCCCATCGGAGGTAATCCCGCAATGCTGATGCTCGCAATCAGAAAAGCACCCATGGTCAGCGGCATGCGTCGACCGAGTCCACCCATCTCGCTGATCCGGGTTTTGTGGGTCGCGACAAGAATGGCACCGGCACAAAAAAACAGCGTGATCTTGCCAAATGCGTGGGTAACAATATGCATGGTGCCACCGATGATCCCGGCTGCATTCGCAATGAGTGCACCCAACACCACATAGGACAGGTGACTGATGGTGGAGTACGCGAGCCGTAGCTTCAGATTGTCTTGCTGCAGCGCAACCAGGGACGCGATCAAGATCGTGCCGGCAGCAATCCACAACAACCAATTGGAGGCTCCATTTTCACGAACAAGATCCAACCCAAACACATAGATGGTGACCTTGAGAATGGCAAACACACCTGCTTTGACCACGGCCACCGCATGCAGCAAAGCGCTGACTGGGGTAGGCGCCACCATCGCCGCCGGCAACCAGCGGTGGAACGGCATCAGGGCCGCCTTACCAATACCAAAAACAAACAGGGCATACAGCACGCCGATCACCAATGGCGACGCCGTGCCGGCCAAGATTCCGCCCTCCCGGAATTCGCCCGTGCCAGCGAGCTGCCATGTCCAGACTACAGCGACCAGCAGAAACCCCATTGAGGTACCCAACAAGATGCCGAGATACGTTCGGCCGCCTTGCCTGGCTTCTGTCGTCCCCGCATGTGTAACCAGCGGGTAAGTGGAAATCGTTAACAATTCGTAAAACAAAAACAAAGTAAAAAGATTCTCCGCAAACGCGACGCCCATGGTGCTGGCAATGGCAATCGCAAAAAATGCGTAAAAGCGGCTCTGGTGCGATGTGCCGTGGCCTCTGAGGTAACCGATCGAATAGACGGTCGTTACCACCCATAAGAAGCTGGCCGTCAGGCCAAAAAGCGTGCCCAAGGGTTCTGCACGAAGCGCAATCGGCAAGCCTGGTATCGGCTCGGCAATCCAGACACTTGGACGCTCTCCAGAGAGAACCGAAGGCAAAAGGGACAGAACCAAGAAAAAGAGGATGCCCCCGGCAACGAGACTGATTGCTTCTCGAAGATTCGGCCAAGCGCCCGTCCGCGCAACCAGTAATGCCGCGACAAGCGGTACCAGAATGACCAAGACCAGAGGTGTCACTGTGATTGGCCCATCAGGACGGCAGCGGCCTTTCCTGCGATCCCGACACTGAGACGAGTATCAATACCGAAGTAAAGGTTGGCTCCAATCAAAAACCAGGTCGGCAACAACAGCGACAAGGGCGCCTCTCGGACGGCCGAGGCATCGGAATCAATAGGACGCCGAAGGTACGCCATTTCTACCACCCGCCAGACATACACAACTGCCAATAGCGAACCGACAATTACAACGACCAGGACGGGCCACCAGCCCTGCCCGAGTGCCGCCTGCACCAGATACCACTTGCTGAGAAACCCGGCCGTGAGCGGAATACCGATCAGGCTGAGGCCACCGACAAGAAATGCCCCCATCGTCCAGGGCATACGATAGCCCACGCCCGCCAGCCCCCCGAGCCGCACACTGCCGAGTCGATAGGCCATGCAACCGAGAGCTAAAAATAGGCCCCCTTTCATCAAAGCATGGTTAAACAAATGCAATATTGATGCAGTCAATCCCGCCACCGACGCCATGCTGAGCCCAAGGACCATGTAGCCGATCTGCGCCACGCTGGAATAGGCGAGCATCCGCTTGATGTCGTCTTGGAAAATCGCGACGACCGAAGTAGAAAGGATCGCCGCGGCCCCAAGAACTGCCAGGATGATCCCAAGCGGCATGGCCTCGAATGCAAACGTGACACCAAATACCGTAAACAGAAACCGCAGTAGAACGTAGAACGCGACCTTGGTGGCCGTGGCTGCAAGAAACGCCGTCACGGCCGATGGGGCGAAGGCATAGGCGTTGGGTAGCCACAGGTGCAGTGGGAACAAAGCCAGTTTGAGGCTGATGCCCACCACGAGGAATGCGAGCGCCGCGCGCACCGTCCGTGTCGCCATCACAGCGGGCAGGCGATCGGCAAGATCCGCCATATTCAACGTGCCGGTCATCATGTACAACAAGCCGACACCAATCAGGACAAACGTTGCGCCGATAGTCCCCATCACTAGGTACTGGTAAGAGGCCGTCAGTGCCCGCCGGTCTTTACCAAAGGCGATCAGCACGTAGCTCGAAAGTGATGAGATTTCAAGGAACACGAATAAGTTAAACGCGTCCCCGGTCATAACAAGTCCCACCAGGCCGGTCAGGCAGAGCAACCAGACGGTATAAAAAAGGGACTGCCTGCTGGCGTCGACTTCTTTACGGACACTGTCGTTGGCAAAGAACAAAACGACGGTCGTAATCGCGGTGACCACGAATAGAACAAATACGTTGACTATATCGACGCGGTACTCAATACCCCAAGGTGCAGCCCAACCGCCAAATTCATAGGACAGGGTTCCCTGATCAAGGACGCGACTCAACAGCAGAACCGCCACCGCAAACGACGCTGCGCTGGCAAAAAGCGCAATCCCCCAGGCCGCTCGACCACTGCGCACTAACAGACATAACGGTGCGGCGATGAGCGGCAACGTAACCTGCAATGCCGGAAGTTGGCTAAGAATCAAAGAGATTCGTCCTGCTGGTGAATCTCGTCTTCTTCCACCGTATCGTAGGCTTCCTTGATCCGCACGACCAAGGCCAGACCCAACGCTGTGGTTGATACCCCCACAACGATAGCAGTCAGAATCAGTACGTGGGGCAACGGGTTCGAATAAAGAGTGATGCCCTCGCGCAAGATGGGCACTGTTCCCCCGGTTATCTTGCCCAGACTGATGTAGAGAATGAAAACCGAAGCTTGGAAAAGACTCAGTCCCACGATCTTCTTGACCAGGTTGCCACTGGAGATCACAACATAAAACCCGGTCATCATCAAAAAGATGACGATCCAATAGTTGTAAAGGCCAAATACATTCATCAGCTGTCGCGACGCCCCGCAAAAGCAACAAATATCGTCACCATCACCGCAGCCACCGTGATTCCGACGCCCAGCTCCACTAGGAAAATGCCAAGATGCTGACCTGAGAGCGGGTTCTGGCCGAGTGCGTCGTAGTCGAGATAGTTCCGGCCCATCAGCAGTGGCAAAAATCCGACGCTGGCAAACAACAACAATCCAGCTGCAATCAGTGCGCGCAAGAACCGCGTCGAGATCAAACATCGAATTGACTCAGTACCAAATATCAACCCATACAGAATCAGTCCAGCGGCAAAAATAACACCCGCCTGAAAACCACCGCCCGGTCCATAATCCCCGTGAAACTGAACATACAGCGCAAACAGAAAGATGACTGGTACGATAATTTTCGTGACGACACGAAGAACTGGGTTATCTCTCACGGGTCGCCTCGTCTTGCCGACGGCGGCGAATTCCAAGCAACGCCAAAACGCCAACCCCCGCTGTGAAGATCACTGTTAACTCACCTAAAGTGTCGTATCCACGGTAACTTGCGAGTACGCCCGTCACAACATTGGGTATACCAATTTCATCCGGTGACTGTTCGAGATAGCGTGGTGCCACATGTTGATGCACCGGTGCGTCTGGATCACCAAAGTGCGGCATGTCCAACGTGCCATAAATCAAAGCCGCGCCGGTAACCACGACCACCAGCAAAGGCAAGAAAGGGCGGTGTACAGGGCGACGCTCCCATCGCCCCACCAGGCCAAGCGTGGTCAACATTAGGATGGTCGATATGCCCACCCCCACCGCTGCTTCGGTAAATGCCACATCCACTGCATCTAACACCACAAACACAGTTGCCGCCAACAGGCTATAGATACCAAACAACATGACCACAGCGAACAAGTCGTGCAGTCGGATGGCGGCCACTGCAGTAATCACCAGTAGACCGAGGAGAACGATGTTTACCGCTTCAACCATCGCCTACTTGGGGGCACTTAACCAAGGTCGCCGAGCGCCGTGAACTGCCGCCCGTCCCAGGGCATGAGACGCTGTTGGGTTTAACAACAGAAGAACCGCCAAAATCAAAAACAACTTAACCAACAGCAAGCCCCATCCAGCGATGAATGCCAACCCCAGTAGGATTGCTGCCGCGCCTAGGGTGTCCGTGATTCCCACCGCGTGCAGTCGGGTAAAAAGATCCGGCATCCGCAAAATACCGATACCGCCGACCAACATCGCCAAAGCGCCAATCAGAAGCAAGATCGCGCTCGCAATTTCCACAATGTTGCTCACTTGGGTTTCGGTGGAAGCTCTGGACGAGTCTGCCCAAGGTTACCGAACTCTGAGACCTTCAATACCGCGACCGTCCCGATGAACCCTATCAACGCATACATAAGCGCGATGTCCAGATAGAGTCCTGGTTCACCCACCATGAACCCAAATGTTGTCACCATCACTATAGTCTTCGTGGTGAACGCATTGGCCGCGAGGATCCGGTCGTAGACGGTTGGCCCCCGCACAGCACGGATCAAAGCGAGACCCATAGTGCCTAACAGAACTGTCACTACGAGAATCAACATCAGTGCGCCTCTAAAGCAACCACACGACGACCCATTTCTCCCGATAGAAGGTCTTCCGCTGCATCCATTGAAAGCGCATGCACTTCAATCTCGTCATCGCTCACTTCGAGGGAAATGGTCCCAGGGGTCAACGTGATTGAATTCGCATAACTGACCCGGCCAGGGGCCGTCCGTTGTTCTGCTGGGACGCGGATCACCATTGGTGTAATAGGCAATCGGGGATGGAGAATTCGGCGTGCCACATCAAAGTTGGCCCGAATCACGGTACCAAAGAGCCAGGGGGCATAACGAAGCAGGCCTGGAACCAGGTCAAGGGGCAGTCCTTCGGCATCAACGATACCCATTCGCCTTGCAAGAAACACCGCACTGGCACTGGATATGAGTCCAAGACCAATCAACCAAAAATCATAATGGCCGGACAGCAATAGCCAAAACGCAAACAGCAATAGGAAAAGGCTCAACGCGCGTTTCAATCTTTATCCTTAATTATCAATATATTAAATTAATATAGACGTGATTTCAGGTGGAAATCTTGGCACGGCCATCATATCGGATCGTCCCTTAGCCTGCCAAACCAGTCGCCTTCAATCGGCCGGCAAAAAATGCCCGAGCAACGAAAAAAAACGAAGCAAAAATCGGTACGTCAGCCCCCAAATCACACGGTCACCGGCGCCAACACAAATTCCCGGAAAAACTCTGCCTGCTTGAGGCCACGGCACCTCAGTCTGAGTGCTCGGATCCAGCAGCGTCGAAATGGGCAGCGTAATGACATCGGCCACCTCGCGATTTGGACTGAACCGATCGACGCCGTGCGTTCCAAATACAAAACACGAGATCACCATTTCCCTAGATCGGCCACCGTGCCGACCCTGTAAATCATCCAGCCTACCGAGACGGTCGGCCGTCAATAGATCAACACCGATTTCTTCCTGCGTTTCCCTGCACGCCGTTTCCAAAGGATTTAGATCTTTCGGATCACAACGACCGCCCGGAAAAGCCATTTGACCTGACCACGGGTCAGCGGCGTGAAAAGCGCGTTCGATGAAGACGATCTCTGGGTCGTGCTGCGAATGACTGCTGTCAACAATCAGCGCTACCGCTGCGCGTTTATCCGGTTTAGTCCGGATAATCTCGGGACGATATTCGCTAAACGTAGCTTGTATTTTCTGTATTCCAATCACGATGGGTGTTCCTTTGCCAACGAGTCCATCGGTCACGGCTCTCGAAAAATGGATGTTGGTCATTGCGGCAACACCCAGGCGCTGGCATCACACCCGCGGTAACAGCACCGCGGGAAAATCATCTTATCACTGACGTTCGATATTGGGTTGGAGCTGAACGCCTATAATCGAGACAAACATTTTGTAGATTTGCCCGTGGATGAAGTCAATCTCGTGCACTTTAGTTGCTGCCCTTGGGCCGGACGATGTTTTGAGACTCACCGCGCGGACATTCCGGCCGCCCGGTGCGATCATTTGCCCGTAACATGAATTACAAAAAACTACGACCACCACCGCTTTCTTTGTATGTTCACCTGCCATGGTGCGAAAGCAAATGCCCTTATTGTGATTTCAACGCTCACCCCCTCCGTCAAAGACTACCGGAAGACGACTACCTCGATGCGCTCCTCGCCGATCTACGGCAAGAAAAAGGCGTCTTTCAAGATCGACCTGTCTATTCGGTCTTCATCGGTGGCGGCACTCCCAGTCTTTTTTCCCCAGCTGCTGTTCATCGCTTGCTTGACGCGATTCGCGAGATTGCGGATTGCGCCCAGCAGACTGAGATCACTCTTGAAGCCAATCCCGGTTCTGCCGAGATCGGCCGATTTGCCGGCTACCTCGAAGCTGGGGTAAACCGACTGTCTCTTGGGATCCAAAGTTTTTCGGACAAAAAACTTCGGTCACTGGGCCGCATACATGATGCCATTCAAGCGCGACACGCTATTTCTGCGGCGCAAAACGCGGGGTTCACCAACCTCAATATAGACCTCATGTTCGGGCTGCCAGACCAGAATGAGAAAGGGGCATTAAACGACCTTACGATCGCGCTTGGCTACGCGCCGAGCCACTTGTCGCTATATCAGTTGACCATCGAGCCCAATACCTACTTCGCAATAAATCCCCCCGCTCTGCCAGATGAAGAGACCGATTGGCGAATCCGAAATGCTCTTTACGATAGTGTCAAAACGGCTGGCTATCATCGGTACGAGGTATCGGCGTTTTCGAAACCCGGGGCACAATGTTGCCACAACCTTAGCGTCTGGCGATTCGGTGACTACGTAGGATTGGGCGCCGGTGCCCATAGCAAGATTACGACCCCTCAGGGAATCATGCGTTACGCTAAAGAAAAACACCCGAATCGATACATGGAAAAAGCTCGTTCCAATTTCATGTTGGCCGATCCGAGGACGATTTCCAGTGAAGATCTTTGCTTCGAATTCATGCTGAATGCTCTGCGCCTCTCGGAAGGATTCCTACCCAGTGAGTTTACAGAACGAACCGGCGTGCCCTGGTCCGTTCTGACCAAGCCGCTGAATGACGCCCGACAGCGGGGGCTTCTTGAGACCGACGGCGGCCTGGTGCGGGCGACAAAACTCGGTTATCGTTTTCTCGATGATCTGGTCGAGTTGTTCCTGCCTAAAGTTGAACTGCACACTTCACCGCCAACAGAAACCTCATAAATCGAAATGGTCCCCAGGAGGCCCAGATGTTTCATGTAGTGCTCTACCAACCCGAAATCCCATCGAATGCTGGAAACCTGATCCGCTTGTGCGCTAACACCGGCAGTCAGCTTCACCTAATCGAACCCCTGGGGTTCTCGCTAGAAGACCGCCAACTTCGCCGCGCCGGGCTCGATTACCGGGATGTGGTCGAAGTGCATGTCCATAATGATTTTGCGGCATGCAGAACATCTGCCGGCGAATCTCGGCTGGCTACTTTCTCGACTCATCACCAACGTTTTTTTGCGCAGTTTCGGTTTCAAGCGGGTGATATGTTGCTGTTCGGGCCCGAAACGCGGGGCTTGCCGACAGAGTTGGCCCAAGCAGCGGAGGAATCGGCCAGGCTCACCATTCCCATGCTTCCGGCGAACCGCAGTCTTAATTTGTCCAACGCAGCCGCGGTGGTGGTTTACGAAGGGTGGCGGCAACTAAACTATGCCGGCTGTGAATCCTCGGAAAACCGCTAGGCCACAAATTCCTAGCCAGGGGCATACCGGCCGTCCAGACTTTTTACCACTGCAAAACCGAAACACGCCGACATTGCTGCTTTGGGCTCAAACATCAATCAACAGGCTCCAGGCGGATCAATTTTCCATCCCTCTCGTCGGTCAAAAGATAGAGTAAGCCGTCGGGCCCTTCCCGCACGTCCCGGATACGCCCAAATGTGCCGACTAAAAGGCGCTCCTCATTCACCACTTGATCGCCGTCGAGTTCCAACCTTACCAACAACTCAAACTTCAGTGACCCAATAAAAAGATTGCCGCGCCATTCTGGAATCCGATCTCCACTGTAAAACGTCATCCCCGAGGGGGCGATCGATGGTACCCAGTAATAAACCGGCTGTCGCATTCCCGGCTTATGGGTACCCTCACCCACCGGAACCGGACCCCAGTACTCTTTCCCGAAACTAATGACCGGCCAACCGTAGTTGGCGCCCGATTGCACTATATTCAACTCATCCCCGCCTCGGGGGCCGTGTTCGTGTATCCAGATTTTCTTGCCGCTTAACTCCAACGCCATACCCTGTGGATTCCGGTTGCCATAGGCAAAGATCTCCGGCTGGGCATTCTTTCGGCCTACAAAAGGATTGTCGGGCGGCACCAAGCCCTTGTCTGTAATGCGGACAACAGACCCAGGATGGGTGCCAAGGTTTTGAGCTTGTGGCCGCACGCCGCGCTCGCCTAACGTAGCGTACAGGTAACCGTCAGGCCCAAAAAGAAGGCGGGAACCGAAATGCACCCCACCGCCGGATTTAGGCACCGCCCGAAAAATGACACGAAGGCCTGACAGGCGCCCCCTATTAAATTCCGCACATGCGATCTCGGTACCGACACCGCCATTCCCAGAGGCGGAATACGAAAAACAAACTGTCCGGTTGACCAAAAAATTTGGGTGTAGGGCAACATCGAGTAGTCCGCCCTGGCGCACTGCGGTGACCTCTGGAAGTCCGATGACCTGATGGAGTTTGCCGTTTTCGTACCAACGAAGACGTCCGGGTCGCTCCGTGATTAATAATTCGTCGTTCGGCAAGAACGCCACAGCCCAAGGGTGCTCTAGTCCTGCAACCACGATTGTTGCGCGGAACACCACTTTTTCGGACTGGAATACCGCCGCATCATCAGCGCCGAAGGCTGACCCTGTAATCAATGTCCAAAATACCAACGCCGCAATTTGAAAAACAAACTTCATTGGAAGGGTGTGCGCCATTCTGTCCGAGATCTGAAATCTTATTTTACACAAGTTAAGATCGATCTAATCACCCTTACACTGAACTGTCAGTTAGCTATCAGAAACTGCATGAGAGGAAAACATGGCGAGACTACTCTACGAAATCAAAGATGGTATTGGCTGGATTCGATTCAATAGACCTGAAGTCCTAAACGCATTTGATCCCGAAGAGGCACGACGTCTGGTTCAAGTTTTGAAGGAAGCATCAGACGACAAAGCTGTGAACGCGATCATCATCAGTAGCGTGGGTGACGCTTTTTGCGCAGGAGATGACCTGAAAGTAGCGCTCGAAGAATATCCACTCATCAAAAGCGGAGAGATTCACCCAATCCTAGATATCGTTGAAGACATCACCGAAAGTTTGCAGGAGATCCCCCGAATTATTAGGAGCGCACCAAAAGTAACTATTGCGGCTGTCCGTGGCTATGCAGTTGGTGGTGGGTTCGAGATTGCAATTGATTCTGATCTCATCGTCGCCGCCCAAAACGCGATTTTTGGGTTCCCCGAAGTCACCGCCGGCATGACTATCACCGGAGGAGTTACCAAATTATTACCCATGATAGTCGGTCTAAACAAGGCTCGTGAATTGATGCTGACTGGCGAATTCATCAATGCCACGGAGGCTCACCGTATCGGGCTCGTCAACCGACTCGTGCCCAATGGAGAAGAGGAAAAGGCTGCAGAAGATCTCGCACGCACGATCATATCGCGAGCGCCACTTGCGGTTGCTGCACATAAACGAATGGTGAACCAATCTGTCATGGGAGATTTTGAGACAACGTTAGATATTGAAAAACAAACTATTACAACCATGATCTATACCGACGACTACGGTGAAGCTATCAAAGCTTTTTCAGAAAAACGGAAACCTAAATTTAAAGGTCGATAACTGACATAACTGTACCCGGCGCGAAATTCGAAAACTGGCCGACAATAATTTCTGTCGTGATGCTGTGATGACAAGAGATCCAAAAGCCGCTCAAGACTTTGCCACTGTCCTCGCGAAACGCTCTGCGGAAGTGCCGAATAGGCCGTGGATTATTACTGACGAACAGTCCTATTCCTATCTTACGATGGATGAACGGTCGTCACGTCTGGCCAGGGGGCTCGATGGCCTTGGTATAGGCGCGAATGACACCGTCCTGGTCATGCTTCCAGATACAGTTGATTTTGTCCTGATCTGGTGCGCGTTATCCAAGCTCGGTGCTATTGAAGTACCCGTCAACGTTCACTACCGGGGAAATCTGTTTACGTATCTCGTCAACGATTCCATGGCTCAAACCATGGTTGTGGACGCCAGTTTTCTAGAAAGGCTCGAGTCGGTCTCAACAGATCTTATTTACATGAAAAGATTAATCGTTTATGGCGGCGGTGACACGCAGGTGCCTAGGACTCTTACCCAACGTTACGAAGTCCTCTCTTATGAAGATCTAGAGGCCGACACCCCCTGGCCTGGGGACGGGCCTCGGTACCGCGACCTGATGGCCGTCATGTACACGTCGGGAACAACCGGGCCATCTAAAGGTGCCATGATTAGCCACGCCCATGCTTACGAGTATGCCTACGGCGTAACTGAGATGCTCGACCTGCGGTGTGGCGACATTTACTACGCGCCGCTGCCTTTATTCCACCTCGCCGGGCAGTTTGCTGTCATATATGCCAGCTGTATAGCCAGCGCCACAGCCGTGATCGCCGGCGTTTTTAGTGCCCAACGCTTCTGGATTGATGTTGTTCGATTTAATGCCAACTGTTCGTTCCTTCTCGGCGCGATGGCCAATTTTCTCTACCACCAAACCCCCGATTCCAAGGACAACCAGAATCCGCTCGAGCGGATCTTGATGGTTCCGTTAATCCCGGAGGTTGAAGACTTTAAGAAACGTTTTGATTGCCTGGTTTCAACCACCTGGGGTGGCACAGAAATGAACTGTCCAACCCGCTCAGGTTTCGACTTGGTCGACAATATGAGCTGTGGTCGCGTTGCCAACGACCGTTACGAAGTCCGCATTGCCGACGAAAACGATGCCGAGTTGCCCCCGGGCATACCAGGTGAAGCATTAGTCCGCACTAAGGAACCATGGATCATCACAACCGGCTACTGGAATCACCCGGAATGGACCGAAAAAGCATTTCGCAATCTTTGGTACCACACCGGCGATATGCTAATGAAGGACGCTGAGGGAAACTTGTATTTCGTTGACCGTATCAAGGATGCTATTCGACGCAGAGGCGAAAACATTTCCTCATTCGAGGTCGAGAATGAAATCAACGCCCACCCGGACGTATTGGAATGCGCAGTTATACCCGTTGAATCCGAGCACACGGAACAAGAGGTGATGGCTATAGTGGTGCCGAGTTCCCCCGGCAAGCTAAATCCGAAAGACTTGGTGAAATTTCTGGAGCCACGCATGCCTTACTTCATGGTCCCTCGTTATATTGACTGTGTTGACATACTCCCAAAGACGCCCACGGGCAAGATTCAGAAATATATACTGCGAGATCGAGGGATTACTGCCAGTACCTGGGACCGTGAACTAGCGGGCATTAAATTAAAACGTTAAGGGCCAACATACAGCTTGCTATCGTCTGCCCAACGCAATCTAAACTTGAGTCGCTTCTACATTTTTTCAAAGTCAGGTTATAAATTTCGATCAGAAAAATAGCGGCTTAGCTTCCGTCTCTCCTTCGGCTTATTCTTTATGCTTTTATTCATTCATGACCGAATTTAACGATTCCAAACTGGTCGAGCTTCCCACACTTACTGTGCTGCCTGAGTGGATTGACTACAACGGCCACATGAACGTTTCGTACTATGTGCTGGCATTCGATCGTAGCGTAGATGCTTTCATGGAGTTGATTGGTATTTCACCGGCCTATATTGAGCAACGTCGAACCTCCACCTTCACCTTAGAAATGCACGTCAGCTATATCCGAGAACTGCACCTTGGGGATCCCTTGCGGCTGAACTGCCAGTTGCTTGATTTCGATACCAAGCGAGTCCATTACTTCTTGCACATGCATCATGCCGAGGACGATTACCTGGCAGCGGTTTCGGAACAAATCATGGTGCATGTTGACCTTGAAACAAGGCGTTCATCTGAATTTCCTGACGATGTGCGCCTCACTCTTACGAGCCTGATGAACGCCCACCGCCATCTACCATGCCCTGAACAATCTGGCAGCGTGATTGGCATTCGACGAAAGTAATTGCCGCCGGCCCTGTTCTTTGGTTTGAACGACTGCCTGCCCGATAAATTACGAGCGCAAGCGTTTGATAATGCCATCCAGCTCATCGAGACTGTGATAATCAATCAGCAACCGCCCCCCTTTCGCTCCGCGGTGTTCAATGTGAACCGAGGCGCCGAGCGTTTCTGACAGTTCGTTTTCCAGGCGTTGTATGTCGGCATCTTTTGGCGCGGGCTTGCGCTTTCTTTTTCGCTCCCCGGCCAACCACTGCCGTACCAATTGCTCAGTTTGGCGAACCGACAGTCTTCTATGTATCACGACTTCGGCAGCGCCACTCTGGTCAGCCTGCGGCAACGCTAACAGTGCCCGCCCATGCCCCATTTCGATCCGCTCATTTTCAATGTGCTCGCGTACAACTGGATCAAGGTTGAGAATTCTAAGCAAATTGCTGACCGCGGCGCGCGACCGCCCGACACTCTCAGCCGCCTGTTGGTGGGTCATACCAAATTCATCCAGCAAGCGCTTCAACCCCATCGCTTCCTCAACTGGATTCAGGTCCTCGCGCTGTATGTTCTCAATCAGTGCGAGTGCCAATGCGGTGTCATCCGAAGCCTGGCGCACCACCACCGGAATCTGGTCGAGCCCGGCCATTTTTGACGCCCGCCAGCGCCGCTCGCCCGCAATGAGCTCGAAGCCTCCAGCGACAGTCTCTCGGACAACCACGGGCTGGACGACGCCCTGATTCTGTATCGATGCCGCGAGATCCCGCAACGATGCTTCATCTATTCGGGAGCGCGGCTGGAATCGACCCGGACGAATCTGGTCGATGGGGACTGTGCGCATATCTGTTGCCGTCGCACCATCAGCCCCCGACTCATCCAGTGCGCTAAAAAGGGCGTCAAGGCCCTTTCCAAGTCGTGCTTTCTTTACCATTTTGCACTCCCTGTCGGCGACGCCACCCGGTCGCCACCCGCCGTTTCCCCGCCGGCAGAATGAATCGCCTCGTTGCCGTGATCGTCCCGCCGAGCGGGCCCCACCAATTCGCCGGCTAGGGCGAGATACGCCTGCGTGCCAATACAGGATCGGTCGTAGTCAATCACCGGCTTACCGTGACTGGGCGCTTCGGCCAGCCGCACGTTCCGGGGCACCACCGTACGAAATACCTTGCTTCCAAAATGCTGCTGTAACTGTTCAGATACTTCATTCGAAAGACTATTGCGCCCATCGAACATCGTTCGAAGTAACCCTTCAATCGCAAGCCCGGCATTCGCACTTTGGCGAACCCGGGCGATGGTCTCCAGCAGGCCCGACAGCCCTTCTAGCGCGTAATACTCGCATTGCACAGGAATCAGCACCGCGTGTGCCGCAACCAGCGCGTTAATGGTCAGCACATTCAAAGAGGGGGGGCAATCGATCAACACATAGTCATACCCGGTGATCCCCGATAATGCTGCGCGCAGACGGATATCGCGGTCCGTCTCTGTGGTTAATTCGGCCTGAATCCCGGCGAGCGCCGGTTCGGACGGCAACAAATCGATGCCGCTTGTCGTCTGCACTATGGCCTCCGACGCGCCACATTCGCCGAGCAATACCGAATACGTGCTGTGGTTGTATTGCGCGGGCGTAAGCCCGCAACCCACCGTTGCGTTGGTCTGTGGATCAAGATCTACAAGCAGCACCTGACGCTGCATCTTTACCAGCGACGCGCCCAAATTTACCGCGGTGGTCGTTTTACCAACGCCGCCCTTTTGGTTTGCAATCGCGATAATCCTGGACATGCCGTTTGAAATAGAAGCCGAAAAGATTCAGTTCTGAAAAACTACCGCCTGCCGGTGCAAATCGGCGCCTGGAACTACGAGCCGCACAATCTCGGCTCGCTCCCGGATTGCCGGTGATATCTGATTCCACTCTGCGCCTAAACGTCTACCTTTCATCACGATCACGCGAACCCCTTTGCCCCATAGGTGCTGCGTAGCGGACACAAATTGCGGCAACGGCGCAACGGCCCGCGTAATAAGCGTATCAAAATTCTCCTCAGGTCGGTAATGTTCTACACGCTGCTGCACCACCGCGATTCGCTCCAAGCCAAGCTGATTAACCACTTCCTGCAGAAATCGAGCACGTTTACCGCGGCTGTCGAGCAGCGTCCAGCGTGTATCCGGAAGGGCAAGCGCGAGCGGAATGCCAGGAAATCCACCGCCGGAGCCGATATCCAGAAGGCGGGTGCCTCGAATCAAAGATGCGATGGTGAGACTGTCGAGCAGGTGGCGGGTAACGATTTCATCGGGTTCGACCACTGTCGTCAGATTGTGCACCCGATTCCAGCGCAGGAGGAGATCCATGTGCGCCAGGCATTGATCGATCGCTTGTTCAGACAGCGGGCAATTGAGCGCCGCGGCACCATCCGCAAGTCGCGACATCAATGCCTGCCGCGAACCGGACATATCAAATCACGCAGCCGTTCGCAGAACGTGATGTTTTTTGAAATGCACTAACAGCAATGAAATCGCCGCTGGTGTAATGCCCGAGATCCGGCGTGCCTGGCCGAGTGTCTCGGGGCGGTGCTGCTGCAGAATTTCCATAGCCTCGGTGGAAAGCCCTCGGATCTGAGTAAAGTCTGCATCGCCTGGAATCGGCAGCCCTTCAAAGCGCTGCTGGCGTTCTATCTCTTGTTGCTGGCGCTCAATGTAGCCCGAATAACGCGACTCAATCTCGATCTGCTGCGCCACCTCGTCGTCTTGACACCCAGGGCCCGCATTCGGTAGCGCAGCGATCAATCGGTACGATGCCTCGGGTCGGCGCAGCAAGTCAGCCAGGCGCTTTTCTTGTCGAAGTGGCTGTCCGAGCACTGCCTCGACGTGTCTGGCGGCTGCCGTATCGGGAAGAATCCAAGTATTTCGCACCCGTTCCCGTTCCCGGGTCAGACGCTCTTGTTTTTCGCAGTATCGCCGCCAGCGCGCTTCGCCGATAAGCCCCAGTGTGTGTCCGATTTCGGTCAACCGAAGATCCGCGTTGTCTTCCCTTAACTGCAATCGATATTCAGCCCGCGACGTGAACATTCGGTACGGCTCCGTTACGCCACGGGTGGCAAGATCGTCAATCATCACCCCGATATACGCTTCGTCACGACGTGGCACCCAGGGTTCCAGCCCCAGTGCCCAACGTGCCGCGTTGATGCCTGCGATCAACCCCTGCCCGGCGGCTTCTTCATATCCAGTGGTCCCGTTGATCTGTCCCGCAAAAAAAAGCCCCGCCACAGAGCGTGTCTCAAGCGACAAATGGAGGTCGCGCGGGTCAAAGTAGTCGTACTCGATTGCGTAGCCCGGTTGCTCGATCACGGCATGCTCGAATCCACGGATGCTGTGCACCATGTCGGCCTGCGCCTTTGCAGGCAGACTGGTGGAAATTCCGTTGGGATAAACCCGGTGTGTGGTCAGCCCCTCTGGCTCCACGAATACCTGGTGTGCTGCCCGATCTGCAAAACGAACCACTTTGTCTTCTACAGATGGGCAGTAACGGGGCCCGGCGCCCTCGATCACCCCGCTGTACATGGGCGAGCGATCCAGGCTACTGCGAATGATCTCGTGCGTGCGTTCATTGGTCGCAGTGATGTGGCAACTGACTTGGCGGGGGTGCTGCGCTGCGCGCCCCAGAAACGAAAACACCGGCACCGGGGTATCACCGCGCTGCTCCGTCAGCCGGCTGTAATCGATACTGCGCCCATCGAGCCGCGGCGGCGTGCCCGTTTTCAGTCGGCCCACTCGAAACGGCAACGCCCTCAGCTTTGCAGCCAAATCGCGTGACGGTGCATCACCAATACGGCCTCCGTCTTGCTGCTCCAGGCCGACATGGATGCGGCCGCCAAGGAAGGTGCCCGCGGTCAGCACCACGCTTCGCGACTCAACCCGTTGCCCCTCGGCCGTGATGACGCCGCGCACTGTGTCCTGGTCTATCAGGAGATCTGCCACCGATTGCTCCAATACAGACAATCCGGGCTGGTCCCGCAGGTGTTTTGCGATGGCCTGTCGATACAGCCGCCGATCCGCTTGGGCGCGGGTCGCGCGCACCGCTGGGCCCTTGCTCGCGTTTAATATCCGGAACTGAATTCCGGCACGATCGATGGCATGCGCCATAGCGCCACCAAGCGCGTCCACCTCTTTGACGATATGGCCCTTGCCGATGCCCCCTATCGCCGGATTACAAGACATCTGGCCGATGGTATCGAGCCGGTTCGTGACCAACA
>Ga0310122_10000813_pt1 | contig 19824 bp, 8 predicted proteins | sample CB6_Bottom_1051__FD_203503 | JGI IMG/M metagenome (GOLD analysis project Ga0310122, IMG submission 203503) | Marine microbial communities from Western Arctic Ocean, Canada - CB6_Bottom_1051 | ecosystem: Environmental > Aquatic > Marine > Oceanic | place: Canada: Western Arctic Ocean | collected...
ACCAGGTCAACTTCTCCGGTGACGTAGGATGGAGGCACCATCACGGTCGCCATCGTGCCTTCTGGATTCACCTGCACGACAACAGAGGCGACTCCTCCGAACAGAACCCCCAGATCGGCAGGAAGTTCTGAACCAAGTGCCGTCATCGTTACAGGCCCACACACGTTGGCTTCCGTTGGGCTGTAGGAGTCGATGACCGACTGGAAGTAGGTGAAACTTTGCGCAAGAACCGACGACCCATAGGTCGTGAACACGGACACATCCACGACCCCCTCGGAAGCCGCAGGAGTGGTCGCCAGCAGTGTACCCGGGTCGACGAAGACCACCGAGTTCGCTGGCTGGTCTCCGAAAAATACCGTCGAATCGGGCGTGAAACTGGTGCCGTTGAAGAGCACGTCAGTTCCCCCATTGACAGGTCCTTGCGTGGGATCGATGGAGAGAAGGATGGGAGCCTGGGGATCGGCGAAAATCACGAAATCCGCGCTCAGGGTCTCAGGGGTGATGGTGAGGGCAGTCTCATCGACAAAACTGTTCTCGATCGTCGAGTTGGCGGTCTCATGGGGTCCAAACAGGATTGACGTGGTCAATCCTTCCGGCGCATCCGGCGAGACGAGGAAGCGGAAGTAGCCCAGTTCATCTCCGAGCGATGCGGGAATTGCATCGAATACGGACAGCACGGAGCCAAAAGCGGTCCCTGCAGATGCATCGATACCCGAGAAGAAAGCCGAGAAGGGACCACTGAGGTCCTCTCCCACGGTTCCGATGTTACTGACCTCGAGACAGGTCAATAGCGATGGATTCCAGTTCAGCGCGACCACGTATCCGGTCAGAGGCTGACTCCAGACGCCCTGTGCCCACACGACGATTTCATCCCCCGGGGTGATCACGGCACCGTCCAGGAACAGTGCATTACCCACGATGGTCAGTCCGCCATCGTCCAATTGAGGTGTCGTAACGGGCCCTCCCGAAGAGGGTTCGAAAGTCGCATCGACAAGATGGAAAAGAGCCTGACCCAGAATCGAGAAATCTGCTTCGACCGAACCTGAGACCTGTGCCAGGAGTACACCACTGGAAGAAACCAGATCTGCATCCGTGACGAAAATTGTTAACCTTCTCAAACCCTCGAAGGTACCTAGCGGTACATCGGTGGTCGTAACTGAAGAAGATGGAATATCTGGAACCTGGACCGTGAGATTCTGGAGCCGACTTCCATCGTAATCGATTTGCAACGTCCAGGCGGATACGGACTCGAGGAGATGGCCGTACAGATCGACGGTGAAGGGTCTACCGATCACGGCAACCGATTCGTCGTAGTACAGCGCATTACTGATCGAAGCCTGACAGGAACCACCCGGGGCGGAGTGATTCACACCCTGGTGGAAGTAGTAACCCGTGATCTGGTAAGTCCAGTCTCCCTGTCCTGCAGGATCATCGAGGGAGGTTGCAGTTCCAGGTAGGCTGAAGAAATCTGACATTCCACCACCGGTCCGTTCCACCACGATCTCGTCGTACTGGAACGACTGCGGTCCATTCTCCCAGCTCAACTCGACGGCTGAACCATCGGAGAGGCAGGAGAAACCGGACGGGGGCGAGAGCGGTACATCGACCTCGGGAGCACTGACGATGGCGCTGCTGCCTCCATCCCCGAAGGCCTGGATCGAGTAGATCACGGCGCCCGGGAACTGATCATCGAACTGAACCTCTGTGGCCGAGCCCGATAGGGTCACAACGACCAAGCCATCGGCCAGGACATTGACCTGGTCGTAGGCTTCACCGTTGAACCAGGTGACCTTCACATCGTCATCACCAATCAGCGCCGCCGAAACCTGAGAAGGTGGCACCGTGCCGGATCCTCCGGCATCGCCGATGTCACAGATTCCGGGAGCCGAAGGAACTCCCTGCTGGATCGACCTCAGTTCGTACTGATGAGCATTCAGGTCGGTGTCATCACTGTAAGAGGACACCACAGCACTCAGGGTAGCGATGACGTTCCCGTCACGTCTCAGCTGCCAGTTGCTGGTCCCGGTCAAGAATCCCCAGGCGAGGACAACTCGCTCGGGAAGGTCGTCATCTCGCTCACAAGCGAGCACAGGCGCAGAGATCAATACGACATCACAACTCACCGAAATGGACTCTACTCCACCTGAGAATCCGGCCAGGGAGTAACTGATCGATCCGGATCCAGCATCGATATCCGTGTAGTTCGTAGTGCTACCCGAGAGGGTGGCGAGCAGGACCCCATTCTTGCGAATCTGGATGCCCCCTTGCTGATCGTAGGCGATGGGATTCGACCACTGGATGAGGACTTCGTCGTTCCCCCCCACTGACGATGCAGCACAAGTCATGTTGTCCGGCGCAGGTGTGGTCGACTCGATCAAGACAACACCCTGAGCACCGGAAATGTCTGCCGCGATCAGCGCGCCGTCTCCTTCGAGGATCGCCTGGTTCGAATACGAGATTCCATTCACGAGCAAACCATCGGCGAGTTGGTAACTGGCTGCTCCGAGCAGCCCCGGTTGGGGCTGGAACACCAGCCTGGCGACGGGCAACTCATCGCTGGCAGGGATGTATCCATTGATGAACAATTCCGCGGCTGCCACGCCATTCTCCTGATCGATGTGTTCGATCACCTCGACCGATCCGAAGGGGAAGGTGTCGGCATCCGCCTCGATCCTCACCATCTGCAACAACAACTGATCGAATTCGATGGCTATCGTGAACTGAGAAATGTCCTGCTCGAAACTCGCTGCCAGCGGCAACTCGATCTCTGCTTGACCTGGACCAGCGCTGACGAGCGCCGGAAGGTTGTAACTGAGGTCTGTTTCTCCTGAATCGACCACGGCCGAGGAGCGCCACAGTGCCAGAGAACCTGAAGCCTCTACACTCCCCTGACGCATCAGGACATCGGTTCCACCGTCGCCGTCACTATCGACCAGCAGGATTCTTCCCGACTGCGGGTTCCTGCTGTAGGGAAGCGATTCAATCACCGAATCGGCGAGATCCGACGAGAGACGCCGGATCAAGGTCAGCGGATTGCTGGAACCGGTCTGTACAACAACGATGTCATCGATACCGACCGGATCTCCATCGACCTCTCCCACAGACAGGTCCTGGACCTGCCCACCGGTCACAAACGGGATCCCTTGCCATTCAGCGTCTAGAGGTACTCCTGGATGGAGGTGAATCGACAGCCCAGAAGAGGCACTGGCGATGGCGTCGATCCAGCCATCCCCGTTGACATCGCCGAGGGCGATCTTGCCCACCGGAGCAGGAGACAGCAGAGACGACACCAGGAAAGTGCCATTCCCAGCCCCCCTCAGAAAGACCCCATCTCCTGCCGAGACAACCGCGTCGAGGCGACCATCACGATCCAGATCTGCGATGGAGATCGATTCCACAGGAGCCGCAAATGGCATCAGGCCGGTGATGGTGAAGGTGGTGATGAATTCGAAGGTGTCCAGATCGAAAGTGGTCACCTGACGGATGATACGAAGACCATCGGCGCCACCGGCCAGAAGATCGGGAATTCCATCCCCGTTCAGTTCTGCCCACTCGAGTACATCGATGATCGCTCCAGACAGATCGATGGGATCTGGATCCTCGACCAGTTGCTGCCCCACAACTCCGATGGTTCGTAGCGTCCCGTCACTGCAAGCGATGATGGCTTCGGTCCGGGAATCCGCATCGATGTCGACAAGAACAGCCGCTGTTGGAGCAGAGTCGAGTTGCAACTGGGATTGAACCGTCCAGGAAGATGCCTCTCCGGTGAGTCCGCTGCGCAGTAGGCTCAGTTGCCCATCGGTTCCAATCAGCAACATCTCGAGCCCACTGTAGGGCAGGAACTCGCCCAGGTCCGCGAACAACAAAGCATCGGTTCCGCCAGCCAGTAGCGGCTCCTGGGGTCCGAGTCCTCCGGTGGCATGTCCCAGGTGGGCACGGAAACGAACCACGAAGGGATCCAGGAATCTCGGTTCGTCCTCGTCTGGTTGAATCTGCGACACGAGATCCGAACTGTAGACGATCTGCATCCATTCTCCCGGATGCAACTCGGGTGAGTTGCCGGGGATCAGAAGTTGAAGCGCATCCGACAACCCACCACTTTCCCCGGGGAAGGCGAACTGTGGGTTCCTGAAACCGGTCCTGGTTCCATGAACCAGAACCGAGCCCGAAACACTGGAGGTCTGGTACGGCAAATCGAACGAGGCGGTCACCGAGGGACGCAAAGGCACCGACCGGGTCCCCAGAGCTGGCAACAACTGGATGATCGAGAACTCATCATCGCCGGTCTCGAAGTCTCCCGGGTCCGCCCCAGCTCCTTCGGTGGTGAACTGGATCTGAATTTCATCGATGGGGATGAAAACTGCCGTCTTCACGCGATCTGAAATGATCACGGTCACCACGACTCCCTGCGAGAAGGGAAGATCTGGAGTGATCGTCAGAACCCTGGCATCTTCGCTGAGGACTCCCACAGCAGAGACCACCCCATCGAGATTGGTCGCTACGCTCCAGTTCGCCGAATCGTTCGTCGACAAGGGATCCATCGCGGTGGAGAAACCGATCTGGATGGCGGTATCCACCGCGACTTCTGTCGCTCCGTTGGCCGGATTGGTGAAGGGAACGGATGGAGGATTCGTACACCCGGCAAGAACCACTGATAACACCGTGACGATACAATACGTCATCAGCAGGGAGGGGCTCTTCGAGTACAAATTCGTCTTCATGGCATTTTTAGTGATCATCATCGATCAGCCTCCGTCGTCATTTCGAGGATCCATGTACGCAAAAAGACGCGCGATGAATCCAGCAGTCTCCCGGGTCATGGCGGACCCGGATCAGACGGTAATTTCCACTGCGGCCGTACATGACCGCACTTGACCACCGCCGACGATGGGGCATCCGGAAGGAATGTATTGGCTAGACCCGGTGGCTGCGTGATCCCCGAGGCTACCTCCATCGTAGCGATAAGATCTGGTACGTCAATGGAGGTCACCCCCCCCTCAGACCTCCCCGAACAGAAAAGAGGCCCGACGCGGCTTCCCGCGTCGGGCCTTCCCTTGTGTCCAGTTGGGCCTGATTCTCTCGACCTAGGGGCAGTATGAAGCTGATTCGCAGTCAGCACCCTCTGCGATTCCACACTCCGGAAAAGGAGCGCTCGGAACGGGGCCGCTCAGCAGGCGGTAGCTGATGATGTAGATCGCATCTCCGGAGTCGAGCATTCCATCGGAGTTCGCGTCACAGGCCTCAGCACAACTAGCTGCCGGTCCATTCTGGAACAGTTCATTGAGGATCCAGATACCGTCAGCGATGTCTATGACTCCATCGCCGTTGCAGTTGCCGCGAAAGAACGGTGTGTCAGGCGGAGCGTACTGTGGGAACAGCGTCACGGAGCCGTCTACCAGCTCCGGTTCGAGGCTCTGGCCTCCCACCACGACCACGTTGACGACAGGAGGAGAACCGAGCTCATTCGACCACGAGAGTGCAGTCGTTGTCGGATCCTCGAGTCCGGCGAGGGCAGATCCATCGGTGCTGTATTCCACGTTGAGAACTGCTATGGCGGTCTCGAATGCCAGTGTATTGACACCGGTGAAACTGTAGACCACTCCGATAGTCCAACCGTTCGAGGGCGTCGTGTTGATACCTTCGAAGTCCGGGCTGAAACCGATGTCTTCATTCCAGGCGACCGATTCGACGGTCAACAAGGCAGGATCGTGTTCCATTCCCATGGAGAATCCCTGGGTATCATTCGGAAAACCGGGATTGCTCGGATCCTCGAGAATGGAAGGGGTGACCGTGAGAGTTGTCTCACCGGTATTGCCGTCGTAGTCGACATCATATGCTCCGGCCAGGTAACTGAAGGGCGGAGGTCCGGAAACCAGGTCAACGGTTCCGGAGGTGGTCGTGGGAAGGATCGACTGCCCGGCCACCACGACCAGGATCTCGACTGCTGGGTTGCCGAGGGTTGCACACAAGTCAACCGACGTGCTGGTATCTGCAGCACCGATCAGTTCGTAGGTAGCGACGTTCAGTTCACTGCCGGTGGTACCACCAGGGAGAACCGCGCAGCCGGTGAAACAGATCACAACGCCGACTGTGAAGCCCGTAGCGGCATCAACGTTGACCTGGTTGAAACCGGGCGGCATACCGTTCTGGACAGTTGCTGTGGTCGAACCGTCGACGACGGCGGTGAGGCTGAGTGCCGCTCCGTCATGGCAGACGCCGAAGGACCAGCCCTGGATGTCGTCTCCGTTGTTATCGAGTAGGACCTGGAGGTCGACACTGGCTCCGGGTGCTCCCGAGGCGTCAGTCACCGAGAGGTCGTACTGGGCGATCGCCGGGGCTCCGATCAGGAGCGCGAAGGCGAGGGTAAAAGCAATCTTGCTTGTTTTCATGTTTCTTACTCCACTTCCTAGTGGAAGTCCTTGTCTTTGGGTTCCTGTTGATTGACTAGTTACAAGAGGCCGGAAGCTCGCAGTCCAAGTCGTCCTCGGTCGGGTCGGGGCCAGCCATGTAGGGGCCTGGATCCGGGGGGAGATCTCCGAACAAGAACAGGAAGTTGAGCAGGAATACGGAGTCTGCGAGGTTGATGAGCCCGTCGTCGTTCGCGTCACAGGCATCGAGGCAACCGACCTCGAATCCCTGGAACTGATTGGCGATCACGGTCGCGGCATCCGCCAGGTCAACCTGTGTATCAGTGTTACAGTCTCCGCGCAGGAACGCCGGGACTGGAATGATCTCGTAGGTCGCACCAACAAGAAAAAAGTCCTGTATCGACTGGTAGTTGATAACAGCCATGTTATTGATCGCAACCTGGCCATTACCGTTGATTCCGTCACAGAAATCGATGCTGAAGGTATCACCACAGATGGCCCCTGGGTCTACCTCGGCCTGCACGCAGGCGATCATCAGCGGCTCGACCGTTGTCGGGAGCTGCTGGTTCTCGAAGGGAGGAAGGGCGTCCATGAGGATACCGGCGATCAGTTCGCGACCGTCGCCATCATTGTCATCGTTATCGATCTGGTAGTTGACGAACTCTGCACCCAGTTCATCAGCGATCGTTCCTTCGATGGTGAAGGTTCCGTCGATCAGAAGCAGGTCGTCGTAGCAAACCGCCAACTGCACACCTTGAATGTTGTCATTAGGATCACTGTAGAAGAAGCAGAACTCGATGTCCTGTCCCGGGAATCCAAGTCCACCGTTGGTGCCCGTCTCCGGGAAGTCACGCTGTCCGATGTAGAACGTGGTGTCGTTGATGATCTCTACAATGGCATTAAGGGTCACCGTTCCGCCCTCGAGGGAAGGACTGATGGAGAGACCCCCCACCACGATCACGTTATCGAGCAGAGGGCTTCCTAGCACACCGTCGACCAGTTCCAGATCAGTCTCGACCGCTGGATCGGGAATCAAGATCTCCATCAAGGAGGCGTAGGTGTAACTCGCGATGTGATTGTCGTCTCCGGTCGGGATGTTTTGACCTTCGAACGGACTCTCGAAATCGAGAACCACGCCGAGGCTTCCACCGTTGGAGTAGATCTCGGGAACCACCAGTTCAGCTCCTGCAGCGAGGGATTCCGAACCGAGAATGATGTTCTGGAGACCGAGCAAGGTCGGATCGTGAGAAACCACGACCACGAAGCCCTGAACCGGACCACTGGAGTTAGAAAGGAGGATGCGTACTGAACCACTTGAATCGGAGTCGATGTCAGCGGACTCGATCCTCATGCTGTCGGGGGGAGGTGGCAGCAGGGTCAGTGTTCCGTTGTTGAGTCCCAGACCATTCGAGGCATCGATGCTCTGACCATTCTGGACGAGCAAGTTCGACAGAGGCGGATTGTTCAGCACACCATCTGTGAACTCGATCGCACTCGGAGTATCCATGCTCACGAGGATCTGAGGAGTCATCGTGAAGGTGGCGATCTCTTGACCGGTACCTGCAGGAATCTCCTGACCATCGAACGGTGACGTGGCATCGATCACAACTCCCAGGGTGAAACCACCAGGGAGGATCTCCGGAACGATCAGTTCCGCCATGGCAGTAACTGTCGCTGCACCAGGCCCAACGTCACTGACGCTCAATACTGCGTCGTCGAAGGTGATCGCGAGTACGAAACCTTCTACTGGATTGTCGGCGTCCATCAGGACACCCAGGGTCTCAGACGCTAGTCCAGCTGTCTCACCGTCAGTGATGGTGAGAGAATTCTGGGCGAATGCATGGGTTCCGACCGCGGCAAAGATTACCGCGAGCAGTGCGCTATGAATGCGCGAAAGACGGCGGTTCATCACTACTCTCCTCGTCTCCAGGGGGGGAACACGTCGGAACTTCGTCTCGATCAGGAGGGCCTTTCTCACCACTTCCTGACCTTTCGGAAGGACTCCGAGCAGGGGGAAAAAACGTTAACAAAATGTTGTTCACTACATGTCAGCCGTCGCTGGAAACAGCCCAGGGGTGGAACTGGATCCGGGGATCGACCGACGAAAAACGTCGGCTATTGGCTCAGGAAAAGGATTTCCGCCGAACCGAGGTCCGATGGGAAGGTGGAGTCGTGTCGGGACTCCTCGTGCTGAAGATTCGAAGTTATCACCTATTGTCAATCCTGTCTATAGACAACAGTGTTTGTTAATAGACCCCCCGGTCTAGAGACCCCACTGTGACCAGACAAGAACAAGCGAATGACGGTGATATCCGGTAACAGGTGCCGAACCTCGGCAGCAGATGCCGGGTCAGGCACAAATGGTCACTACAGATAAGCCAGGAGGGGAAGGATGGTCACTGTAGATATGTGCTGGTAACAAACTGAAAGTGGCGATGGAAAAAGGGTCCGGAGCGTTTTACGCCCCGGACCCCTCAAATAAGCCTCCGGACCGGGAGAGCCTCCCGTACCGATTCTGGCAGCGCCTCATGGACAGTAAGAAGTCGCCTCACAGTCGGCTCCGGCTACTGCGCCGCAATCCGGGAAAGGAGCCACCGGCTCAGGTCCATCGAGGAGCCGGTAGTAGATCACATAGATTGCATCGGCCATATCGTACAGATCATCGCCATTGATATCACATGCCGCGGCACAGGTACCACTGGGTCCATCCTGGAACAACTCGTTGAGGATCCAGATCCCGTCAGCGATGTTCACGCTACTGTCTCCGTTACAGTTACCCCGGACGAACGGCAGATCGAACAGGGGATTGAGGGTAATGGAGCCGTCTTCAAGATTCGGGGAGAGCGAGTTCCCCCCCACCACGACAACGTTATCCACAGGAGGATCACCCAGCGTGCCGACCCAACTCAAAGCGGTGACGGTGGGACCTGTCGCTCCGGCCAACCCATCCGCAACAGTACAGTAATCGACATTGAGAACCTCGAGAGGCTCGGGGAAGGCCAGCGCGATGCCCCCGGTGAAGCTGTAGACCACTCCGAGAGTCCACCCACCGGGGAATATGCCCCCCGCAGCGAAGTCAGATTCAAAGGGAAGAGTCACGTTGACTGCCTGGGGTTCCATGACACCAGAGTCGTTGGCCAGTCCCATCGAGAAACCCTGGGTATCGTTGGGGAAATCCGCTCCAGCGGCTGAATTGTCCACTTCGGAGAGGGTGATCCCCACCGAGAAACAGGCATCTCCCGTGTTGCCATCGTAGTTCTCGGATTGGTCCGGTGCGCTAAAGGTGTACTCGGGATCCGGCACGGTCAGCGGCTCGAGGGTAATGGTCCCATCCTCGAAACTCGGACTCAGAGAAGATCCATCTACGACGACCACATTCTCCACCGGAGGCGAGCCGAGTGTATTCACCCAGTTCAAGGATGTAGCAGTAGCGTCCGTGGTTCCCGCGAGGGTTCCCGCATTGGTCTCGTAATCGACGATGAGCACCTCTAGGGGGGAGGGGAATGGCAGGACGATTTGACCCGTAAAACTGTAGACCACACCGATGGTCCAGCCATCGGGGAATAGGGTCGAGGCGTCGAATTCAGGTGAGAAGGGAAGAGTCACCGTCACCGCTGTGGGTCCAATGAGGCTGCTGTCACTGGCCAGCCCCATCGAGAATCCCTGGGTATCGTTGGGGAACGGAGCTCCAGCGGCGGAGTTATCTACCTCGGAGAGGTCGATTCCGACGTTGAAGGAACCGACACCAGTATTCCCATCAAAAGATTCGGTCTGGGTCGATGCGGTGAAGATGAACTCTGGTGCCGGTACTCCGAGAATATCGACCGTAGCATCGGTCTGATCGGGCACAACGCTGTTTCCATTGACCACCAACACCGTCTCCACGAGAGGAGCTCCGAGCGTATCGCAGAAGGCCGAGGTCGCCATACCCTCAGCATCGGCACTGTATGTCGCCACGTTCAACTCATAACCGGTCCCTGGTGGCAGAGTAGCCTGGCCGGTGAAGGAAATCACGACCCCGACCGTGTAACCGCCTGCAAGCAGGTTCACTATATTGAAGTCGGGCGTCGACCCGTTGTTCACGGTCTCGGTCGTCGAACCATCAACGACAGCTGTGAGCGTCATCAAGGTAGAATCGTGGCATACACCGTATGACCACCCTTGAACCACTTCACCGTTGTTATCCAGGTTCGCAGATTGATCCAGAGTCCCACCGAGACCAGCGGTCGTCGGACTCGTGATGTAAAGCAGATAATCCTGCGCCAGCGCACGAGTACCTCCAGCAAGACAAACCACAATCGAAAGAAAAGCCAAAAATTTGGTCATGAGCGGGTTCCTTCTTTCCTCGGGGCCAGATTCCTCAGACCCATGTCTATCCTCGTGCACACCGGATAAGGATCTCTCCAGTAACGACTCGAAGGCCGATAGGATGAGATTTCCGGTCCACCAGAGACACGAACAATCCAAGCCATTAGCAAATGGTGTCGTCGCTCTCGCAGACAGGAAGCGAATCCTCCGTCGGATCCGGACCGTCATCGTACGCTCCAGGAGACGGCGGCACAGCCCCGAAATTGAACAGATAATTGAGCCCAAACACCGGGTCTGCCAGGTTGATGAGACCATCGTCATTGAAATCACAGGCATCCGGACAATCGATTTCGTAACCCATGAACTGGGTTGCAATAGCAGTGGCAATATCAGCGAGATCTACCTTATCGTCGCTATTGCAATCTCCTCTCTGAAAGACCTCGACCGGCTCGACGGTGATGACTGTGCCGAAACGTTCAAAATTCTGAACTGATTGAAAATCGATAACAACATTGTTGTAAAGCGGGACCGAACCATTTCCGTTGATCCCGTCACAGAAATCGATGGCAAGCGGGGTCTCACACGGAGCGTCCAGGTCGATGGTGACATCGAGTCCCCCGATGAGAAGGGGAAAATCGGTCTGCGGCAGAGTTTGGCCCTCGAATGGTGGCAGCGCATCGAGCAGGATTCCCACAACCAGTTCGCATCCATCTCCGTCATCGGGCAGGTCGTCGACTTGCACGGCGAGGTACTCCACTCCGACCTCTTCCACGATCGAACCCTCGAAATCCCATGAATCGGGATCGATGGTGAGAAAACAATCGTAACAGAGGGTCAGGGTGAAGCCCTGGATGTTGCCATCGGGCTCCTCGTAACTGAAGTGCAGCCGCCCCGTGGCCCCTGGGATCGGGTAGTTGCCCACGGTCGTGTCGAATAGAGCCTCAGCATAGAACACGGTGTTCTCCGCCGGGACTACGATGGGATCGATGATGAACTGACCATCCACGAGAATCGGATCGATGGACAGCCCTCCGATCACCACCAGGTTCGAGAGAGGCGGATCTCCGAAGACACCGTCGACAAAGGTCAGATCCGTAATAATAGGATCAGGAAGCGGTTCTTCATCGGTAACGATCAGCGGATCCAGTACCAGGTAGCAGAAGTTTGCGATGTGCTGCCCCTCACCCGGATCGATTTCGTGTCCGTCGAAGGGCGGCGTGAAATCGAGAACAACGGCGATCGTCCCACCGTTTCCTTCGATGTTGATGACCACAAACTCAGCCCCAACATCGTCAGTTACAGTTCCGGAGATGTCGACTCCAAGCAGGTTCAGCAACGAATCGTCGTGGGCGATCGAGAGAACAAAACCCTGGACTCCGCCTCCTGAATTGTCCAGCAAGATGCGAGTACATCCCACCGACTGCTGGCCCGACGAAGTTCCTTCAATCGTCAAGGTTGCCGGCGGAGGAGGAAGGATCGTCAGAGCTGCAGGAGCATCGACGAGATCCAATCCTTCATTGACCCCGATAGAGAGGCCCCCCTGCACCAGGATGTTCGACATCGGAGGATCGTTCAGGATCTCATCGACGAACTCGAATCCAGTGGTCTCAGAGGATCCCTCGGGGAGAGCCACCACCGATCTGGCCTCAAAAATGGCCAGCAGGATGGCTGTTCCTGCAGGAATGACCTGACCATCAAAGGGAGATTCGGCATCGAGGACCACTCCCAGGGTGAATCCATCGACGAAGATCTCACCGACGACCAGTTCCGCATTCTCGGTCTCGGTACTGGTCCCTGTGATCCCCAGATTTTCGATGGTGACGAGGGTTGGATCTGAACTGACTGCCAGCACAAAGCCCTGAATGTCAGCGGTCGCATCGGCGCTGATTCCGAATCCGGCGCTCCCGAGGCCTGTGACGGACTGCCCCTGGCCCGTCACCTGCAGCGATTGCTGGCCATGAGCGGGAACAGAAATGGTCAGTGCGAAAACCAGCAGCAAGTACCATAACTCTATAAAACAACGGCAGATAGGCACCAAATACCCCTTCTCGAACCGTGGGCGGCGGATAGGTACCGGCGAACGCTACCCGCCGATTCACTCACATTATCTGCTCGAAGGGGTGGAAGAAAGGAGTAGTCCTGACTTTCCTGCCGATACCGACTAACAGAGAATACGTTTTGAATATGACTTTGTGCACAACTCAATTCAACAGCGGTTGCGAATACCACGGATGAGCAAAACTGAACCTCACCATCGACCCGTTCCAGCCCGCGACGGATACCAGACGCCCAGCAGACCGAAACAACTCACGGGAAGTAAGAAACGAGGTCGTCCTGGCAACAGATTCCAGAACGACCCCGTCCAAATCAACAAGAACAGTCGCGACCCTACCCTGCGCAGAAGGAAGTCGCGCAATCTTCCGGAGTTTGATCCGTTTCCTGGCCACAGTCCGGGAATGGATCTGACGGCGCCGGACCATCGAGGAAGCGGTAATTGAAAACGAAGACCGCATCTCCGGTATCAACAGATCCATCCCCATTGGCATCTCGAGAGATGGGACAGGTGCTTGTAGGACCATTGAGGAACAGTTCATAGATGATCCAGATGCCATCTGCGATGTTCACTTTTTCATCCCCATTCACGTCGCCACGGATGAAATCGACGGTCACCACCGCGTTCAAGGTGATACTGCCATCGTCAAAGAGCGCCTGCGAGGATCCACCATCGACCACGACCACGTTAGCCACCGGTGGACTTCCAAGACCATCATCCCAGGTCAGCGCCACGGTCGCTCCGTCTGGGTCGCCAGCCATGCTGCCACCGGTTTCGTAGTCAGCGTTGATGACAGTGGTCTGCTGGGGGAAGGACAATGTAGTCCCACCGGCAAAACTGTAGACCACTCCAACGGTCCAGCCATTGGTAAAAAGAGAGTCCTCGGCAAATTCTGCTGTAAAGGGCAACGACAGGTTCACGGCCGTCGGAATAACCTCGGAACCGTTGGATACGCCCATCGAAAAGCCCTGGGTATCATTAGGGAACGGGGCGCCGATCCCGCTGTTGTCGGTTTCGGAGATGCTGATAGCGACGGAAACGCTGGCATTGCCATCTTCGGGATTGTAGTTCCCGGAGGCATCTTCGGCATGGTAGGTGAACTCGGGATCTGGCACGCCAACCACATCGACCGAACCGGAATTCTGGGTCGGGACGAGGGACTGGCCATCGACCACGATGACGGTTGCCACCGGAGGCGATCCGAGCGTATCGCAGAAGGACACCGTAGTGGATCCCTCAGCGGTCGCGTCATAGGTGGCCACGTCGAGTTCATACCCGGTTCCCGGCTGCAGAGGATTTTGACCAGTGAAGGAGATCACGACTCCAACGGTGAAGCCTTCAGCGAAGACGCTCACCTCGTAGAATTGAGCCGCCCCGCCGCCATTCACCGTCGCCGTGGTGGCACCGGCCTCAACTCCCGTACAGGTCAGAAACGCGGTGTCGTTACAAGCCCCGTAGGACCACCCGGCAACCCCAGCACCGTTGTTATCAAAATTGACGGTGAGGGAACCGCTTCCTCCCTCCGAAAAAGTGCCGCTGCTGATGCTCAGGACGTAGTCCTGAGCCACGGCCACCTGACCGAACAGGAACAGAAGCGCGAAGATATAAAAGATTCTCATGCTGAACGTGTCCTTTACCAGTGGCGGTTCTCCACGCAAACCCAGCGAGAACCGCCGACCCCACTTGCTATGAAAAACTAGAACCGTTCTCAAACACAATTCACCAAAGTGCACACGTCAGATATCAAGAAATCTTCCGGTGTGCCAGGAAATCCCCGGCACACCGGAAGGTAAATAACCTACGGACACATCGTGTCGTCGCTGTCGCATACCGGCAAGGAATCGTCAGTCGGATCTGGACCATCATTGAACGGTCCCGGAGCAGTTGGCTCTGGGCCGAACTTGAAGAGCCAGTTCAACAGATACACGGAGTCCGCCATGTTCAGCTGACCATCGTCGTTGGCGTCACAAGCATCGGAGCAATCGATCGGGTCACCATTGAACTGATTGGCCAGTATCGTTGCTGCGTCCGCCAGGTCGACCTTGTCATCGCTGTTGCAGTCACCGCGCTGGAAGATCTCTTCGGGCACCACGTACACCGTGGTGTCGTTGCGCGCGTAGTCCTGGATCGACTCGTAGTTGATGACCACGTTGTTGTAGAGGTTCACGTTACCGTTACCGTTGATGTTATTGCACCAGTTGATCTCCTGGTCCTCATCACACTCTGCGGTGTCATCCACGGTCACGTCGAGACAACCGATCAACAGGCGTCCCTCATTGAGATCCTCGGTCTGTGGAAGGGTCTGGCCGTCGAAAGGCGGCAGCGCGTCCAGCAGGATCGCCACGACCAGTTCGCAACCGTCACCATCGGTGTCACTATCATCGACCTGAACGGCGAGGTACTCGACGCCGATTTGCTCGACGATCGAGCCATGCCAGTCCCACTCGGTGCCGATCGTCAGATCGCAGTCGTAGCAGACTGTCATCGTCATACCCTGGATGTTGTCGTCCTCATCTGCGTAGTAGAAGCAGAGTGAGCCAGTTTGACCGTGGTAGGCGTAGTTGCCCTCAGAACCGTCGAACTCGGTCTCCATCCACAACGTGGTGTCCTCGGGCAGAACCCCCACTGGCTCACAGCCACAACTGCCATCGTTGGTAGTCGGGTAGACCGACTGACCACCGCTGACGGTCATGTTCTGGAGTGGCGGGTTGTTGACGTTATCGTCTTCAAAGGCCAGCGCTGTGCTCTCCGTTGCAGGAACTGCATCGCCTATGAAGTAGAAAACAGCGTTATTGCAGCTGTAATTGAAGTTCGCCACGTGGCTGGTACCGGCCGGGATATCCGCACCGTCGAAGGGCGGGGTGAAGTCCATGACAACTCCCACGGATCCGCCGTTGGCGTACTCATTGGTCACCTGGAACTCGGCACCAGCAGTCTCGGCAGCAGTGCCGTTGAGATCGATGCTGTCGAGCGTGACCACGCTGCCATCGTGACTGATACAAATCACATAGCCCTCACAAGCGGCAGAAGAATCCATCATGATCTGGATCGCTGCTCCACCGGTCGAGGGCACCGACTGACTCACGGCCGTGTACGACGAACTGTCGCCGGCACCTCCGAGCACCATCGTGGTGCAAAGTACGAACAGCGTTGCATAAGAGACTATGCGTGCCTTTTCTATCTGACTAACCATGTCTCACCACCTCCTTGAAAATCAAGTGAACCATTTATTTCTAATCTCTAACCACAATTACCCGGGCCGCAGTCGTCAGGTTCCTGACCATCAGCAAGCCCACAATCCGGGTGTGGCGCCCCGGGGGCAGGACCACCCAGGAACAAGTGATTGGCGATGTAAACCGCATCTGCAGTATCAACACTTCCGTCGCTGTTGGAGTCATCCGCAGCGGCACAGTCGGTCGTGGGGGAGCCAGGTATGAAAAGCTCATACAGCAGCCAGATCACGTCCGCGATGTTGACGTCTCCGCTATCGTTGGAATCTCCCCGGACGAACAAACTGACCGGCGGAGGAGGAATACAGGTAACCGTTGCATCGGTCGTGGAAGGAGCGATCGAAGCCCCACCAGTCACCACCACCGTTACCGTGGGAGGACTTCCGAGGGTCTCGCAAAAAGCGAAGGTACCAACATCGTCCACAGCACAAGTGGCAGTGTAATTGCCAGTGGCCATGGTGATGGTGGTTCCAGAAGCCAGTACGTTGAGACCGGGAAAGCTGATCACCACACCCTGTGTGTAGCCACAGGCAAACAAATTGAGATTGTTGAAATCCGCGGGGTTGCCACCGTTGACAGTGGCGGTATCGGCATCGTCAACCGAATCGAGAGTGGCGAAACCACAAGCATCATGGCAGAAGCCGAAAGACCAGCCCTGGATTTCTCCATCGCTGGAATCACTCGAAATAACGGCATTCATCTGGAAGGTACTGCCGTCTTCCACATCGAGCGCTCCTGGGCTAACCGACATGGAATACGTGTCTCCCGCCAATACCGGACAACTCAATCCGGCGACCACAAACACAGCGACAACCAAACTCATAAGTTTTCTACTCATCTTTTCCTCTTTTTCCTCTTCCTGATCCAGGGCAGAGACCATTTTCCGCTCCCACACCCTTCGAACCCGTTTTGCACATCCCCGCATGAATCACTCCCATCATGCGCCTGAATATTCTTCTGGTGTCCCGGGAAAGCTCCGGCACACCGGAAGGTAAATAACTTATGGACACATCGTGTCGTCGCTGTCGCACACCGGCAAACTGTCGTCAGTCGGATCCGGACCATCATTGAACGGTCCCGGAGCAGTTGGCTCTGGGCCGAACTTGAAGAGCCAGTTCAACAGATACACGGGGTCCGCCATGTTCAGCAGACCATCGTCGTTGGCGTCACAAGCATCGGAACAATCGATCGCCAAACCACTGAACTGATTGCCCAGCATCGTTGCCGCATCCGCCAGGTCGACCTTGTCGTCGCTGTTGCAGTCACCGCGCTGGAAGATCTCTTCGGGCACCACGTACACCGTGGTGTCGTTGCGCGCGTAGTTCTGGATCGACTGAAGGTTGATGACCACGTTGTTGTAGAGGTTCACGTTACCGTTACCGTTGATGTTATTGCACCAGTTGATCTCCTGGTCTTCATCACACTCTGCGGTGTCATCGACAGTCACGTCGAGACAACCGATCAACAGGCGTCCCTCGTTGAGATCTGCGGTCTGTGGAAGGGTCTGGCCGTCGAAAGGCGGCAGCGCATCCAGCAGGATCGCCACGACCAGTTCGCAACCGTCACCATCGCCACCGTCGTCATCGACCTGAACGGCGAGGTACTCGACGCCGATTTGCTCGACGATCGAGCCATGCCAGTCCCACTCGGTACCGATCGTCAGATCGCAGTCGGTGCAGAGTGTCATCGTCATACCCTGGATGTTGTCGTCGGAATCTGCGTAGTAGAAGCACAGCGAGCCAGTTTGACCGTGGTAGGCGTAGTTGCCCACAGCACCGTCGAACTCGGTCTCCACCCACAGTTCAGTGTCTTCGGCCGGAACCTCGACCGCTTCGCAACTGCAGGAACCATCGTTGGTGGCCGGGAATACCGAGAGACCGCCACTGACGGTGACGTTCTCGAGCGGCGGATTATTTTCGAGGTTGTCCTCAAAAGCCAGCGCAGAGGTCTCATCCGCGGGAGCAGCATCTCCTTCGATGTAGAAGACAGCGGTGTTGCAACTGTAGTTGAAGTTCGCGATGTGGCTGCTACCGGCGGCGATCGTTTGACCGTCGAACGGCGAATTGAAATCCAACACCACTCCGAGAGTTCCACTGTTGGCGTAGGTGTTTGCAACCACGAACTCGGCACCCGCGGCATCTCCCGATGTACCATCGAGATCGATGCTGTCGAGAGTAATCACGCTACCGTCATGGGCGATGCAAACCACGAATCCCTGAACATCGGCAGAGGAATCCATCATGATATTGGCGGTTGATCCGCCAGTCGATGGACTCGAATGGGTCCCCGCGTCGAAGGAGGACGTGTCCCCTCCGCCTGCCAGCACCAACGGGGTGCAACACACCAGCAACATAACAACAAGCGCACTACCAATCTTGGAATTGATCATATCTCACACACCTCCCATTTCTCTGAACTGACTCGCATGAAATATCAAAATATAACTTCCTAAAACAAACTTCCAAAACCATGAGCGCCGCACCTTGGCGACCCCCCGTTTTTATTTCTGCTTCCCCCGAGGAATCCTGGCCCTCAAAGGAGTCTCGGATCTCATTCCCTCTCTAGAAAATCAAAAGACTTCAACTAGCAAACCGCGTTTCTCCTCCGGGCCATTCCCGGGCGGGCCGACACCTCTGGTTCAGATACTCGGAAGTTGCGGTCGAGGAAGAAATCACTGAGACGCGGTGGAAAAAGTGCGCCGAAGAGAAACCGTCCACGGGTTCTCCACAAAGCGCTCCACCTCCCGAATCACCTTCCTCGCACCCGAATACTCGCCGGATTCTGATATGTCCGAGCCCTCGATCACCCACTCAGTTACGGGGTGAATGCCCGGCATGACCGGTTAGTCACCATCGCAACGTACATCAGGATAGTCCCTGGACCGTTGGGCTCAATGACCTAGTTCCGGAAAGATTAGCGGTGGGTTCGCAGCCACAGCAGTCCCCCCCTGCAGGCATTTAACTCCTTGTGAATACAAGACTTGACGTCACCACGGGTAGTCATGAGTACCATCCGGAGGGAATCTGCACGGATTCCAGAGTGTGTGGGGCGGAGGTCTCAAATGAGCTGCATCAGCGAAGCAGGCGCCAGGATCACCAGGTCACCGCAGCGGTGACAGCGCTGACAGGGAGGTCCCGTTCAACGAATTGTCAGCAGCCACTCGAGCGCAGAGCAGCATTTCCGATAACAGCATGTCCGATAACAGGATGTCCGATAAAGACAGAACATCGGGCCCGTACCGTGTCCTCTCACCATGCCGACTGCTGTTCTCCATTCAGGTTCTCGAGCAGATCGACCCTTGCTCTTCGGGCGCTGGGTTCAGACCTGTGCAACCAGACCTCTTTCTTTCGATGGCTGGATCCAGAGCTTGCTCAGGGACAACTGGTGTCGTTGCTATTGCAAACCGGCAACGTGTCGTCGAGTGTCGGATCTGGTCCATCGTCGTAGGGGCCCGGTGCCGGTGGTATCTCACCGAACTTGAAGAGCCAGTTCAACACGAACACAGAGTCCGCCAGGTTCAGAACACCGTCGTCGTTGGTATCACAGGCATCAGGACACAGCACCTCGAGACCACTGAACTGGTTGGCGAGCATCGTCGCTGAGTCCGCCAGGTCGACCTTGTCGTCACTGTTGCAGTCACCACGCTGGAAGATCTCCTCGGGCACCACGTACACCGAGGTGTCGTTGCGTTCGTAGATCTGAATCGACTCGTAGTCAATGACCACGTTGTTGTAGAGGAAGACGTCGCCGTTGCCGTTGATGTCGTTGCACCAGTAGATCGGCTGATCTTCATTGCATTCGGCGTCGTCATCGACGGTAACACGCATCTTTCCGACCAGTAGACGGCCTTCGTTGAGGTCGGCGG
>Ga0310122_10000814_pt1 | contig 19784 bp, 11 predicted proteins | sample CB6_Bottom_1051__FD_203503 | JGI IMG/M metagenome (GOLD analysis project Ga0310122, IMG submission 203503) | Marine microbial communities from Western Arctic Ocean, Canada - CB6_Bottom_1051 | ecosystem: Environmental > Aquatic > Marine > Oceanic | place: Canada: Western Arctic Ocean | collected...
GCAAGAGAGTTCCGCCTCGAGTTCGCCGAACCTGATGCTAATCGGAGGGGCGGTCGCCGCCGTTCTCGTCTTGTTGGCCACACTCGTGATGGTTGCGATGTGGAGAAGGAAACGGGACGACCAGGGAGAGTGGGCAACTGATGAGCTGGAGCCGAAGGACTCGGCAGACAGCGACCAGATGGATGCAGACCAGATGTTCAGCACCCCGGGTTGGCCCTCACCGAGCGTGCAGGGCCAGATGCAGGATGGCTACGAGGTCATCGAGCATCCCGAAGGGAGTGGTGCTTGGTACTACCGCGAGCAATCGACCGGCCAATGGATGGAATGGGGCTGAACTTCCTTTCCTCGAACAGTTCCCGGTGAACACACGCGTTTGCAGCCGGTCGCTAGCCTAGCATTTGGCGCGCTTCGACACTCGTAGAGTGTCGTGATTTCGCCATCGGTGACGAAAACAATGATTCATGCTGCCGCCGGAGCCATCACCATGGACCCTAGATGGGCTCGCCAATCACTGCTGTTGCTGCTGTTGGCCTGTTCGGCCCTGCTGCTCGCCTTTCCAGTCTCTCCGGTGCTGTCGAGCGAGGTCATCTTCGACGATGAGGTGGTTCAGCGAGTCAACGCGGATTCGATGGATAATCGGCACTCCCAACTCGTCTTGATGATCAGTCACGACGATGGCGCTAGGCTGACGAACAACTTGAGCAGGGTCCAGAGTCTGATGCAACTCGAACAGGAGGCGTGGGACGGCTCTAACCCTGCTACCTCTTGGGAGGCTGAGCACATGATCTTTGAAAGAATCGAAACCCCATTTGCAATCTGGTCCGAGGCCTTCGCTTCTCGAAATCGTTCCTTGGAGAACGCCACACAGTGGGCAGATGTCCTGCAGCCGACGATGGAGGAAGGATGGTGTGGTCTGAACTCCACGAATGAGGAGAAGGCGGCGTTTCAGGCGACTATCCTCCTCCTTCCCGATGAGGCGAACTTCAACCTCGCTTGTCCATCATTTCCCGGCGCATCGGCAGAACAGGCACCGGAGGCGAATGAACTGCTTTGGATAATTTGGCTCGACAATGATGGTGGGGACATGGACTGGTCGCAACTCAAGATATGGGCGGAGAAGGTTAGCGATTCGACGGAGTTCCAAGTTACACCAGTCGGCGCCAACATGCTGTTCTCCGAAGCCCGTGAACTCGCTGAGAATGACCTTCAGGTATTCATGTTGCCCGCAGTGGTGCTTCTAGGTGCCATCTTGGTCATCGGACTCAGGGACCCACTCGTGGTCGCTGCAACCCTAGCCGGGACCGGGCTTGTGGTATTTGCAGAGATGGGTGCGCTCTCGGCACTAGGTTACACATTCTCGGTTCTCGATGGGATTGCGTTGCCCATCATCATGGGGGTGGCGGTCGATGGGGCGTTCTGGTACTGCAGGTCGTCACGTGAAAAGGAGGAGGTGCGCTCAATGCTCTTCATCGCAATGCTGACCACCGTTGCCGCGGTCTCACTTGCCATCTTCTCACCGGTCAAGGCTCAGAAGACACTTGCCATCGTCATTGCCGTGGGAATTATCCTCGACTGGCTGGTCACCCGCTTCATCCTCGAGGAATTCTACCTCCGCCGCCGCACCAAGATAGAGTTCACCTCTATCGACAGTACTCTCACGGATGATGCCCGAGCCGCATGGTCTTGGCCAGCGCTTTTGCTGGTACTCGCTGCAATCGTCTTGGTCTCGCCATCTGGTGTCGAGGTGCTCGACTTCAATCAGGTTCTGCCCGAGGACCATCCAGAGATAGACAAGATGGAGGATTTGCAGTCAAAGTACATGCTCGCCTCAAGTTCGGTTGCCTGGATTGTAATTGATGTGGAGGGTGACTTAACTGAGGACCTGCTGAAGGTACAGGACTTGCAACGACAACTCGGTCAACATCCGAGTGTCATCACCTATGACACCGGGATGACTCGCTCCCCGATGGTGTTGGGTGTGCCCTTCCACGACAGTGACACTGAAGGAGCGACCATAGACGGGCTTAGCGCCACTGAGATCGGCTCGATTATCGTGCGGGATACAAGGCTTCAGCGAGACGGCGTCACTACGGGGGTGGCGATAGCGGCACTTGTAGACATCAGGAATCCAAATGCTGTACTGCTCTTCGCCGAGGATGTCGAGGGCTTGCTGGTCCAGAACGAACTCTCAGGAGGGGTCGGTGGTGACTTGGTCACCGGAGCGATTCTCGCCAAGGCGTTCGACGAGGCGAGGGTGGGCCAGATCCTCGCTGCGGGAATAGCGGTCTTCTTCGTCTCGATGTTCGTCCTTCGCTCGAAGTCACGCGCCGCGAGGATTGCCATAGGAGCTGTCGCCATAGGTGCAGCAGTCGACGGGTTGGCCAGCATGGTCGGAGGCCGGGGAGTCCACACCGCGCCGGTCGTCCTCTTGGGAATGGGATTCGCCGCCGACTACCTCTCACACGCCAGTTCAGACCATCCACCCACGCGCAGTGACACCTCGGCCAGATGGGGGGCAGCCCTCACCTCCGTCTCGGTATTCGTACTGTTAGGCTTCGCCGAGTTCCCGCCGGCGAAATACACAGGTCAACTGCTTGGCATCAGCATCATTCTCTCCGTGCTGTTAGCCACCGCACTCTCGCTCACCCATGTGAAGCGACCGAACTCTGATTGCGAAGAATGATTCGACAGGTAGCCATGTTCAACCCGTTTTTCTAGGGCCTGTCCTCAGCCCCAGTATCTCCTCGTCCTAGCGTATGTCAACTCTGCATCGTGGATGGTTCGAAGCAACACCTCTCGGTGATTCTTCGGGACTCTGCGCAGAATGCGGGTAGCGGTGTCTTCGCCGACACCTCGCGCCATCAGGCAGATGAGTGCCTCAATGCCTCGCTGTTGCACGATTTGCGCGTTCCGCTCCATGCGGACCCTTGTCGGGCCTTCTTCTGATTTGACCCACTCCACCAGCCGTTCCTCAAGTCCTTCCCGAGCCGCGGCCAGCATCCTGCCACCACATTCACAAGTCGCGTGTTTGGCACCGTACATCGCCACGCGCGTGCGTATTCTAGAACCACAGGCGAGGCAGATGAGAACTGCTCGCTCATTCATCAGTCGATCCTCAAGTCGAACTCTGACCTCTTCATCGGACCAGTTCGGGAGCAGCAGGTCCCGCTCTGAACGGGGCGATATTCCGAGTGGACCAGAGGCGGTGTGCTCGATTGTGACGGCGCCCGCTTGAATTGCTCGGAGCAGGTCCGCGGCGCCATCCACATCCATTCTCTCATGGAACAGCTTGTCCAGCGCCTCGTCGAGGAGAGGTGTCCCTCTGTAGCGATTGATGATGCCGTTGAGATTGACCTTTCGCGGGTCGATTCCCCTATTCAGCACCCCGAATGTCTTGCAGACATGAACCAGTCTCGCCCTAAGTTGCCTACCGTTTGGAATGGTCATTCGCATGATTCCATCAAGTGCCTCAGGAGGGGTCTCCTGCAGCCAGCGGACCATCGACTCCGGAGTCAATCCCGGGACATTGAATGAGATTCGGTAGGGGTCGATTACCACCATTCCTACCTTCCCATCGATGGTGCTCGCCATCGCTTGGAGGAAGTGCGCCAGCGCTGAGTTGATCTTGCTGCCGTGACAGCAGTTCAGAACCACAGCGTCCATTCGGTCTTCGATGGTCAGAAGCCGGGAGTGCGGTATCGAGCCGGTCGCTTCCAGATGGCCAGCAATGCTCTCAGTCAACGTTCCAAGAGAGGCATCACTCAGAGGGTAGTCGGATACTTGGAGGGGCGGTGGAAGTTCAGCCAACCACGCTTCGGTCACCAGATCGAATCTCGTCTCATCCTCAGGCGGCAGAAACCACTCGTTTTCGCGGGCGATGGCGAGTCTCAGTTCACCTACTTCCCGAGCCACTTCGGCAGGCACCGGGGGAAGTTCACCCATCCATTCCGGGGCGGAGCCCTGTTCGGTCACTGGGGCGACCAGCAACTCATTCCTGTCGGGGTCTGCTTCGACCACCACCCAGGTTCGGCCGGCCATCACGAAGCGACCGGGAGCCCCATCCTCGGAGCCTCCGGCGTTGTCCAGCGAGAGCACGAAGGTCTCGTCGAGATTGCCGATGATTCGGCGTGTTACAGCGTCCCTCACCGAGTAGCGAGTCTCGTCTGCAATCATGCTCAGATGTTCAATCATGTAGGTCCGGGCGCGGCCGCCAGCGCTGAACCATCCAGCCTTCAGGTGTTCTGGCAGACCAGCCTTCAGTGCACCACTCCAGCGTTCCTTCTCCGCTTTGCTCGCCAACTCTAAATCCTCCAGTTTCGGTCGCTTCTCGGGTAGGGCAGGGTTGCCCACTCCAATTTGTTCCCAGAGTACGGGAGGCCATTTTAGGGGGTCGGATTCAGTCGGTTTTTCGACCAGTTTCAAGAGGTAGCGGTCCGAGAGGATTCGCAGGATGTGCAGGACTTCCCTGTCATCGAGTTCGTCGAACAGCCGAACTCTCTGAAGAAGTTCTGCCGCTGCGTTGAGCGGAACGATTCTCTCCGCGAGGGCGGTCAGGACCAGTTGGTTGGCGGCGACTGAGCGGGGCATTGTTCTCCACTCGACTGGTTCGAGTTCCGAGTTCATCGCTCTGCGGGCGATGACCGCTGCTTCGCTGACATCGTCTGTCTCCCAACAGAGGAGCATTCCGCGGCTGGTTCCCTCAAGAGTGTGCTCGGCGCGGCCGACTCGCTGTAGCATTCTGTCCACGGCGCGTGGGCTGCGCAACTGGTGGACCTGTTTTATGGAGCCGACATCGATACCGAGTTCAAGACTGCTGGTGCAGACTAGACCGTGCAAATCCCCCGCCTGTAGGGCTGCCTCCATTTCTTGTCTGGTGTCGGCGGCGAGTGAGCCGTGATGGACTCCGATACGAAGGTCTTCATCTAGGGTTGCGATTCGCTGCGACACCGTTTCTGCTGCGTTCCTTGAGTTGACGAAGATGAGGCAGGGTGCAGTCTCTCTCACCTTGGCTGTGAGCCGACGGAGGGCGGCGAGACCACGCGGCTTCACCCGAAGTTCCAGTGAGAGCGCTCTATCCTCTGCAGTGGTCGGTTCTGTAACCACCTCAAGGTCAATCGGGCGGGGCGCTGCTGCCACGCAGGCGCGAGCGGTGGGTGAAAGCCAACGGGCTACTTCATCGGGATTTCCGACCGTCGCCGAGAGTCCGATTCGCTGGACACGTCTGCCGCACAACTCGTCGATTCGCTCGAGCGCCACCAAGAGTTGTGAGCCTCGCTCTGACGCTGCGAGGTCGTGGACTTCGTCGATGACCACCGCTTGTAGGTTGGCCAGCCCTTCGCGGAGCCGACTTCCGAGCAGCAGAAGTTGGCAGGTCTCCGGTGTGGTGACCAGAAGATGAGGTGGATTTTTCGACTGTCGAGTGCGAGCTGACTGTGGGGTGTCACCGTGTCTGACATCGGTGCGGAGTCCTGCGGCGGTACCCAACTCTGAGAGCCGCCGCTCGACATCCCGATTGAGGGCTCGCAGCGGAGTGATGTAGAGAATGCAGAGTGGAGTCCAATCCTGTTCAAGCGCGTTTGAGAGTAGCGGCAGCGCCACTGCTTCGGTCTTGCCGCTGCCGGTGGGGGCAACCAACAGCATGTCGTGGCCCTGTTGGAGGTCGGCCTGGGAGGCTGCCTGAATTGGAGTGGGTGTCCATCCTCGAGAGTCGGTGAGGTTTCGGAGAGCCGGGGTCAGATGGTCGAATCCGGAAGCCGAGTCCTCATCCTTGCCCAAGTGCCCCTCTCCAACAGCCGATGCGAATCGCCGGTGCTGAAAAGCCCGCCGCTCCTAATGCCGCCCAAATAATGTGGCTCACACCATTGGTCCGAGAGCTTCAGCGACCAAGTGGCAAGAGGATTATTCGCCGTCGTAATCGTCGTCGTCATCGTATTCGTCGTCATCTTCGTCGTCGTAGTCGTCTTCATCCTCGAACAGCATGTCATCCTCGAACAGCTCCGAGCGTCCGGTCAGGGCACCCTTCATGCTGACGAATGCGACAATCGGTAGAACGAGCATTGCGATGATGATTCCAATCACAGCGAGCATGTTCTGACGGGCGTTCTCAACCCATCCCATGCCCCACATGTACTCGACGGAGACCCCCACCGAGGCGCTGTTGTCAGTCTCATCAACTTCGATAATGTCGTTGTTGGCATCAACCACCACTCGAACTCTGTCGACTCCCTCGACAGCCTCCCAAGTGGCCGAGATTGGAATCGATTCGTCGCTGATTCCGTTGAGGATCTGTGTTGCGAACGGCTTCTCAGAATTGCCGGAGTAGAAGGCGACCTCGAAGCTGGTTGATGTGTCACCACCGAGGTTCGCTATCCAAGCGGTCACTTCGACTGACGCCCCCTCAGCGACCCGTTCCCTGTCAGCTGAGATGCGCTCAATCGTCAGTTGGGCACCGAGTGCTCCAAACCTGACCCACTGCAATTCGTTGTCATCGTCGAGCGCCACCGGCTCTCTAACCGGGTCACTCTTTGAGTTGCCTTCAGTTGCTAGCGGGTTGCCCGCAGCATCCCATCCCTCTATCCAGAAGCCGACGACATAGTCCTGTAGTGGCGGGTTCAAGCCGTCACCAATCAGGTCGACGGTTCCTGTCCAAGTGATAGCGTGTCCCTCTTGCAGCATTCCGAGTTCCTCCGAACCCGATGCGATCTGTCTCTGATTCTCGTCACGCATCAGCCAGTGTACCCATTGTGGACTGCCCGAAAGATCAGCATCCTCTGAGCCGATGAACTTGACTGGGACAGCGGTGAGTGTGCTCTGGTTCGCGATGTCGATGATGTCGATTGGTGCAAGCCGTCCAAGCACTCTGGGTGGCGCGTGGTCGACATGCACCTGCAAGGTGGTCGACACGGTGTTCATCGTCATGTCCTCGCCTCTACCGGGAATGTTTCTGATGCCGGCGAGGAAGGTGCGCGTCTCGCTGGAAGCGAGTGCCGGTGCTGCATCGAGCGGCACCTCGATGCTGAATCCGCCATCTTCGGTGAGACTGCCGTCTGACCAGTACTGAACTCCGTCAAACACCTCGATGGTGATGCCGAGGTTGCGAGGCGCCGGCATGTTGGAGCCCTCGTAAACAATCCTGCCCGACCAGCGCAGTCGGTCGGTGGGAACGACCCTGCTTCCATCGAACACAGGCCCGGTCCGAGGCACCTGAACATCATTGACGACATAGGTGTCAGCATCGAGAACGAGGTCATTCTCGACACGGAATGTGTGCTCGGTGAAAATCCTCCGTGTGATGTCGGGAGAACCCAGTTGCTTGTACTCGAGTGCCACATCACCAAGGTCTGCGTCGGGCCAATCCCAGGAGAACTTGAAGCCGAAGGTGACCATTATCCACGGCAGGCCGGTTTCGTTGGTAGAGACGGATGCACCGCAGGTGGAGTCATCTTCGTCGTTACAGGCAGGGTCGATGACGAGGTACGCATCATCAGTCCAGAAGGTGTTGTTCTGTCCGCTGTAGGACAACTTCTGCTGGTCTCGCTCGGGGTCTGGTCCCTCAAAGTCGAATATGAGTGAGATGTCCTCGAAGTCAATCAGACCATTCGCGTCTACCAACCCGAGGGTCAGGTATTGCGTGGTTCCGGCGAAGGCCCGTTTCCCATCATCGTGGCCAGACCAATGCAGTCCGGTGAAGACCGCATCCATGTCTACACGGGAGCGGTAGGTGACGAGGTCATACTCAAACCCGGGCCCATCATTTCTGTTGAGCGCGTTGCCAGCAGGGTCGGTTCCGGTGACATAGTAGGATACTCGGGCCATGTTCGGATTTCCGGTATCGTCAATCGTCGCGAAGAACAACTTGTCATCATCAAGAGTCGCATTGACCATCGTCCGATTCATGTATTCTGAAGCATCGGGGTAGCCGTTCCGGTTACTGTCGTGGTCCGCCTCAACCCAATAGTGTAGGGTGAGTTCTTCTGGGCTTCCCACGGGATCGAGGATTCTGATTCTAATCTGCTTGTCCCACTCGCCCGCTTCGTAGGCGTTGTCGGCAGGCAGTGCACTGATTAGCTCTGGCGGGCTTGCATCGATTCGGATGATTCGCTGCCAACTCGAGTTGATTGGGAGGACCTTGAGAGGGTCGCGTGGGTTGTCAATCTGTACCTCGTAGAAGACCCCATCAGGTCTGTCAATCGAGTCCATCGGTACGGAGATGAAGAACTCTCCATACGCATTGGAGCGGTCCTTGGCCTGACTGAAATCGCCTTCAGGAGTTCGCTTAATCACCTCTACGTCAAAGGTCGAGTCGAGTGGCGCATCCTCTGTGCCGGCGTACCAAACCGCACCTTGGAAGTGGAGGGTCTCTCCCGCTACCACCCAGTCATAATTCTGCACATCCTCGCTCAACACAAAGCCGTCGTTGTCTCGCACCTTCATCCATCCTAGTCCATAGGACTGGTTGACCAAGATTCCAGCAGGTCCGGTGCTCAGGGTCATCGGTGAGTAGCCGGTGTCGTCCGTGCAGGCGACGCGGAATCCGACATTGTTCTGCTCCGGGAACTCGGAGGTCACCGAGAAGGCCCAATGAATCTCAAGGATGCCGTTGCTGTTGTTGACCCAAGTGGAGGCAGCATTCGGTGTGATCCAATCATCGGGGTCATCGTCGACAAGAGTCCCATCATTCTGCCAGGTGAGGCTGGGTGCACCCGAGGAAGGTTGAGCGATGAAAGTCAACTGGGCCTGAGTTATTTCGATGGCATTCTCTCCGATGACATGTCGGGTCACGACTTCGTAGGTGTCAATCGTCTCATGGAGGACGATGTCCTCATCCCAACTGATGTCCAGATTAACAGTCTGCATCGTGTAGGTGATGCTGAAAGAGTCGATGGTCACCGTTCCCGCGGCATCTGAGGAGAGGTGTATTGGAATCATGATGGTTCCACTGCCCATATCGGGAATCAGTGAATTGAAGGCGGTGACGAGAGAACTGCCGGAGGCTGTCGTCGAGCCGAGCAGCGAGTTTGAATGGGTCCATTCATTGCTTCCGTCTCCACCGATGTCCAACTTGACATTCTTTGGAGCGTTGGAGTAGATGGCGACATTGAAATCCGTCAGAACGGGACTGTAGGCGTTGTTGGTCCCGCCCGCGTACAGATAGAAGCAGAGCGTGAGGTAGGAGATAGTCGGCCCGAAGGAGATGGTATGACCGGGATAATTTACGGTGTAGGTGGTGGGGCTGCACGATGTGGTGCCGGTCACCCACTTGACCACCATGGAGGAGCCACCCGCGGTGCTGGCGTTCCACCATACCGTGGCGGCCACAGGAGCGACAGAGCCGCCGAAGTAGGAATACAGCCGCATGTATCCATTGCTGACATACGATCCCCGATAGAGCAGGGAAACGGTGTCTATGATGGGGGTGTTGGAACTGTTGGTGCTGTTGAGGTAGGCGCGCCAACCCAGTTGTGAGCCGGCGTTCGCGAACGTGATCTTGGTGCCCAGTTGAGCCCGCTTCCAGGTGAGGCCACCGTCGTTGGTTGCTTCCAATTCGACGCTGGTGCCGCTGGGCTTCCAGGTAATCGCCGTGGAAAGCGTGACCTCGTCGGTCGGCGCTGTGGAGCTGATGGCAGATGAGGTGACGATGCTGTTCGAGGTGGTAGGCGCCCCAACTGAGTATGCTACCGACCGACCTGTGACGTATATCTTGTGACTCGAGCCGCTCGGGCAGTTTGCTAGCCGGTAGCAGGTCCAGCCCAAGGTGCTGTCATCCATCGACTCGAGTCCGAAGTGTGCGTGGTTGGGGAACAGGATATCTCCCTGATGCTCTGGCCAGACATTTGTCTTGAGGAAGATGGAGTGCCAATTCTTCGCCTTGCAGTTGACATTGGTAGTTGCGTAGGTGCAGTAGATGTTGACGGTCACCCTGTCTCCCGAGACATCGAGACCTGCAGGTTGGCCCTTGCCGCTGGGAATGGACATCAGCAGCCAGTTGCCGGTCTGTGTGGTAGGCGCACTGCGGTTCACCGCCCACAGATAGTAGGTGTAGCTGCCACCTTGGTAGTAGTTCATCAGGAGATACATCTCGTTGTCCACGGGGTCGAATGCGACTCCTCCGAATCGGTAGGTTCCGCCACTCCAATGCTGCTGACAGGACATCGTACCTCCAGTGGACGAGGGGGTGATGGTCCACTTGGCGAGGTAGTTGTAGTTCCAAGTCGCTGTCCAAATCGTGTTGCTCCCGTCTCCGGTCATGTCCGAGAGATATGCCAATGCGATGGTGGAGCAACTGTTCCACTGTATCGTCATCGTACCTATTCTGGTGCCAGTGGTGGCGTTGTAGCGGTGGACATTCGGTTGTGTGTAAAGCGACGCAGTGGTCCACTGGACAACATAGTAACTGTCTCCCAGCTTGGCCATCGGCCCTGCGTAGTTCCAGGTGCCACCCGACATCGTCTCGGTCGTCGCGGTGGTCGCTCCGATTAAGTCGCTGTCAGCATTTCCGACGGCGCCACCGGTTGTGTTGTGTTGGGCTCCGCCGAGGCTTGAGATGTCGCTGCTCGAAGTCAGGTCCCAGGTCGCCTCGGTGTCCATCGGGCGGAGGAACGCCTCGTCATTATCGATGTTGATGCCGTAGCGGTAGTCACCGGCGAAGTATGGCACATTCATGGCACCATCCACGGTTGATGGGCCACCGAAGTCAGAATTACTACTCGCATTTGCCCAGGAGGTGGTGGAGGCTTTGCCCGAAATCGTGAACGAAGCAGCATTCACCTCGGCGCCGATTGGCATGTTCACTCCGGCGGTGTTGGCACTTCCCATTTGGGTGAAGGTGTTGGTGAAGGTGGTCGTGCCATCGGCGAATTGAGTCTCTGTGGTCGCGGCGATTGCAAGTGGGGTGAGGCTTGCCAGCAACATCACTAAGACCAATGAAATTGGATACCTAGCAGGGATTTCTGTACGGCTGGTCATAGCGGTTCCCTTCGGAACCGCCTCAAATCGCATTTCAAGTTATTCACTGCTCGTCTCGGACCATGTTTGGCGAAAGCGTAAGAGAGAGGGGGCGTTCGAGGGGCCGGAGAGGGTGCAGATGGTTCGCTCAAGAAAGAAGAAAAAGAAGTCGTTGTTTCAGCCATTGACAGACTGGTGGGATGAGCAGAGGGACCGCCATCTGGTACTGCTTGGAATGTTGTTCACGCTCGGCACCATGATGCTTGTCTGGGCGATAGTCTTCTTCGCTTTCCTCTCATCGAATGTGCAGCAGGAGACGAATGAGTGGGCGAAGTGGAGCACTTTGACTTGGGTAGGGGCATTCCTAGGTCTCGTCTCGACTATTTTCATAGCGCCGGAGTTTTTCCATTATCTCGCTCACTACAACACCCTTCAGGAGATTCTCGCGACCGACTCGCGCGCTGAGTTGGCGCAGCGGGAAGCCGAGGCCCGAGATGCTGTCAAACTGCTAGGTGGGCATTGGCTCGCCAGATTTGAGTCCAAGAAGGTCGAACTCGGAATGAGGAAATCGATGCCGGCCGGTCTCGAACTGATTGAGAGTGAGGGCGGACAATTGCTTGGAAGTTGGTGGGGAACCGAATCCTCGCGACTCTCTGAGAGATTTCAGAATGTAGAGATGTTCAAAGATTCAGGAATCAACAGGATTCTGGCTGGTACAAGCATCGTCGGCCTGATATTCTTCCTGTGGAATGCCGTCCATGGGGTGGCGCGCGAAACGGAAGCATCTTCGCGCAACATGACTGTCGATTTGACCGCCATCGTGACCGGCGCTGAATACAACGCCACTTGGGCGCCACACTTCGACCTGATCGGTGGAATGCTGATGATTTTCTTCGGAACTATTCTCTACATGACTTCACCAACCCCAGATGACTCATCCTCCGACGAGGAGGAGTGAACGGGGCTGGAAGCGATGAGCGGCGGCTGGGGCTGGATTCGAGAGGGGCTGCTCGCCATCGGCCTGATTGGCCTGTTAGTCTGCGCTCTCTGGATGGCGACCGGTTCACTTCCACCTATGGTGGTGGTTGAATCCTCCTCGATGATGCACGCTGAAGAGGGTGAGGTCGGAGCAATCGACCCGGGAGACCTCATCCTTGTGATGTCAACCAGTCGGAGAACTAACGTGATCACCTATGCCGAGGCCGCAGATGCTGGAAACCGATTCGAAGGTTGGAGTTCACACGGTGACCTCGGAGATGTCATCATCTACTCCAAGAACGGCGGTTCAGACACACCTGTAATCCACCGCGCGATGTTGGAAGCGGTTGCGAACGGGACCTTATCTCCAACCGACAGAGAGCGTGGACTCTGCCCAACCGGCGCGAGCTGGGACCCAATCTCGCTGGATGCGACTGGTGAGGTCGGAACCTGTGTGCTAACCTGGGACGCGCCAGGAACAGACCAATTGAATGTTGAAAAAATCAATTGGACTTTTGAGAGTTACACAACCTGCCCTTCAAACCCCCACGGGCTGATGGTTCAGGGGTGGGATCCGGGCCATGCGGGATTCCTCACGCTCGGAGACCACAACCGCTGTGATGTCGATCAGGGCCAAGCAGCCTACCCGCTCGCAAATGGGCTCACAGACGAGAATGGAAACCCGGTGCAAGCGGTCCGCTCTGACTGGTTGGTGGGAGTTGCTGGTGCGGAGATTCCCTGGCTCGGGACCGTCAAGTTGGCTGCCTCCTCCAATTCTGGTCAAGTCACCACCCACTCATGGCAGATGTTGGGGGTGAGCGCGGTCGTTCTGCTGCTTGGAACATATGCCCTGGAGCGGGCCACTCAGCGTTTGATGTCAAGCTCTCCGGAGGTGGCCCAAGCCACTTTGGAAGAGAGTATCGAAGGTAGAAAGTCAGGTGGCGGTGACGACGCTGAATCCGGGAACTCCGGAGGTCTGGTTGACGAGGGCGCTGCCGGCGAATCAGAAGAGTGAATCAGACGAGCATCGGCAACACGATGAGCGCGATTATCATCATCAGGATGACGAGGCTAGACATTCGAGAGACCTTGTTTGCCATCTGTTTGACCTTCATAGGATGCCATTTCGTTACTTTTGCCAGTAGACTGAGATGGTCGTGGAGGCGGTCGCGTAGCAGGTGACCGCCATCGAATGGCAGTAGGGGAATCAGGTTGGCGAAGCCGAGCAGGACATTCATCCAGGTAACCCAGAAGAGCAGGTGTATCACTGCGAGAAGGCCATCTGTGCCGAGAGGGAAATCGCCTGCCGAAAGCAGTTCCAACTCGTTGGGATGCATGATTTCACCCTTGTATTCGAGCGGGCTGTAGATGATGGTCATCGGTTGGGCGGCGAACCCGAATACGGTCGCGCGGACGCCGCTCGGTGCATCGTTACGCAATGGGCCTGCCAACCGCTGTGCGCCGACATCATTCGAAGAGAGTCCACTCACGCCCAGAAAAGCGTCACCTTCCGAGATGCCGTACAACTCCAACACTTCCGGGTCCGTCCCACGTTCGACTTCGTACAGGTACTGGTCAGCGAGGGTCACGCTGAAGGTGCGCTCGGTCCTCTCACCATCAGCGTCTGTTCTCGAAAGAACGGTCAATTCGATGACATCTCCAGCGCGGTGAGAGTCGAGAGTATCTGCCATATCGATGTAGTCTATCATCGATGTTCCATCTACATGGGTGATGATTTCCCAAGGAGCGAGTCCCGCCTCCGCCGCCGGTTGTTCTTCGATGATTCCGGTGGCGTGTACGCCGGGGACTGCGGCGACGAGTTGGTTGGCGAGAACAGCCATCAGCAGGAAGCAGAAGAATGAGGCGTAGATGTTCACCGCGGGCCCGGCAGCGAAGACTCGCTGTCTCTCTCTGCTCGGTGCTCGCATCAGTTCGTCTGTCTCAGGCTCCGCGAAGGCGCCGATCGGCACCAATCCGATGATGAGCAGGCCAAAGCTACGGACTCTCATCCCGTGTGCGCGTGCGAGGATTCCGTGTCCATACTCGTGGATGACCAGAGCGATGACCAATCCGGCCAGCCCCCAGCCGAGTGGAATTGTCGAGGAGACGCCGGGAATCAGCAACATGTCCGAGGCTGAAGCGGGTTCGATTGCAGATGGATTGAGCATCGTCAAAATGAATGAGAGCAGGAAGAGAACTACTACGACGACGCTTGCGAAGCGGCAGGTCCAGAGGCCGACCTCACCAAAACCACGCCAGAAGGCTCGGGGGCGGGAAATCGTCTCCAAGACTCGCTGACCCCGCTTGGTCCGTACCATCAATACGACGCCGAGGATTCGAGTGGCGTTCCACCTATCGAGAACACCGTACTCCTCCAATGCCTTGAGCAGAATGTACCAGACGACTATGAGCGCCAGGGCTGGGTGGATTTGGACCGCTACGGCAGTGGCCAGCACGATGAACACCAGTTCACGTGTTCGATTGCGCGGCGGGCTCGCCTCGTTCGCCATAACCGTCCTCCCTTCCCTCCCCCCCTCGGCACTTTACAAACTGTCCGCGGCCGAGGAGCCGCAGCGCTGAAAGCGGAGGGCAGTCACAGCGCCCTCATGGCAGTGGAGGCGGCGGCTCCAAGTGAAAGGCGAACCGTGGAGCGTCGCATCTCCGACTTGAAGCGGGAGCGAGACTCGGTTCGCAGGATGCTCGAGCAGGCTTCACTGAAGCGGGTAAAGCGAGAAGTCCAGCGTCAGAGCAAGACAATTGAAGAGGCTGAAAAGGACCTCAGCGGTGGTAAGTAAGCCGTCCCTCGGTCGTCGAGAAGAGAGCTATCAGAGGCGGAAGCGCCTGATCCACTCCGCCTTCGGCTCGTGGTAGGCAGCGGGAATGTCGGGCTTCTCTTCTTCCTCCAACTTTACCCACGAGTCACTCCGGGCGCGCAGGGAGGCGGCGGTCTGGCCGTAGGACTCCTCGTCACGGCAGAGCAGGGAGAGGAATCGGTGTAGGGGAAGACCGGCATCCCAGTCGAGGTGGGGTCGTCCACTCTTCGTGAGCGTCAGGGCAGGAATGCGGCGAGCGATGATGGCGACTGGCCCAGTGAGCGTGGTGGTCTCAACTCGCAGGAGTCTCCAGGAGTCGCCGCGAACACCCTTTAGTCGGAGCGCATAGAGTGGCATCAAACCGCATCTCTCACCCTCTTTCTGCAGATCGAGATATTGCTCCCAAGTCCGTCCTGAGAGGTAGTTTTTCTTGTTCTTGCTCGTCTTCACTTCGATTGGGAATGCGACGTCACCACGAACCGCCAACAGGTCTCCAGCCCCAGCAGTTCCAGAGCCGGCCGCCCGAACCACGAGGAAGGGACGTCTGACTACCTGCATAGCTCGCGCCTTTTCGGATGCTGTACAGGAGCGAGTCACAGCCCTCACACCATCGGGAGAACCGATGAGAACGGCGCGCAACTCCCTCTCGTATTGGGAGGTCATCGCCGGGCAGGGTCGAGGTAGCGTTCAAGACCACTTCGGCGCGAACAGACCTTCGCGAGTCAATTGGGAGGGTGAAGCCGAATTTGCGTAACATGGCGATTTGGTCGTTTAATGGCAATTATCTGTACTCGATGACCGCAATGATTGAACTACGGCGAGTGAACAGGCTCTACCGTGGGCGGACTGGTGGTGAGGACGGCGGACTTCCGCCTCGCATACTGTCTGATGAGAGAATTGAAACGGCGCCACATCAGTTTCATTCAGATTCCAGCCAACTCTCCACTCCCCCAGGAATGCTCGGTCTGGCTCGGAAGCGAAGAGGAAGTTGCATCCAGCAACCTCGGAAAGGGGGTTGCCTGTGACTATCCGGATGTCTCGGTGGCTATCGAGCGGGCACTGCACCTCTCCACCACACAGGATTCCGTACAGATTCTCGCCTTCGGCATTGACCCCGGTCCTCGCCCGGGTTTGGCATGGATTGCCGATGGCAAGCCGCTTGGAGTCGAACAGATGGAGGGAGTCGACGAAACAGTCGATAGGATCTGCCAGTTGGTCCGATTGATTCCCCATGATGGGGCGGTTGTGAGAATCGGAGACGGAGCCCCAACGGTCGGTACCCGGTTGTCCAACATCTGTTTGGCACGCGGGTTGGATGTCGAGCGGGTCGACGAGCGGCGGACCTCGGTAGGTACGCCGCGGCATCAGCATCATCACTCGGCGGCTCGAATCGCAAGGATGGCCGGGGAACAGGTCACCAGTCGGACGCCGGTTCGGCCGACTCAAGGCGAGGTGAAGGAAATTCAGAGGCGCAGCCGGCGGGCGAGCGAAGGGATGCTGACACTACCCAACGAGTTGGCCCAAGCGGTTGCGGTCGGGCGGTTGTCGATGGTCGAGGCGTTGGATGAGCAGCGTCGGCGACAAGGTCCTACCTTTCCTTGAGGGTGATTACTTAGCGCCTCATCTCCTGCTGGTGGTCGAACCACCGTTGGACTCAAACCTGTTCGCTGAATCCGCGGAGTCACCGCGAACGTGGTCTAACGGTATGACGGTGGCTTCCCAAGCCACCTGCCCGGGTTCGACTCCCGGCGTTCGCATTGGATGCTGGTGCATCACTCCCTTTGGGAGTGGGGGCGAGTTCAAATGCCGAACCCGTTTCGCGGGCTTCGATAGCATGACTGACTGGCCTCAACTCGAACCAATGCCGAACCAACTCGTTAACTACGGCGTGACTGAAAACGGAATCGCCATCATCGAGCTCTGCTCTGATTCAGCAGGTGATCCGTTGGTCGAGGGGAAGACCTCGGTCAACACCTACACCCACGCAATGATGCGTGACATCGACGAGGCGGTCCTGCGCGCCCGCTTCGACGACGATGTCACAGTCATCGTGATGACAGGGCATGGTGACAAGTTCTTCTCTGCAGGTGCCAGCATCTCGATGCTGGACTCGGTCACTCCCGGCTTCAAGTACTTCTTCTGCCTTCACGCAAACGAGACCCTGAGCCGCTTTGAGCAGACCCCGAAGCTGGTCATCGCCGCACTAAACGGACACGCCATCGGCGGCGGTCTGGAGATTGCAATGGCCGCCGACATCCGCATCGGCCGCAAGGACGCCGGTCAGGTAGGACTGCCCGAGGTATCTCTCGGAGTGCTAGCCGGAACCGGTGGTACAGCCCGACTCTCCCGCCTCGTCGGCAAGGCGAAGGCGATGGAGATCATGGTGACAGGTCGCAAGTTCTCCTACGAGGAGGCAGCCGAGATGGATCTCGTGCACGATGTCTGGGATGGAACCTCTGACCAGTTCAAGCAGGACATTCTCGACTACGCCGGCCAGTTCACGCTGCCATTCGCCGCAAGCAAGGCGATTGGCAACATCAAGCGCAGCGTGCAGAGCGGCATGGAGATTCCACTCGAGTACCACTTGGCGCTTGAGCGCGAACTTCAGTCCGACCTTTTCCAGAGCAAGGACGCCAAGACCGGAATCGCCGCTTATGTCGAGAAGAAGACCCCTCGATTCGAGGGCGCTTGAACAGAGCGAACAGGATGGAGGGAAGCAGCGTGGGACCAACAGAAGTGGTAGAGCAGTATCAGCCTAACTTCGAGGCGTGGATTGACCAGTTCAACGAGTGGCAGACCCGCATCGGCTTCGACTCGGCCTGGCTTGGCGACTACCGCTTCGAGATCAAGTTCGACTGGGATACCGCTGGTGACACGATTGAGTTCGGCGACTTCGAGGGGATGCCCAAGTGGGACCGCCGGATGCAGGTTCCCCAACAGACCGTATGTGACGCAATCATCAGCATGGTCAGCGTTCAGGGTGATACCGAGTTCGCTAGCGTCGAGCAGCAGTGGCATCTGCTGGAGAGCGCACCGACCGAGTACGACCGCAAGTCGGCGATGCGCATCATGTGCGAGGAGCAGCGCCACGGCTGGCAGATGGCCTATGTGCTCTGCAACTACTTCGGCGACCACGGTGTGCGAGAGGCTCAGAAGCTTCTGGAGAGAAACTCGTCAGCCAACCCCGTCCGCGGAGAGGATGACCGCCCCCGACTCCTCGGTTCGTTCAACGAGCCCATCGACCACTGGCTGGACTTCTTCATGTTCACACACTTCATTGACAGGGATGGAAAGTTCCAACTCAAGATGCTCTCGACATCGTCGTTCAAGCCCCTCGCTGCAAGCATGGGTCCGATGCTGAAGGAGGAGTCGTTCCACCTCGGCACCGGCGCCAACGGGATTCGCAGAATCGTGACACAGGGAACCATCCCGTGCGCCCTGATTCAGAAGTATGTCAACAAGTGGGTTAGCACCGGTCTCGACCTGTTCGGAGTCGATGAGTCGACTTCGGCGACATGGGCGTATGTGTATGGCATCAAGGGGCGCTACGACGAGCGTGAGGCGACCGTTCCGGCCGACCGCGACCACCTCAACGAGGAGAGCAGGGCTCACTACTTCGACGAACTCAACCTTGAGATGGAGCGTATCAACGCCCGCAGGAAGGAGGGTCAGTCAGCTCTGTTCATCCCGTCTGACAAGTTCAACCGAAGTGTGGGCAAGTTCCACGGCAAGAAGCACGACCTGCACGGCACACCGTTTGAGGGAAGTGACGAGGAGTGGAAGGAATACCTCGACTCCGTGCTGCCCAACGACGAAGACGAGGCGCAACTTCGCGAGTACTTCAAGGAAGAGTGGATTCAGTACCGCGAGTGGAAGGAGTGAGCCTTCGGGGTGGTATCATGCAGGCACACGCCCTGCTCAGCATAGACAGAGAGCAGTTGCGACCGTTCTTTGAGCGAGTTCCTGAACTGTTCGAGGCTCATCACCTGCATGAGAGCCAGAATCCAGATGGCTACGAGGAACTGCTGTACCGAATCTATCGGCCCTACACTAGCGGCATGTTCGACATGATTGACGAGTGGATGGGTCACGGCTACCGAAACTGGCACAGTGATGTCGAGCGAGAGGTGATGCTGATGCTGTACGCGATTCGCTACCCTGACACGCTGCTTCTAGAGAGTCTCTCTGATGAGACTGACTTGGATGTCAAGCGGATTTCGGGCTACCTCCACTTCATGAAGCACACCTACTCGATTTGGGATGAGGACACTCGCAAGGGACTAGCCAAGTTGGGGATTCTGATTCCTAGCACAGACAAGGCCGACCCGTTCGTCTACGGTGCCTACATCACGGCCATCGAGCTCCTCAAGGACCTCGCCCCGTTCTATTCCTTCATTGAGCACGATGTCCCACGTCAGCGCCTCTTCCAAGCTGCCCTGGCTGCATATGGCAGGGAGGATTGAGAGTGCATATCCGAGTCGCTGTGGTCGGTGCTGGCACCATGGGTGCCGGCATCGCGCAGGTGTGTGCGCAGGCGGGTTGGGAGACCCGGCTGTACGACGCCTTTCCTGAGGGCTTGGATGCGGGGATAGCTCGCATCGATGCGTTTTGGGATTCCGGTATTTCACGGGGCAAGACCACTCCCGAACAGAAGTCGGAATGGTCTGCGAACTTGAGCGCAGTGGCCGACTTGGCCGAGGCTGTCGCAGATGTTGACCTAGTGATTGAGGCAGTCCCCGAGATTATTGAGTTGAAGCGCTCGATCTTCGCTGATTTGAGTGAGTTGGCTCCGGCTGAAGCGGTTCTGGGAACCAACACCTCGGGGCTGAGAATCTCTGACATCGCGGGTGCGACTAGCCGACCTGACAAGGTTGTGGGAATGCACTTCTTCAATCCGGTTCCGATCATGAAGTTGCTCGAACTGGTTCGCCACGACGATATATCCGACTCGACCATCGAGTTCGCCCGTTCAGTGGGTGCGGCGATGGGCAAGACCACCATTCTCGTCAACGATGTTCCCGGATTTGCAACGAGCCGTCTAGGAGTTGT
>Ga0310122_10000815_pt1 | contig 19782 bp, 24 predicted proteins | sample CB6_Bottom_1051__FD_203503 | JGI IMG/M metagenome (GOLD analysis project Ga0310122, IMG submission 203503) | Marine microbial communities from Western Arctic Ocean, Canada - CB6_Bottom_1051 | ecosystem: Environmental > Aquatic > Marine > Oceanic | place: Canada: Western Arctic Ocean | collected...
CCTTGTCCTGCTGATTGTACTAATACACCGGTAACCGACACAGAACAGCCTGCTGTTAAGCTTGTAACTTCATCATAATTATTCAGTGAATTAGGAACTACCGCTTGAATAGGATCAAAACACGAACCGTCATGAACGGCTAAAAATGATATTCCTGCTTTTGAATCGCGGCGTGTACGGATCCAGCCTTTAATGGTTACTTGGCTGTCTACCGCAACATTGCCTTTTAATAGCTCTGAAATCGCTAAATGGCTCATCTTCACTCCAATGATATAAGTTGCCTAACTATATAAATTAACTGTGCGTTACTCGTGCTATTTAGCATTTGAGGTCACTGCACTTGAACCTTGTATAATACCTAGTAAAGTAAAATAAAAAAACTGTTGTGGGCAACTCTTTAAAAGTTTTTAGTGGTACGTTGTTTTTTTAACCAATTTTTACAGTTAAATAACCACTATTACCATTTGTTGCTCTGAAATTTCATCAATTTGTGGCATTATTAGTAAATAAACCGAATTGACGTATTAATAAAAAATGGATGCTATGAAACAAGTTTTTATTTTACGAGGGCTACCAGGCAGTGGTAAGTCATATTATGCGCAAAATCTCGCCGAGGAACTTTCCGGTGCAGATGAAAGCCAATATTTTATTTGCTCAACAGATGATTACTTTGTTAACGAGCAAGGTGAGTATCATTTTGATAAGTTTAAATTATCGCAATATCACAATTTAAACTTGGCGCGTTTTATTAATGCCCTAGCACAAGGTATTGAACTGGTAATAGTGGATAACACCAATATTAAAAAGTGGGAATTTATTGCTTACTCACAAGCAGCCATTGCTTTAGGCTATCAGGTAAAAGAAGTCATTGTTGGCGAAGTGAAAGATAAATCGATGCAACACTTATATGCTAAGCGCAATAGCCATAACATACCGTTAAAAACGATTAGTAAAATGGCCTACATGTTTGAGTGGTAAACGTTAAATTTTAGCTAATACGTTTATATCAGAGTGCGTAATGGCATCTAAATGGGCGGTGATTTTTTCACTGCTCCAATCCCACCATGCGATTGCTAAAAGTTTATTAATTGTCGCATCATCAAAACGCTTTTTTATCAATTTTGCAGGGTTACCGCCAACAATACCATAGGCGGGCACATCAGACGTTACCACAGATTTACTTGCTATAATGGCACCATCGCCGACTTTTACTCCTGGCATAATGGTGGCGTTGTAACCAATCCACACATCATTACCTATTTCAGTATCTCCCTTAAAAGGTAAATCACCTTGTTGAGGTGCAGATTTTTCCCAGCCATTACCAAATATAAAAAATGGATAGGTAGAAAAGCCGGAGGTTTGATGATTAGCCCCATTCATTATAAAAGTAACGTCTTTAGCTATGGCGCAAAACTTACCGATTTGGGGTCTGTTTACCTATCAGGATTAAGATTTGTTCAACCTAAGGGCGATTAAATTGCGGCGCGAGGTTTGTAACCTAGTGGGCTAAGTAAAAACCGAGCAACAAAAAGTTAATTGTCCCTAGGCAGAACCCTACGGGCAGTGCGTGTTTGGCATTAATGCTGCGTTATCGCCTAATTATGTGGAAAAACCACACTACATAGGCTCCGCCTTGCCTAAAAACCAAACACACTACTGCAAATTTAATCTCGAAAGATAAACAGACCCCGTTCATCCCCGATAAAATCGAAATGATAAAGTACATTTTTTTCAAAGTTTTCAGGGCCGTCAGGGTCGTCGTAATAGGTGTAATCACCAACCTCTATATTCGCAGAGGTGATAAAGTTTTTTAAATAACCTACTTGAGGAAACCCTTCCATAGGTGATGGATTGTTTGGATTTGGTCCGTTCATAGTTTCCTCCAAAGTAGAATATATAAAGCGCTAGCTTTTAAATGCCGCCAGTGGGTGAGAGGTACTAAGCGATACATGTACGTTATCACCAGGATTTACCACTACTTCATGACTCACGCGACTTGTAACCACAGTACCACAGGCTAGTTTTATGGCGCATAATCTGCTGCCGCCTTCAAAGCGTACCCAAATTACTTCGCCATTATTTCCTACACTGCTTTGTACTAATAATACATCATCCGGACGAAGTAACACCTCTACCTCACCGTTTTCACAGTCAACACCATGAGCGGGAACATTACCAATATCGGTAAGTGCTTGGCCGTTATTCAGCGTTCCTTTTATAAAACTAGCTTCACCTAGAAAGCGTGCCACAAAGCGATTATTGGGTGCACTAAAGCATTGCTCTGGGCTATCAATTTGTTGTATTTTACCGCCTTTTAATACCCCCACACGATCGCCCACCGATAGTGCTTCTTCTTGGTCGTGCGTTACCCAAATTGCCGGTACGCCAGCTTCTTTTAATGCGTTGCGGATATCCCAACGTAGCATGTCTTTTAAAGCCGCGTCTAAGTTTGATAGTGGCTCATCAAGTAATACAAAGTCTGGCTGGTGGGCTAGGGTGCGCGCTAATGCAACACGCTGTTTTTGCCCCCCTGAAAGTGTCGCTGGTTTTTTATGTCTAAACGCATCTAAACCGAGTAGCTTTATCCAATGATCGGCAGGGCTTGTGTCTTTTAGTTTAAAACACACATTTTGCTCAACCGTTAAATGGGGAAACAACGCAAAGTCTTGAAACACCATACCCACACTGCGTTTTTCAGGGGCTACAGTATGCTTTGGTGTAGCAGTCCATTTAGCAACTTTAATTTCGCCGTCGCTAATTGGTAAAAGCCCAGCTAGGGCTTGTAAAATAGTACTTTTACCACAACCTGTTGGACCAACAAGCATTAAAATTTCGCTTTCACCTAAGGTGAAATTTAAGTCACTAACAACACGATTACTGCCATAATCTATAGACAACTGACTTACAGATAGCATTTATATAAATCCTTAATGTTCAAACTGGTTGCGTTTCTCGCCAGACATCATAATAGCTAAAGCCGCCGCCGAAATCACCACCAACAATAACCCAGGTATTGCTGCGCGGCCAAAATAACCAGCTTCGTAAACACGCCATAAATACGTTGATAAGGTTTCAAAACCAGTTGGACCCAATAATAGTGTGGCTTCTAATTCACGCATCGACTCTAAAAATACTAAAGCAGCACCTGCAATAATACCCCGCATAGTCAGTGGTAAAGTAATACGTGTGAAAGCTTCACGTGGGCTTGCGCCTAACACACGGGCTGATTTTACTAAGCTTGGATCAAGGTGCTCGGTGCTGGTACGTACAGAGCCAACCGCAAGTGGTAAAAAACGTAGCATATAAGCAATGATCAACAAGCCCAGTGTTTGATATAAAAATGGCAGTTGTAAGCCGCCATACACAAGCGCTGTGCCCATAACAATTCCCGGAATACCAAAACCAAAGTAAGTAACGCGTTCCATCACTTTACCTGCTTTTCCGGTTAAAGCAGCATGCGCCACAGGAATAGCCACAATAACTGTAACAATAGCTGCAATGGCTGAAGCGTAAGTAGAGTGCCATGCAATACTAAAATCAAACGAACTAAAACCATCACGCACTAGCCAAAGTGTAAACACTGCGAGTGGTAAGCCAATAGCAAGTAATAAAATTGGTGCAAAGGTGGCAAACATCGCGCCTAATTGCCATTTTTTTGGGAATAAAATAAGGGGCCGGCCTTGGCGTTCAGACGCAGTTTTAATTTGCGATTCAATCATTAATAAAAAGCCAACAATTACCATTAGCTGCATAGACAGCATAGCCGCACGGCTCAGTTCAAAGGCGTTATATTCTACATAAATAACGCGAGTGAAGGTGTCTAAACGCATCATTGCCGGTGTACCAAAGTCAGATAACGTATACAAGGCAACGAGTAACGAGCCCGCAGCAATACCATTTACAACACGGGGCAAAATAACTTTAAACACGCTTTGTGTCATCGACATACCCAATGTACGCGCTGCATTGACCATGCTCGCATCTAGGCTAAGTAGGGAGGAGCGGGTTGTCATCATTACAAATGGGAAGGTATACAGGGTCATTACAATGGCGGCGCCAGTTAAGCCATACATAGAAGGGGTTTCAAAACCAAGTAAGTTATGTATTTCACCACCAGGGCCAAATGCAGCATAAAGCGTAAATGCACCAATATAACTTGGTATAGCTAAAGGGGCGGCAAATACTACTAACCAAAACTTTTTAAATGGCAGCTGCACATAAGCGCTAATAAACGCCAGTGGCACACCAATTAAAATTGAGCCTAATACGGTTAATCCCATTAACGACAGGGTATTTCCTAAAATGGTTAAATTATGGCTATCAAAAAAAGAGCTTGCGTCACTGGCAAGCGTTATTAAAACAAAAATAGGGGTAAGGGTAACAAGCGCTGCAAGCAGCGCCATAGGATAAGATGGTGGTATTCGCATTATAAAACGCCGCTGCTGCGCATTAAGTCAATAGTTGGACGTAAGTCAGCCAACTGAGTTAAGTCTATTTTAGGTGGCGAAATACTGATTAATTTAGGCAAGCCATCAGGTTGCTTTATGCCATTAACTAGCGGAATTTCATACGCTTCACTGGCTAAATAACTTTGTACTTCAACGCTGAGTAAATAGCGCATAAAGTTAGTTGCTAGTGGGTCGTCAGATAACGATAAAATACCGGAGGCATTCACTAAACAACCGGCATCTTGCTCTGTAAATGCAAGATCAAGTTTAGCGTCGGGTTTACCAGACTTCAAACGTAACGTGTAGTAGTGATTTGCAAAACCAATATCTACTTCACCACGTTCAACGCCCATCACGACACCGAGTTCACCAGCGTAAGTTTTTGAGCGTTTTTGCACTTTTTTAAGCCATTTAGCCGTTTTATCATCGCCTTCTAAAATTCGCATAGCGGTAACAAACGATTGAAAAGAAGCATAAGCGGGTGCCCAACCAATACTTAAATCACTGTCGGCTATTTCCATAATGCTTGTTGGAATTTGCTCTTTGGTTAAACGCTCAGTATTAAAAGGCAAAGTACGTATACGACCAGTTACAGGTGCCCACTCATCGTATCTAAACTGTGGCTGTAGCTGTGCAGATAAATCACTAGGCATAGGTTTAGCAAGCCCTGCATCGGTTACTAAACCAATAGCACCCGAGTCGACAGCCCAAAATAAGTCGGCACGTTTAACACCTGCCTTAGCTTCAGCAACAATCGTATTAGCCAATGCCGCAGTTGGGCCGCGTCGAATAGCAAGGTCAAGATCAGGGTTCTTTTTTTGAATGGCTTGTAATACATTTTCGTATAAGCCACCTTCACCACGCCCTAAATAAAGGGTTAATGCGCCTTTAAGTTTAGGTAATGTATCTACCGACACGGGGTTGGCGATATCAGCGGCAAACGCACGTGAAAGCGATAGCGGCAAAGCACCCGCTACCCCTAACGCAGCTAAGCCTTGAATAAAGGTTCTGCGTTTCACTTAAAATACATCCTTACGTGATTTTTCAGCTTTTTCAATTAGCGTTTGTGCACGAGTTAACTTAGTTTGCATATCAACAACCACGTCACGTACTTGGTCTACAGTTTTATTAGTTGAAATAGCCTGCGGTAGCGTTACATTAAAGTCTTTTTCAAGTACTTCTACTAAGTTAGCGTCTTGCTCAATGAGTGTGCCTTCAACGCCTTCAAATAAATGCAGGTAAGTATCGTGAACTATACTAGTTGCTTCATCGCTTAAGCGTTCTGCGTATTTGGCGACCACTCGGTCTAATTTGTGTTTAATTTCATCAATGGTCGCGCTTTGCGTCATTTCTTTTGTTGCTGTGGCTGTAACGCTTTTTAATAACCCTTTTTGTTGAAACTGAGCCGCAAGCTTAACTGCGCCAAGGCCTTGCCATAATGCATTGTTCATTGCTTGTTGCTGCGTACGTACTTCTGACGTTGGCTTTTTGTTATCAATAGCCATTATTATGCCATACAAACCTTGCCAAATAGAGGCATACACAGGGACATAATTTGTTTCTATGGCACTGTGAAATTTAACCGATTCCCAGTACTCAATTAAGTCATCAGTGTTAACTGCTTTAGCGCCTTTTTTCTCGTAATTGCTTACTAGGGTATCAACCTTTGAAACCATCCACTCAACGTCTTCGTTGTAGGTTTTTAAATTAGCTTGAAGGTGATTAACATGCTCACCAATTGGGCCATTAGCAAGTGCCGGTTGTGCAAAAATCGCAGAGGCGAGTAAAAAAGTTGCACTTAATGTCTTGGCAGGCTTAAGTAATATTTTCATAGCAAGTGAGTCCATAAATGTTATTGTAAATGATAGTCATTATCATATCCCTAAAGAACTCTCAGATCAACATACTAAATCAAGCCAAAGGACTAAATTTACTAAACTTTACAGAGGAATAATAACTAAATGGATATATCAATTAAATTTTAACTTTAGTGGCTAAAATAATTAACCATCTATACGTAATGTTTACCCTTTATAGCGTTATATATTGCATCACAAAGGTGTTTTATACTGGTATCGTCACTTATATATGGCGGCATTAGGTAAATTAGTTTACCAAAGGGTCGTATCCACACTCCTTGGCTAACAAAATAAGCCTGAACTTTAGCTACATCTACTATTCCTGCCTCATCTGTCAGCTCTACCACGCCAATGGCACCTAAAGTGCGAACATTTGCTACATCAGTAAGTGAGTTACACTGATGTAATTGCTGTAACGCTTGGTTTATTTCACAAATTCGCCGTTGCCAATTTTGTTCCAGCAACAAGTCTATACTGGCACACGCTACGGCGCAGGCGAGAGGATTACCCATAAATGTAGGTCCGTGCATCAAAACACCGGCTTCACCTTCGCTAATGCCTATTGCTATTTTGTCGGTCGTTAACGTGGCTGATAAAGTCATGCTGCCGCCGGTGAGTGCCTTGCCAATGCAAAGTATATCTGGCTGTACATTGGCGTGCTCTACAGCAAACATTGTACCGGTACGGCCAAAGCCCGTAGCAATTTCATCGCAAATGAGCAGTACATTGTATTGAGTACATAACTTGCGCACACAGGCTAAATAATCAGGGTGATAAAAGTTCATTCCTCCTGCGTTTTGTACTATGGGTTCAATAATAAAGGCGGCAACGTGCTGGTGGTGATTTAAAAAATAGTGTTCTAGTTCATCCGACTCGGCTTGATTAAACTCGTCATTAAATTGGCTAACAGGTGCAGGTACAAATACATGCTCAGGTAAAAAGCCAGAGTACAAGCTATGCATAGAATTAACCGGATCGCACACACTCATGGCCGCAAAAGTATCGCCATGATAGCCCTTAAACGGAGTCATTAACTTTTGTTTAGTAGTAATACCTTGGCTTAACCAATACTGCAGTGCCATTTTAATCGCGACTTCAACACTTACCGAGCCACTGTCGGCTAAAAATACTTTGTTTAAATGTTCAGGCGTTATCGCTACTAGCTTTTTACAAAGCTCCACTGCGCTGTAATGGGTAATGCCGCCAAACATTACATGGCTCATTTTATTGATTTGCTCTGTCATCGCATGATTTAAAACGGGATGATTGTAGCCATGTATTGCGCTCCACCAAGAGGCCATACCATCAATGAGTTTTTCACCTGTTTCTAAGTAGATAAGGTTGTGATTGGCGTGTGTAACAGGATAAACCGGAATTGGTTGAGTCATTGATGTATAAGGGTGCCAAATGTGATTTCGGTCAAAATCAAGGTCTATTGTGTGTTTTATGCTCATATGTAAACTTTAGCTATATGGGTTTCGTTGACAATGGTACGACAATACGTATTCTAAGCCAATAACACCAAGAGCAAAAAATAAAAGAGAGTATTATGGAGCTTGCAACAGTTCGCCACGATTGGACCCATAGCGAGGTTAAAGCCTTATTTGAAATGCCGTTTAACGATCTGCTTTTTAAAGCCGCGACCGTACACCGTGCTAATTTTAATCCTAATCAGGTGCAAATTTCTACTTTACTATCAATAAAAACAGGTGCTTGCCCTGAAGATTGTAAATATTGCCCGCAGTCTGGTCATTATAAAACCGACCTAGAGCGAGAGCGCCTGCTAGAAGTAGAAAAAGTAGTAGAGCAAGCACGCCTTGCAAAACAAAAAGGCGCCACCCGTTTTTGTATGGGCGCTGCGTGGTCAGATCCTAAAGATCGTGATATGCCGTATATTTCGAAAATGGTTAAAGAAGTAAAAGAGCTTGGCCTTGAAACCTGTATGACCCTAGGTAAGCTTACCAATGAAAAAGCGCATGCGCTGAGTGATGCAGGGCTTGACTACTATAACCATAATTTAGATACCTCACCTGAATACTACGAACAAATTATATCTACCCGTACCTTTGCAGACAGACTAAACACTATTGATCATGTGCGTGATGCCGGTATGAAAGTTTGTTCTGGTGGTATTGTCGGTATGGGTGAGCAACCCAGCGATCGTTATGGGTTATTAATGCAATTGGCAAATTTGCCGCAGCAACCAGAAAGCGTCCCCATTAACATGCTAGTAAAAGTAAAAGGGACACCGCTTGAAAACGTAGACGACTTAGATCAGTTTGAGTTTATTCGTACTATTGCCACCGCGCGTATTATGATGCCGCATAGCTATGTACGTTTATCGGCAGGGCGCAGCGCAATGAATGAGCAAATGCAATCGATGTGTTTTTTTGCCGGTGCTAATTCCATTTTTTATGGTGATAAACTCCTTACTACAGAAAACCCAGAAGCTGATGCCGATATGCAATTAATTAAAAAACTGGGTATGAACCCTGAAACGGCAGAAGACTATTCAGATGAAGCCGTTGCTGCGTCGTTATCTTCTAAAGTGGCCGATAAAGCCAGTTCAGAATTGTTTTATCCTGCTTAACATTGTGTATTGCTATGTCATTTGATTTTATAAATAGCCATTTACAAGCGCGCCAGCAAAGCGCGCTTAACCGCAAGCGTTATGTTATTGAGCAAGCCAGTGCGCGTGAAATTATAGTTGATAATAAACGCTATCTTAACTTTGCTAGTAACGACTACCTAGGCTTTGCGGATGAGCCCACTTTGCTTGAAGGTATGCATAGCTTAGGAAGTCATAGCTCTGCTTTAGTTACTGGCTATCAAGGTGCGCAGCAACAGCTCGAAAAATACTTATGTGCTCAGTTGGGCTATAACAATGCCATGCTGTTTAATTCGGGCTTTAGTGCTAATAGCAGTGTTATAAAAGCGCTATTTCAAGATAAAGCCATTGCTCAACAAAGTGCGATTTTTCAGGATAAACTTAATCATGCGAGCTTAATCGACGGCGCATTGCATGCAAACGCAGCACTTGTGCGCTTTAACCATAACGACATGAATCATTTACGTTCACGGCTCGAAAAGTCCAATGCTAAGTATAAACTGATCGTGAGTGAGGGTGTATTCTCAATGGATGGCGACCAAGCACCATTAATTGAGTTACTGAGTTTAGCTAAAGCACATAACGCCTGGTTAATGATAGACGATGCGCATGGCTTTGGCGTACTGGGAAAATCGGGTTTGGGAAGCTGTGAGCCACTTATAGCGGCAGAGAATTTGCCAGATATTTTAGTGATCACCTTTGGTAAAGCGCTAGCAAGTAGCGGGGCGTGTGTATTAGGTTCGAGTGAATTTATTGATTACATGCTGCAGTTTAACCGTGATTACACTTATTCGACCGCAATGTCGCCTTTTATTGCTTCGCATACATTATCAAGAATTAAAACCATACGTGATGCTAACGACAAGCGAGCCAAATTAAACGCTAATATTGCTTTATTTAAACGTTTAGCCAATGAGCACAAAATTGCCTTAATGGATTCGACCACTGCCATTCAACCCTTAGTTTTAGGGTGTGCCGAACAGACTTTAAAAGCTTGTGAGCAGCTCAAACAGCAGGGTATTTGGCTAACCGCTATTCGCCCGCCCACGGTGCAGCATAATACATCAAGGCTACGCGTTACTTTAACCGCCGCCCATACCGAGCAAGATATTACAACATTGGTAAATTGTTTAAAAAAGGCCATTGCATGATAAGCGCACACGCTGTAAATACGAACTCGCGAATAAAGTCACCGTTAGCTTGTTCAGCTGTTAATGGTTTAAAGCAGGTAACGCAACGCAAGTTTTCAACAGCGGCAAACCAATATTTAGCCCATGCGCATGTGCAAAAACAAGCCGCAATCGATTTAATTAAACTCATAAAGCTTGATGCGAGCACAAAGCACAAACACTGTGTTGATTTAGGCGCAGGGCCGTTAGTGAATACCCAAAAGTTACAAGGAATATATAAACAGGTAATTGCCATGGATTTAAGCCTCAACATGCTTAAAAATAGTGCAGTAAACGCACCGCGTATTTGCGCCGACATGGATAACTTACCATTACAACAAAATAGTATTGATGTGGTATTTAGTAATTTTGCGCTGCAGTGGTCGGCTAATTTTGAAATGCTAATGCATTCATTACATTCAGCTTTAAAGCCCGGCGGGCAGGCGTACATAAGTACGGTGGTAGAAGGCTCACTACATGAAATAAAAACGGCGTTTGCCGCGCTTGATTCGCATAGCCACATTAATAACTTTTTAAGTAGCGATAATATAAACCAATCGGTCAAAAAGGCAGGGTTTATTGTTAATATCGCGACAGAGGTTATTTATACCGATGAGTTTACCAGCCCGCTTAAAGCGATTAGCTCAATTAAAGCCATTGGTGCAACGTCGCAAAATAAAGCAACGCAGCGCCCTGGTTTATTAACTAAATCGGCGCTACAAAAAGTATGTGCGGCGTATCCGCTTATAAACAACCAAGCCCATGTATCTTACCATGTGGTATTGTTATCATTAGAAAAAGCAAAAATTTAAAGGTAAGGCAATGCAGCAATTTTTTATTACCGGTACCGATACCGACGCTGGTAAAACCCATGTAACCAGTTTGCTATTAAAGTTACTCGCGCAACATAAAAAGCGCGCAATAGGCTTTAAACCGATTGCATCAGGGTGTGAACTTGCGTTTGATCAGCTTGTGAATGCCGATGCCTTAATGCTAATGGAAAGCGCGACCGTGAGCGCTAAATACGACATTATTAATCCGTTTGCTTTTAAGCCCGCCATAGCTCCGCACATTGCAGCAGAGCAAGTAGGAGTAAACCTAAGTGTTGAAAAGCTACGTACCGCTTATAAAAATGTGAAGCAACAAGGTGCCGACTACCTGCTAACAGAAGGTGCGGGCGGCTGGGCATTGCCAATTAATAATAACGAATATTTATACGACTGGGTAAAAGCAGAGCAACTACCCGTAATATTAGTGGTAGGGATGAAACTTGGCTGTATTAATCATGCTTTACTCACTGCAGCCCATATGCAAAGTATGGGTGTTAATTGCATTGGCTGGATTGCTAACCAAGTTGACGCCACTATGGATGAATACCAAGCAAACCTAGATTCACTTAAAACACGTTTACCATTCCCGTTGCTTGCTATAAGCCCCTATACCGAGCAAACCCCTAAATTACAAATTTATAAAACCCTGCTTGAAAAATTATCCATAAATCCATAAATAACCCTTGTGTTGTGACATAGTTTGTCACAGAATAGCGCTGACGTTATGACATAGTGTGTCATAACGCAGTGATTGCTCAAAGCCGATCAAACATAGTAAATCGCTCAGCAATAAATGTTATTTTTGGAGAACTCGTATGAAACGTGTATTTTTGTTTTTATTAACTAACCTCGCGGTTATGTTGGTATTAGGTGTGGTGCTTTCAATCATAATGAGTGCGCTGGGCTTAAGCCATCGTAGCCTTGGCGGAATTTTACTAATTGCGACTGTATTTGGTTTTGGTGGATCGTTTATTTCGTTATTTATGTCGAAATGGATCGCAAAAAAATCAACCGGTGCGCAAGTGATCACCCAACCTCATACCGAAACCGAACAATGGCTGGTAAGCACTGTGGCTGCTCAAGCTAAAAAAGCCGGTATTAACATGCCAGAAGTGGCTATTTACGACAGCCCAGAAATGAACGCGTTTGCAACCGGCCCGAGTAAAAATAATTCGCTGGTGGCGGTAAGTACGGGCTTATTACATAACATGAGCCAAGATCAAGCCGAAGCCGTACTAGCGCACGAAGTATCGCATGTGGCTAATGGGGACATGGTAACGCTAACGCTTATTCAAGGTGTGGTTAATACCTTTGTTATTTTTGCCGCTAAAGTACTGGCGGGCATTGTAGATAATTTTATAAATAGCGATGAAGAAGAGGGCGGCAGCAGCTGGACTTACTTCTTATTCGATATGTTATTCCAAGTATTATTTGGCGTATTGGCAAGCATAGTGGTTGCCCATTACAGCCGTAAGCGTGAATTTGCAGCCGATAACGGCGCAGCTCAGTTGGTTGGCGCAGACAAAATGCGTTCAGCCCTTGAGCGATTAAAGCAAAACCACCCATCGCAATTAGAAGGCTCAATGATGGCCTTTGGTATTGCCAGTGGTAAAGGCATGGCTGAGTTGTTTTCATCTCACCCACCGCTTGATGCACGTATAGACGCACTACGTCGTTAAAAAATTGAAGTTTTTCACAGTACTTGTAAACAAAAAGCCTGCATTTGCAGGCTTTTTTATGTTTAATGGTTTTTATTGTGATTGAATAATGTCAGTAATGCCCTCTGGCGAGAGTATTTCAATCCAGTAACCATCAGGGTCTTTAATAAAGGCAAGACCTTTCATTGAACCACCATCTGGCTGTTTTACAAACTCCACATCGTATTTAGCAAAGCGCTCGCACGCTGCATATACATCCGGTACGCTAATCCCAATATGGCCAAAGCCTTTTGGTTCTTCATTACCACTGTGATAACCGGTAAAGCTGTCGTCGTTTTCAGTGCCCCAGTTATGGGTAAGCTCAATCAGCGCAGGGCGGCGAAACACCCACTGGGTTTTTTCTTTATCATCGCCTTTAGGCATATCTTGCTCATAGCCTAAAAAGTACAAGGTAAACTCCATACCAGGAAAGTCATACTTACCTAACAGCTTCATACCCAATACGTTTTCATAAAATGCCAGCGACGGTTTTGGATCTTTAATACGCAACATAGTTTGCTGCATCACATAGCCCTCAGTGGCCTGTGCAATTTGCTCTGGAGATTCGTTATAGCTAGACATGAGATAATCCTTAATAAAATGACTGAAAAACCTTAATGGATTTAAAAAGGCAGGGAATACGAACATCATAATCAACAGCGGCAAAAATTAAAACCACTAGGCTAAATTTCTAGCCAGTTAGCTGAGTGCTTTGAAAGCGAAAAATGGCATATTTAGCGTTACTGTTTATTTATACAGTTAGTGGTGTTTTGTCCAATATTACTGATCTCCACCATTTTGGGGTATTTCTGCATTTATGTAGCATGAGCCGAAGTTAACTATTTGTTTACAGGTGTTTATTTGAGGGCTAAGATAAATGCTATGTAATATATGGACATTTGTCGGTTTATAAAACGACAAATGTCTTAGACAAAATTGTTATGTTTTTATCTGGGTTTGTAGCACACTGAGGGATCTATGAATAATCAAAAGCAACTGAGAAAATATGCAAACTCGTTTGTTTCTTCAATTAAACCCAACATTAAAGGTGGGTATAATATTTCAGCAAATATTCATCCAACCAATGGAAAAGGTGCAACAATTGAGTTTGAGATTGAAGAATCAAGAAAATCTAACATTTCTTTCGTTCCTGCTGTCGAAAGTGTAAATAAGACTCTTGCCACAATTGAACAAAGGTTGATTGGTGGAAATATTGAAGGAGTTACTTTTGCAGGAACTAATGTCTATATGGATGGTAATAGAATAGTTATCATCAAAGGAGATAATGAACACAGTAGTTGGGATAATAAAGCTGCTCGTGCTGATGTTCAAAAAGTAATCTCTCCAAGAGGAGAAGATTAATGAATGCAGTAGTACGCCAAGACGAAGTGCTAGGTAACTTAGATCAGAGGCTCTTTGTTCTAGAAAATAATAAATGGGAAAAGTGGTTTGGAAAGCACCCAGGAATTGTCTTGGGTGTCGTAATTGCTTCTTTGTCCACAGCTTTTTGGATGTACCATACATGGCAAGTTGAGCGTTTGGAAAAGAACTTTAATACTCAACTTACAGAGTTAAAGTCTCAAAATAAAGGACGCCTTGATTGGCTTAAAGAGCAACAAAAGGAACGAATGTCATCTTCCAATGAAAAATGCTCTTTGGAAAAAAGTCAACTTAACAATAAATTGCTTCAATGTAGTAGCACTGCAAAAAAACATAACAAGGCATTAAAGTCGGATTCGTAACAGTTTGCTCGGTTCCACTTCGTTTCACATTATAGCAAACTGTTCCAAACCGCTTAATGTGGCGTTAGTTTAGAGAGGTTCGATGCGAGTCACTAAGAAAATTAAGGAACAATTACTGAGGCAAGCGGAAGGCGTATGTGAGTATTGCGGAATTGAAGTGAACGAAAATACGGCAATGATTGACCATAAGATCCCACTTAATAAAGGTGGAACATCAAACATTGATAACCTAGCGATAGCTTGCTCTAAATGTAATATGCTTAAAGCTGATAAGATTATTGGTAGTATTTCAAACCCTGCAGTAGAGTTTGCTGCAAAATTCTGGGTACATTCTTTTCTTAAATCTCCAAAACTCACATCTCTAATTTCCATAATTGGGGTTGTTATCGCTGCTTTTGCTTTATACCAATCGGAAGTTCAAAGAAAAGAAAAGCTTGAGAATGAGCTTTCAAAAAATTTAGATTTTAAGACTCAGATACAAGAGCTATCTGATACAGAAAAAAGTCTTAAAACCTTACTAGACTTTGTTTCAACGCAAAAAGGTAAAATCACACAATATGAAGCAAATATTCAGCAACTTGAAACTGAGAAGCAAAGTTTGGAACCATTAGTTAATGCAGATAAAGCAACAGTAGAGGCTCTATTTAAAGTCCAAGAACAACGAGCTAAAGAAAACGCATCTCAAGAGCGATGGGTGGGTTTTGGTTTAGGTATTCTAGCCTCAGTAATAGCTTCATTCCTGATGGTTATAGGTAAATATTTTCTAGCATCGCGGAGTAAAAACTCATAACAAGTTGCTTAAAAACCAAATGAAAAACCAAATGGGGTCAAATCTTGACTTCAGACATCAAACTCATGTGGCAACCTTATAAGCGGCTTTTAAAATGCTGGTAGCTTATAAGCTAATTAATCTCTAAGTTAAATTTAAAATAAAAGGATTTTTTATGAAAGGTATTAAACGTATTTGGTTTTGGTTTACGCTAGTTGTGTGCCCATTGTTAATTATTTTAGGTGTGGCTACCTTTGCACAGTTATTTGGGCAGTACATGTATTCTCAGCAATTTAGTTTCTCGTCACTATCAAGTTTTCAAATTGCATTTATGGGTGGCGGAATTTGTGCGTTTTCTGTATTTTTAAGCACATTAAAAGAAGCAAAAATACGCTTTTTTGCAAAATGAGTTAGTTAATAGGGAAAAGTGAGGTTGTTGGTGGGCTCGCCAAGATGTGCTTGGTTTTAAGCCTCTTTTAAAACCGATGTAAAATTAACAGTAATGAAATGGACGACTCAAGGATGAACAAAGGATTATTAAAATCGTGGAATGACGAGAAAGGCTTTGGCTTTATTAAATCAACCACACTGCAACACGATACCTTTATACACATTTCATCGCTCAAACATATGAGCCGTAAACCTAAAGTGGGCGACATTATTTACTTTGAGGTAGCGACTGAGCCTAACGGTAAAACTAAAGCTGTAAATTGCCGTATTGAGGGCGTACTCGCACAACCACACATAAAAGCTTCAACAAGGCCGGTTAGAATATGCAAAACCTCAGGTAAGAACTCACCTTTAATGAAACTTATAACACTTGGTATTATTTTTAGTATTGGTTTTAGTGTGTATAAAACCGGTTATTTAAATACCAAGCAAACACCTGTAGTGACTAATGCTAATTTAGAGTCATTTATGCCCGCTAGTTCAAACTCACTTAATAAAACACAGCAAGCATTTCGTTGTGATGGCCGCCAACATTGTAGCCAAATGACCTCCTATGCAGAGGCGTTATTTTTTATTCAACATTGCCCCAAAACCAAAATGGACGGTGATAGAGATGGCGAGCCTTGTGAACGGCAGTTTGGGAATAGGTAATTTTTATATTGGGGTTATTAATAAACTAAAAATTAGTTGATACCTGTTAAGTGGAATACGATTTTTAGTAATACAGTTATAAATAGCTGGTGGATTAAAAGCCATTTACCAAGGAGGTTGTTATGTTTAAAGTAATAATTGGATGTGCTGTTATATTTTCGTTTGTTTGTATGTTACTCGCCGCCGCACCTTTTACGCCTGCAATATCAGGTTCATTTATTATGCTGTTATTTGCAGGAGCTATAGGTTACAAGGGCTATTTGCAATCAAGTTTGATACTGCTGTTAATTAATACGCTGGCAGTTATTGGCAGCCCAGCTATAAATATAGAAAACACCCAAACATTACTGTTTTTACCGATATTATTTTTAATCTCATTTGGTGGTGTTTTAGTAGGCGTAAGAAGGTTAACTATAAAACACGTTTTGTAGACGAGAGTTTTTCTCATGTTTGATAGTTAACCTATAAGTTGACGCAACTTTTATCTCCCTAAGTGAAAAAAGCCTTAAAATCGATTTTCACAAAGAGAAACTCAAGAGGGGGAGTACGAAAGAATATAACTTCCACGTTTTTATTTCCTCTAAAAGCAAAGCGTCTCTTAGTACTCCTTGTGTATAAAGCCTTTATGTTTAAACCTAATGTGGTACCGAATAGCATTACAAACTTAGAATTAAAGCGCTTCAAAAATGGCTGCAATGCCTTGCCCGCCGCCAATACACATTGTGACTAGCCCATATTTGCCTTGAGTTCGTTTTAGTTCGTACAAGCATTTTGTGGTTAGTATGGCGCCCGTTGCGCCAACAGGGTGGCCTAACGCAATGGCGCCGCCATTCGGGTTTACCTTATGGGCAGGAAAGTTTAATTCGTTTGCAACGCACAGAGCTTGTACTGCAAAGGCCTCGTTAGACTCAATTACATCTATATCGTCGATGGTTAAGCCTGTTTTTTCAAATACCTGTTGTACTGCAGGAATAGGGCCGATACCCATTAAAGTAGGATCAACGCCTGCTCTGGCATAACCCATTAAACGAGCGAGCGGTTTTAAGCCTTGCTCATTGGCTTTTTGCTCTGACATAAGTACCAATATGGCTGCACCATCGTTTATACCTGATGAGCTTGCTGCGGTAACGGTGCCATCTTTTTTAAAGTAGGGCTTTAAAGTGGCAAGTTTTTCGGCTGTGGTATCGGCGCGAACATGTTCGTCGGTGTCAAAAATGTGCGTCCCTTTTCGCGACTTGATTTCTACAGGTACTATTTGCTGTTTAAAATGACCTGCAGCAATGGCTTTTGCAGCTTTATGATGGCTGTTTGCTGCGTACTCGTCTTGCTGCTGACGGCTAATTGAATATTTTTCTGCAATGTTTTCAGCAGTTATTCCCATCGGGTTATTATCCCATGGGTCTTGTAAGGTCGTGGTGAGCTCATCAACCATAGTGCTATTGCCCATTTTTTGCCCCCAGCGATTACTTTCGAGGGTATAGGCAGAGCTACTCATGCTTTCTGCTCCGCCAGCAATGGCTGCATTTACATCACCTAATTGAATTTGTTGTGCCGCTTGTATGATTGCTTCAAGCCCTGAGCCACATAATCGATTAAGCGTTACAGCGTGGCTGCTTATAGGCAACCCAGCATCGAGACCAATGATTCTTGATAGGTAGGCGTCTTTAGGGCCGTTATGAATAACTTTGCCTACCACACATGAGCCAATTTGGTCAGGGGTAAGCTGAGATCGGTTTAGTGCTTCTTTTGCGCACAGAGTGCCAAGCTCAGCGGGGCTAAAATCTTTAAGGCTGCCACCAAAGCCACCAATTGCGGTACGAACCGCACTGAGTATTACTACGCTGTTGTTTGTATTTTGTGTCATTGCTGTTCTCTTATTATTTTTATAATCACTTTTGCTGAAATATGTTTAATAGACAAAGGACATTAATACTTTTTATACATGCATCAAAGCATAATTTTTCAATAAACTAAAGGACAAGCTTAAATGCCTTATTTGCAAATTTAATCATGGTAGTGTCTGAGATTTTTCGATTGAAACAATCCGTAACATTTAACTTTAACGATATAATAGACTCGCAATAAGCTAACTATTACGATAAGCAAACTTATTAAAAAACGTCGTAAATGCAAGGAGTTATTATGGAAGATAAACCTATTGACAAAAGTATGTTTGAGTCTTTTTTTGGTGAATATTCATGGACATTTAAGGGGTGTAGCATTGTTGCTTTTGTAATGAGCGTATACATCAGCTTTAATACTAAAGAGTATATTTGGACGCTTCTTATTAATGGTGATTTTAATTCTACAATGTTGGTTATGGTACTCGGTTACTTGTCTGAATTTAGATATCGCTTTATTAAAGAATCAAGAAATAACTGATAGTTGCTAATTCAAATTATATTATTAACCAATAGGGTATTAGAGATGAATGTATTTATAAAATGGTTGATTTTAGCTGCATTAATTATTGCCGCTATTGCGTGTTATTCATACGGTAGCACTACCGGCTTATTTATTTTTATTATTGCGGGCTTTGTTTTTGAAATGGCATTTTGGTTTAAGGTGTTTCCTGTAAAAAAGAAATCATCATAGCTTAAATATTAATAAGGCTGCATTTTTTGCAGCCTTTTTGGTTTAATAAACTTAATGGGTAACTCTATCGCCCCAAATGTCTTCTAGGCGACTGTCGCGACCACAGCGCCAGCGATAGGTGTTATAACGAATAGGATTATTTTTATAGTAATCTTGATGATAACTTTCATCGCCTTTTATCGGGTAAAAGGTTTTAGCGTCGAGAATTGGCGTTACCACTGTTTGATCAGGAAATTCGTTAACTACAGCTTGTTTAGATTGCTTAGCTAATTGTCGCTGTTGCTCATTAGCAACAAAAATCGCGCTACGGTAGCTTGGGCCTTTATCACAAAACTGGCCTTTGGCGTCAAAAGGGTCAATGTTAACCCAGTAATGGTTTAAAATATCTTGATAGCTTAATACGTCAGTGTTGTAGGTAACTAGAACGGCTTCGTAATGGCCGCGGTGATTACCATTGTAGGTAGGGTTTTTAAGTTCACCGCCGGTAAAACCTGAGATCACATCGGTTACACCTTCGAGTTTTTCAAAATCGCTTTCCATACACCAAAAACAGCCTCCGGCTAAAATAGCTTGTTCAGTTTTAGCGTACGTTAATGAGCTAAACAAAAGCCCCACAGAGGTTAATGCTAGCGCTAAAGTGTGTTTCATAAAAATTTATCACCTGTAGTTATGTATAAATACTTGTATAGTAAGACCCGCTAACTTTAAAAACTCTTTCATTACAAAATGGCTGAAGGGTTTGAACTTACTTTATATAAAACGGATGCTATATATGAAAAGTTTAATGACGACTGATAATTTGTATGATGAATTGTTAGTCGTTCTACAAAACAACTTTATGAATCGCCCCGTGTTTGCCAGAGACTCAATAACTTGAGAAACTGGAACTATGAAAAAATCAAATCGCTATACATCAGAATTTCGTGAACGTGCAATTAGGCTTGTTACCACACAACAGCATGAA
>Ga0310122_10000816_pt1 | contig 19781 bp, 13 predicted proteins | sample CB6_Bottom_1051__FD_203503 | JGI IMG/M metagenome (GOLD analysis project Ga0310122, IMG submission 203503) | Marine microbial communities from Western Arctic Ocean, Canada - CB6_Bottom_1051 | ecosystem: Environmental > Aquatic > Marine > Oceanic | place: Canada: Western Arctic Ocean | collected...
GCCACGACCGTAGCGCTGTTCGATCACTTCGCAGCCGAGCGATCTCGCGACCTCCTGAGTGCCGTCGGTGCTGCGGCCATCAGCGACCAGGACGTGCGCCTGCCAGCCGGCCCGCCGCAGTTCATCGATCGGCATCCGCTCGATCAGGTCGGGCAGCGCGTCGACCTCGTTCAAGGTCGGCAGCAGGATGGTGACTCCTCGTCTCGCCGCTGTCATCCCACACACCCGCCTGCCCTCTCATGTATAGCCTGTGCTCCGGCTGGATGTCAGGCCGGTCGCACCTCCATCCAGTGGACCCAGAGGCCGCCGCCGTCGATCAGACGATCGCCCCGACCCGAGACAGCCATCGGATTCAACCACCGTTCCGGCTGGCCGTCGACCTGCACGGAGATCTGCATGCTGCCGTTCACCGGTGCGTGCACCAGCACCGACAACTGTTCCATCTGGCCGCCACTGAGCACCGTCGTCCTGGCCATCGAGCCCGGCGTGCCGGCCGACAGGGAGACCTGCTGGCCGGCGCTCCCTTCAATCAGTACCGAGCAGCGGAGCCATCGGTCGCGAATCTGCCTGTTCGGTTCGAAATCGTGCTCGATGATGCCGTCACTGAGGTATGGGCGCTGCTCGGGAGTCGTGCCGATGCGCCATTCGTCGACACCCCACCACGCTTCAGTCCGCATCTCGCAGCCGGCACCGCAATCGGTTTCGTCGGCGAACAGGAACAGGCTGTTCTTGGTCGAGGCGGAGGTCGGGGTCTCCGCGAATCGCCAGAGTCTGCTGCCGTCGAGGTCGAGCAGCAGTTCCCAGTGGTCAGAGGCGGCGAGTTGTGTGCCGGTCTCGCCGCGCGGGCTGGTGATGGCGTGGGTGATGCCGTACCAGGCGATGGCCGTCGCGTCGTCGTTGGCGACGACTGACGAGAGGTTCCAACCGAAGGTCTCGTCGATGTCTATCAGGCCGAGCCTGGGGAAGGCGGTTACTCCCAGTTCGGCATCGGCCTCTATCAGCACGCCCCACGGATTGTTCTCGACCAGCACCACCGATCCGGCCGGCAGGTCGACCTCCTGCAGGATGGAGCGGTCGCCGAGAGTCCTGACCTGAAGTTCCGGATGTTCACCGAGCGTCGCGACCCACGCTGCGCCGAGCAACGAGATGACCGCGACGAAGGCGAACAGGATGTTGGTGAGATGCTCCGGCGGCGGTCTCGGCAGCGGCCAGAGCACCTGTTCGAATCGCAGAGAATCGGTCACCAGACTGGTCGTCTCGTCGAATTGATCGTCGGATCGGGTGGAGTCGACAGCAGCCCCGTCCTCATCGCTCGCCTGCTCATTCGCTGCCGCCGCCGCCTCGCCCTCCTCGGACGGTCGCCCTTCCTGCTGAGACGCGTCTCCTTCAGCCTCGGACGACCCCTCTTCATCCTCCGACTCGTCCGGCGCCGTCTCGGCCGCATCATGCGCGTCGGCTTCGGCGGAGTCCTCACCACCGCGGTCGGTGGAATCGACGACCTGCGATTCGGATCCACTGTGTTCACCATCCGATTCGTCATCGAATTCCGATCGGGCAGTCATCCGCGCGACCGCAGCAATCTCGGCCTCCTCGGTGAGACCTCGCCGGTGGGCGCAGGCGGTCAGCCTCGGCGTCGGCGCCAGAGCGAGCGCGGTGACGCAGGCGAGTGGGATGTGGAAGCCGTGCAGGGCCATGCTGTACAGGACGTACGAGAACAGGGTGAATGCGCCGATGCCGATCAAGCCATCGAACAGATGGACGGCGCTGATCAACCACTGGAGAAGCAGCCATATCGACAGTATCCGCCCCTCCATGGTGTGTCGTAATCGCCAGGCGGCGGCTAAGGCGAGCAGCAGCAGCGGTGAGTTCCAGAGCAGCAGCGGCAGACCTCCCTGCCAACCGTATTCCGCTTGCACGGCTCGTTCCAGCAGCCTCGGAGCGAAGATGCCGAGCACCACGACCATCGCCATGCCAAGGATGATGCTGGTGCCCGCGACCATGCCACCGCCTCGCCTCGCATCTTCTCCCGGCTCGATCAGGTGCGCGGCCACGTGCGCGAGCAGCAGCGCAGCGAGATAGACGGAACCGGTCGGATGGATGGCGCCGACAGCGCCGACCGTTATCGCCAGAGTCATATCCCGTTTCGGATTCCGCCGCCGATCCTGACCGACCAGCACCAGCAGTCCGACGGTGAGTCCGAGTTGCGATGCGACGGTAGGATAGCCCGAATCGAAGGTCTTGACGAACAGTCCGGCGGCGAGCGCCACAGCGAGAATGGTCTGCAGGCCGGCACCGAACCGCTCCATCGCACCGGCCGCACCGATGATGACACAGAACAGCGACAGCTGGCCGAGGATGTGGACGGCGAACTGCGGACTGATCTGCAGCGTCGACTCCAGATACGCCGCCAGCGCCGGGAAGGCAGGGGGGTAGGTCCACCTGCCGACCGACGGCGGTGGTAGCGTTGCATCACCGACGATGGCGAACCGGTGCGTCAACGTCGAGAAGCCGACCCAGTCGATGCCGAGCGGCTCGGGTTGGGAGAACAGCGGTATCCCGAGCGCGATGAACAGTGCGATGACGGCGATCAGCATCCGCTCATCGGGCAGACGGTCCAGGAAGGTCGAGAGACGGTCGCGCAGCGCCTGCTCAGCCGAATCATCGTGTTCCTCCCGGTCGCTGGAGAGCAGCAGGTCGACGGCTTCCGAATCGGTCGAATCATCCGCTTGAAACGCCCGATGGTCGGCGATCTCGCCGCTGTCGATCAATCGCTCCAATCGCTCCCACGGGCTCTCGCTCAGCAGCGTCTCGTGCTTCCTCCTGCGCTGCAGATAGACGACCGCGTTGACGAACGCCATGGTCGCGACCCAGAGTGCGACCGAATGGAAGCCGAGCAGGATGACCAGCCAGCCTGCGGTGGTGAAGGCGATGAGCAGAGACAACGGTGGCAGCAGCAGCAGCCGCTGGGTCCGACTGTGAGCCGGTTGCAGGACTCCGAGCAGTTGCAAAGCCGGGTAGAGACCCGGTCCGAGGGCCAGCAGGACGGCCAGGCCGACCCTGATCGCGGCTACGAACGGATCGCCCTCCATCGTCACCACCCGGTCGGGCACTGAGGGGAATCGGTGAAAGCCCCTCCGCTGGACGAACGGCTGGGAGGAGTCGTCGTTGAGCCACCTCGAAGAACTCGATCTCGCTTCGCAGTCGTTCCATGAGGTGGTCCACATCCCAGTCGAACCGGTGCTGCTCGACCTGACCGGCACTGAGCCCGAGAGAGCCGAGCAGGAGGCGATATGGACAGTCGGCCGGTACGATGAGAAGCGGATCGGTTACACCGCTGATCTGTTCGCTGGCGGCCGCTGCATACACATCGGGATCGACATAGGGGGGCCGATAGGGACGCCCGTGATGGCGTTCGCGGACGGCATCATCTTCGCGGCCGGATACAATCCAGCGCCCGGCGACTACGGACACGTGGTGGTGACCGAGCATCATCTCGCCGGTGGCACGATATGGGCGTTGCACGGTCATCTGGACACGGCGTCGAGTTCGACGGCTGTGACCGGAGCCTCGTTCTCGGCCGGCGACGTCCTCGGCCGCTTCGGCGATCGGCATGAGAATGGCGGCTGGCCGCCTCATCTTCACTTCCAATTGAGCCTCGTCGAACCCGATGGTCACGACATGCCCGGTGTGGTGACCGAGGCGGACCGGGTCAGCGCGCTGGCCATCCATCCCGACCCGAGATTGGTGCTCGGACCGCTCTACTGACCAGCCGGGCGCGGTGCTCCGGTGGTCGGTTGACGGCGGCGGAGTCGTCTGCGCGCGGTCGATGGGATGCGAGTTCGTTCCCCCGGTGGATGTCGAGACGGAAGGTGTCTCATTCGATGTCGGCGAGATGCGACTTCAGGGCTGAGATAGGGCCGATGCTGGTCGGGTCCTTGCCGTTCAGGAGGGCGAGGGCGAGCGAGATCCAATCGGTCAGGTGAGCGCCGTGCAGCATCGCCTCCAGCAAGCTCTCCCCTTCACACTCCACCCGCCATGCGACATCCACGTCCAATGACTCACCGGTCCAATCCACCCGGTGACCGACCCTTCTGTGAACCCCCTGCCAGACCAGCATCAGGATCGCCTGCTCATCCCTGACGCCGGGTCTGTCCCAGGCGACCATCTCGTTGTGATGCATCTCAGGGATGGTCACCGCGCGGGCGAACGCCCCGGCGTTCTCGTTGAACTGATTGGCGAATCGGATTCCGACCGGTGCCAGGCAGGGCGTGCTGATGATGCCGATGGCTCGGTCTTCGAGGCTCGATGCGATGGTCGTCGCCATCTCGTCGTGACCGAGCAGATCACAGCCGGCGCTCGCCTCGCGGAGGCGCGCCAGCATGGAATCGAGGTCGGCGTCTTCTGGCTTCGGAAGCAGGCCGAGTGACCAGCAGACGTTCAACTGGCTGCCGAACAGGTGACCGAAGGCGGAGCGGGGCGGTTGGCCGCCTGGAACCTCGACCCACGCCGCGTCGTCGTGTCCGTCGACCATCTGCTGGAGCGCGCCTCCGGATGATATCCCGACCACCGTGCCGCCACCCTCCAGAGCCATTCTGACCCCGGAGATGGTCTCCTCGGTGTCGCCTGAATAGGAGGTCGCGAGGACCAGCCAGTCCGGGCCCCACCAGGCCGGCAGGTCGTAGTCCTTCCAAGCGACGAAGGGCAGGCCTGCGGAGCGGTCTGAGAGGGCTGCCAGGAAAGAGCCACCAGCGCCCGAACCACCCATGCCGAGGCAGAGCACACCATTCCAATCCGCATCCGGAGAGAGTCCGGTCTCGGCCGCGAATGCGGCCTCCAAGTCGTCGACGAACAGTCTGGTGAAGCCGAGCATGCCCTCGCTATCTAGTCGGTCGGCCAGTTCGCCGAAGTCGATGTCATCGCTCATTCATCGCCATCTCCCCGTTCCGCGCGGGTACGTGGCAGAGCGACCCATTCATCTTCTATCAAAGCGATGCGGATGATGCTCGCGTCGGCCTGCATATCGTACGGCTGTGGGATGGTGCGGACCTGCCAGTCACGTGGATCCAACACATCGATGGCGCTGTCGTCGCGGCGCAGAACCTCCGTCTCGACATGCTCTGCGGTCCTCGACAGGACGACCGACTTCTCCAGATCGCGCCAGGTCGTGCTGCGCCTCTCGCGGCGGTCGAGGGAGAGAAGCATCGGTCCTTCCTTGCGCCATGCGTCGACCCGCCAGAGGGCGCCCGAGTATCGGAGCACGTCGCCGAGCGAATACGCCGGCTTCCGGTACAGCACGGTCAAGCGAGAGACCTCTTCGCCATCGCGATGACCTATGACCGTGCTGCTCTCCTTCGCCTGACCGCCGTATCGATCGATCAGGTGACGGGCCCATTGCTTGGCCAGCGCTTTCGAACCCAGTTGCAGGTCCCAGCCACCGGTCACCGCGCCCTCTTCGGTGATGAAGAACATCGGATTCGGCTCTATGCGAGCCAGCAGGTCATCCAGCGTCGCCCGCAGCGCGGTAACCTCGTCCTCCTCCAACCGCCGTCCGGCAGATCTCAGTTGCATCGTCGCTTCGTAGTAGTGACCGGCTCTGCGGGTGCAGGTCGGACAGACTCCGTCAGAGGTCTGGAGGATCGCTTCGTGCTCTGCCTCGAAGACGAAGCCCTCGATGCTACCGCTGACCTGGACGTTCAGTCGGGTCGCTCGCTCGTCGATCGGCTCAGCCAGCAGTCCGGTCGAGATGCTGCTGGCTTTCTCGTGCACATCGAGCACCTCCTGCACCCTCGCGTGGTGCAGATCGTCGCGGTCCATGTGAGACCAGCGCGAACCGACCATGTCTAAGCCGCATTTCGGGCAGCGGGTCTGCTGGATCCGATCTGGCAGGATGGAGAGTTCGGTGCGCTCGCGGAAGCAGGATTCGCAGATTCGCTGACTGGTCAGAGGGGGCGGTCCGGAGCAGAGGATGCAGAAGGCGCCACCCAGAGCCATCGGTCCACCCGATTCGGCGGCACCGGAGCCTCTCTTCAACCGATGGGTCGCGGAACGGCGCCTGGATGTCGCTGTTCGATGTGGGAAGCAGCCGACTGGCGATGACCGTTCATTCATCCGATTCGGACGCGGTCTCGCTCTCCGAGGGGTTGGACATCGCCGCTTCCGTCGCATCCAGTCGCTGGTGCAGGTCTAGCAGCCGCCGGATCATGTGCCAGGTGTAGCCACCGATCAGGCCTGCGAACGAGAGGTAGGCGATGACCAGAGCGGTCATACCGTTCATCCGGCGGCCTCCAGTCGTCTCTGCAGCATGCGGAGTCTATCCTCGCCGTCCTGCATCGCCCAGGACAGGCAGACCTGACCGGCGAGAAGGATCATCGTCGAGAGGAAGCCTAGCAGCATCACCAGCAGGATCTCGGGCGCCAGACCGCTCTCCGCACCACCACCGATGACCGGTCCGGGATGCCGTTCCTGCCACCAGCGGGTCGCCATGTAGGTGATCGGCACGAGTCCGAAGCCGAACAGCCCGACCGCGGCGAGGGCGTCCCTCGACTCCTCGCCGTCGTCCGAGGCGCGATGGCCGAGCACGATGAACAGTGCCACAGCGCCCAGGATGCCGAACGTGTTCAGCCGGACGTCACTCCAATCCCACGGCACGCCCCACTCGGCAGCCCCCCAGACCGGTCCACTGATCAGCACGCCCGCCGTATACAGGAGGGCGGTCTCGCCGCCGATCGGAACCAGTCGCCAGAGCGTGTCGGAGCGCTTCAGGAACCAGCCGAGGGAGCCGACGAAGAGCAGACCGAAGGCGAGGAAGGAAGCCCAGGCGAAAGGCACGTGGAGGAAGAGTATGCGATAGGCCTCTGGTGCCTTCCAAGCCTCGGGGTCGACACCGGGGGTCCAGGTCAGGCCCAGGAACGCTGTGAGAGTGAGCAGCGCCAATCCCGTCATTGTCAGTCCAGCGCCCCAGCCTATCAGGCGCTTGACCATGCGCGGCCCAGGCGTTCTCGGTTTGAAGAGTGTCTCATCCAGGCCTCTCTACGGGTGCGTCCGACCGAACTCCGTGCCACCTGTGCATACCCCTTCTGCCACCCGCACTCTCAGTCGCGGATGACGAGAACCACGCCAGCGATCATCCATGTGACGGCAGCTGCGGCGAGCAGAGCCTTGATGGCGACCCATGTCTGGTCGAGCAGGGCGGCCGAGATGGCGCTGGCGAGCATCAGCAGAACCCAGGCGAACGGCAGCAGGAGCAGTGTCGCGAGAGCAGGCCGATGGCCACCACCGAGCTGGATGTGTATGATGCCGCCAGCCGCTGCGACATCGACCATCAGCAGTGCCGCGAGCGGCACAACCCAGAGCGCGTCGGTGCCGGTCCAGCCGGCGGGAGCCAGCATCAGCCAGCCGATGATGGCGATGCAGGCGGGCGCTATCGACGCGCTGGCCAGCAGGGCCGAGAACGGCGTCCAGTGCTGCAGGGCGGTGTACCAGTGGGCACCCGCCTCCCGCTTCGACAGACGCTCGCAGAGGGCTGGCCGGATCAGGGCTGCGATGAGAGCCGGCGCCAGCGCCAGCCCGGCCGCCGTCTCATCGGTCAGTCCGGCGGTCGGTAGTCCGAGCCCAGTGAACAGTGCGAAGGCGAGCAGCGCGGGAGCCCAGCGTGCGGCTGGCGTCGACAGCGTCCGCATGTCGAGGCGGCAGTTCCAGGCCAGCATCGACGGCCGTCCGGCGATGCTGGCTGACCGGCTCAGGTCGGGCGGCTCCGTCAGGCCGCCAGGGGATCCGGAAGCATCCTCCGCTGGGTCATCAGGATACGCTGACAAGGGCGGTCCCTCGGCCGGTTCCGTTCGTTCGACCAGCAGTCCGCCTTCGACAGCGAGGCTCCGGTCGGTGTGTGGCAGCAGTCTCTGGTCGTGCGTCGCGAGCAGGATGCCATGTCCCCTCGCCGCCAGCGCATCGAGGGATGCGGCGAGGGTCGTCACACCGTCGTCATCGAGGCCTTCGGAAGGCTCGTCGAGCAATATCGCCATCGGCTCGCTGCTGGCCAGCGCCGGCGCCATCGCCGCGGCGATGTCCAGTCGGCGCCGCAGACCACCGGAGAGCCAGCCGACCCTGTCGTGCCGCCGCTGAGCCAGCGACCAATGAGCCAGCAGGCTGACCCGCGCCTCCTCAGTCACCTCGAGAAGGTTGAGTCGAAGGCAGAGGTTGAGGTGTTCATCGACGGTCTCCTCGGGTGAGGTGCCGCCACGCTGCATGCAGAGGCCAATCCTGGCAGCGCAACCGTGTAGTCCCTCAGGACCGCGGCGAACCGGTCGCATCTTCGAATCGATGCGATGTGACACACAGCCGTCCCGCAGATCGAGCATGCCGGCCGCGACTTCGATGACGGTCGATTTTCCGGCCCCGTTCGGACCGACGACAGCGACCACTTCAGCCGCTCGTAGTTCGAGCGAGGCGCCGGAGAGCACTTCTCTCGGTCCTCGACGGACGACGACCGCGTCGAGCGTGATGAGCGGCTGGTCCTCGCCGCTGGCCATGTCTCGCCATCCGTGCCGTTCTCTTAGCCTCACCCCAGCGACCCGCCGCATCGAGCCGACCCGTCGCCGCTCCGGCCCCATCACTCATGTTCGACCAGCGCTGCCGAGCCGACGCGCCACATCGCTGGACCCCCCAACCTCCCCGCTGGACCGCCCAACCTTTGCGCTTCTGACAGCGAAGGGTCCAATTCTCTCACGACCGCCGCCGCTGCATGGCAGCCATGCAATGGTCGTCACTGACCGTCGGTGACTGGCTCTGGCTGTCGGCCTTCGTTCTGGTCGCACTGTTGCCGTACATCGCTGCACATCGGTTGAAGACGCCGTTGTCGCTGGCGACCGTCCTGTCGATTCTAGCGACGACCTTCATGCAGATGTTCTCATCGCTCCTGACATCCTTCGGTCTCGGCTCGTTCGATCCGGTGCTGTTCGGCTCGATGATACCGCTGCTGGCAACCGACCCAGCCCACCTGCACCGCTTCATCACCGCCGGCTGGCTGCATTCCGGTTGGCTGCACGTCCTGTCGAATCTGCTGGTCATCGGCCTCGTCGGTGTGCCGTTGGAGACCCGCCTCGGGCCACGTCGATGGATGCTGGTCTATCTTCTCGGACTGCTCGGCGGGAACGTCGCCTGGTGGCTGGCTCATTTCGGCGAATTCGCACCAGCGATAGGTGCCTCCGGGGCCGCTTTCGGTCTGCTCGGCGGCTATCTCGCCTGCTGGCCTCAGGACCGTATCGAATTCCCTCTGTTCATCTTCATCCGGGCTTGGCCGGTGTCGTTGATCGCGCTGTTCCGGCTCGGTCTGGAGGTGCTGCAGATGACGATGATCGAAGCGGGTACGGCGAGTGCCTCGAACATCGCTCATCTGGCCCATGTCGGCGGCTTCTTCGCCACCTTCGCGGTGGCCCGCCGAATCGCTCGTGGCGGTCCGATCCCGCTCGATCAGGTCGACGCCGGACCGAGCGAGTCGAGCCGGATGGCAGCCGTCCGTGAGAGCGTCAGAGCCGGCCTCGAGGGACTCGATGATGACCCATGGAGTCAGGCCGGCGAGCCGTTGGAGGGCAGCGCTGCAAGGGTGTTGGATAGATTGCGTCAGGAGGGTGATGAACTGGAGACTCGGCGTGCATGGGTGGAGGAGCTGGCCGAACACGTGCAGTGCCCGGTCTGCGGCGGCTCGGTTCGAGTCGTGGTCGGCGACGAGATCGCGCATCTGTCCTGTGATGTGAATAATGGCCACCTCGCATGGCCATGAGGACCGAGGGCGAATGCCCCTTATACGGTCACGACCGCTCGACCTCTCTGAGGTCGCATGATGTCCCGTCGAGACAGTGTCACTCTGGTGCTGGTGTCGCTGCTGCTGCTCCTCACCTCGACTCTGCCGGTCACCGCCTCGACCGTGGACCCCGCCGACACCTCTTCTTCCAGCCCACCGCTCACCTTCGCCGGAGCCAACCCATCTCCACCGCTTCTGGTAGAAGGACTGCCAGCGCTGCAGTGTCCGGCCGAGCCGGCCGGACTCTGCTCCGTCGCCGACCGCTCGGAGGCGGCGGTCACAGCTCTGCGAACCGATGACGCGCTGCCGACCGAGGAGTCACCTGGCTGGTGGCTGGCGTACTCGCCGGACCGAGATGCGAACGGTATGGATGACCGGTTGCAGCGCATCATCGGCGGCGAGTACGAATCGCGTTCGACGACCCAGATTGTCGGTGCGGATGGCAGGCAGACGGTCGCCATCGTCGTCGACTACGGCTGGCACCCCGGTCCCTCCGACATTGCGCTGCTGCGCCAGACACTGACCGCCAACGGTTGGACCGGCGAAGCCGGAGGCGCATGGTTCCAGGTCCTGACGACGCTCGACAGCGTGACCGTCGATCATGTGCCCGTCTCGGCCCTGATTCCCATCTGGCGGCTGCCCGGTGTCGTCGTCATCGAGCAGCAGAACGTGATGCTGCCGTTCCTCGACAAGTCGGTGCCGGGGATGAAGGTGCGCGATTCCGGAACCTACTCGAACACCATGCACGCTCAGGGCTACCGTGGCGACGGCGTTGTCATCGCCATTCTCGACACCGGCGTGGACAACGAGCATCGGAGCCTGAACGACTTCGACGACTTGGATGACGACCCCTCGGACGACTCGAACGAGTACAGCGACCCGAAGTTCATCGCCGGCTTCGATGCGACCGCGGCGATTCAGAATCCGAACAACGACACCGACCCGGATGATGGCAACGGCCATGGAACGCATGTCGCGGGAACGGCTCTGGGAACCGGCGACGCCCGCCGAACCTGGATGGGCGTGGCGCCCGGCGCGTATCTCATCGATGTCAAGGTGCTGACAGATGCCGGTGGCACGAACAGCCAGAACTCGATCGCCGGTCTGCAATGGTGCACTCAGAACGCTGATGAGGATTGGGGCAACAACGATTCCAGCGAGGGCATCGACATCATCTCGATGTCGCTCGGTTCGGCGTCGGCACCGAATTCCAACGACCCCGGAGACGATGGTACTTCGGCCGAGGCCCGGGCCGCCAACGATGCGGTCAACGCCAGCATCGTCGTCGTCGTCGCGATGGGCAACGACGGCCGACGCCGGGTCCCCTCACCGGCCTCCGCCGACCTCGTCATCTCGGTCGCGGCGATCGATGACGCCGACACCGTCGACCGCGCCGATGACGCGCACGCCTCCTATTCGAACACCGGTCCGCGCGAATCGGATGGTGACGACGATGACTGGGACGAACTGAAACCGGATGTCGCGGCGCCCGGCAGCGACATCTACGCGCCTGAATTTGCAGCGGGTGGTGGAGATCTGATATTCGCCAAACCTCTGGCCGACGACGGCTATGTCTCGATGGATGGGACCAGCATGGCGACGCCGCACGTGTCCGGGCTCGTCGCGCTGATGCTGCAGATGAAACCGAGCCTCGACCCACAGGAGATCAAGGATCTGCTGCGCAACAACAGTGAGGTCAGGGGCGAGCCGGACATGGCCGAGGTCTCGCCTGTCTGGGACGAGCAGTACGGCTTCGGCATCGTCGATGGCTCTCTGCTGTTGGCCGCCATCCAGTCCGGCGGCGGCTCTGTCGACCCACCACCACCGACAGGTCAGGGCGGTGACTGGATCATCATCGATTGGCCTGATGCTGATGGCACGATGCTGGTAGAAGAGAGGGTCGAGCGGATTCATGGCCATCTCGTAGGCAATCTGTCCGAAGTGATCGAGGAGGTCGCGTACAAGGTGACCTACCTGACCGATGACGGCAACAGCGAGACCGCCTATGAGACTCACACACTGATCGATTGGTCTGCCGCCTCCGGCACCGACGAGTGGTCGTTCCACATCGAGACCGGACCGTTCCACGAGCAGTATCACAGCGTCGTCTCGGTCAATCTGGAGATGCGGGCGCGGTCCGTCAACGGCACTTGGAGCAATCTGACCCAGGGGACCTACCAGTTGGGCTGGATAGAGGTGACGCTCGACGGACCGAGCGGCACCAAGGCGGTCAACGGGACGGTCGAGATATCCGGTGAGTACGCTTCGGTCGGACCAGGTGAGGTCGAGGTCAGAATAGGCAAGGACGGCTGGCAGACGGTGTGGAACATCGGCAGCGGTTTCTCGACGGAGCGGCAGGAGACCGGCACCTGGCGATACGACTGGGATTCCACGGCGACACCGGATGGTTGGATCAGAATCGCCACTAGAGTCGTCGCCGATGACGGCTACCGATCGACCGAACTGCGTCGTTCGGTCGAGATCGACAATCTGCCACCGACACCACGCTTCGAGATAGGCGCCATATCGGTGCTGGAGTTCGGCATGCCGCTACATTCAGCGCATGTGAACTCCTATCTCGAGGTGCGAGCCGACCTGCGAAACATCGGCGATGCTGCAGCGACCGACGTGTCCCTGGTGCTGTACGAGGATTCAGCGACCAAGGACGAATTCACCCTGCCTCGCATCGACCCTGGTGACACGATCCCCATCACCCTGTACTGGAACCCGCTGGCGGTCGGCGAGAAGACTCTGAAGATGGAGGCGAGGGCCGATTGCGGAGATGGCTGTCAGGCCTTCGATGACACCTTCGGCTCGTTCCCCGTCGAAGCGCGCCCGGACGGCGTCGACCTGGCCTTGCGTCCCGGTGCGATGAAGACCGTGCCCGAGATTCCGCGGCCGACCGAACCGACCACCTTCACGATTAGGATAGACAATCTCGGCGCCACCGAGGCAGCCGGCGCCGGGGTCACTCTGGAGCGCCTCGTGGAGGCTGGATGGCAGTTGATGGCCGAGACCGATGCAGGCCTCATCCCTTCAGCCTCGTTCACCGAGGTGTCGATGGATCTGACGATCGATTCGGCCGGCATCGACCGGCTGAGGATCACCGTGACGCCGGAAGTCGATCTCGATTGGTCGAGCAACAACCTCGAATTCGATCTCGTTACAGCCGCTTCCACCCTCGGTGGCGCCCGCTCGATGGATCTTAGCAGCGGCGAGGTGCCGGTGGCCTACTCGAACACCGGTCGAGAGGGCCATCTGATCACCAGCAGGGATGGCGCACTGCGACTGCATAGGGTGACCCAGAGATTCGATCTACAGACATGTCAGGATGTATTCGAGGAGTCCTGGGCCGGTGCCATCGCGACCGAGACGACCGGTGACGGACAGACCCACATCGTCTGGACCAGACGGGTTCTGGATGACTTCGGCTTCACCAGGCAGACTCTCTCCTACGCGACGATAGACGAGTTCTGTCACAGCACGCCGCCGGTCGATCTGATGCCTGAACTGCTGCTGTCGGATGGCAGTTACCAAGGCATCGATCTGGAGATCGATGGCGATACCGTCGCGGTCGCCGGCTTCCATCGCGATCTCTTCACCGGTGGCACCTACGCTGATGTGACGAGCATATTCACCCTGAACAGCGACGACCCGAGCGATTCATCGGCATGGATCCTGACCAGGAACGTGATCCCGAACATCGATGTCGATGTCAACCGTCTCGATTCCGTCGAACTGGCGCTCGGCGCCGCGCATGCTCACCTGATGTACACTTCGATGATGGAGTCCGGTTCCGGCGTCGAGAAGGACGGCGTATGGTACGCGCACGGCCAGCTCGGACAGGAGAACTGGCTGTTCAGAGTGGCTGTGGCTGACAACAGTTCGATGCCCGCGATGGTGGTGCTGCCCGGTGATCAGGACAGCGATGTGGTGGTCGCGGCCTGGCGCGTCGGTTACGGCTTCGAGGCCCGGCTGGATTCGATTCAGACGAAGGATGGCTGGAGCGACAGGAATGTCACCTCGACGGCAGCGCCGGGACTCGAAACTATCCACTTGCATCGTTCGGGCGACGATGTTCAGATGCTGACCGACATGGTCGGCTCGGCGGGACCGCAGATACACTACGGCTGGATCGACTCCGGCAACGGCGAGGCGGCGCTCGGTCAGAGGATCGCCAGCGGCAGACTCGTTCTCTCCGACCGCGCCGAGGTCGGCGCCGAACTGCCTCTCATCCATGTCAGCAGCGAAGGTCTGCGAATCCGCTCGATCATCGACGATGTGGTGGCTGGGCCGAGGGAGTCGGGCTGGATGGAGCAGATCAGGCTGTCCGTCGGTCTCGATGCGAACACCTGGAATCTGATGATGTACGCCGGCGGTTCGATCTGTCTGTTCACCAACATCCTGTTGCTCGGCGTGTTGGCGGCACGCCGCCGTCGGGCCGGCGCGACAGGTGGCGGTCGCATCGTGGCGTCGGTCGCGTCGGTCGAGGAGGGGGAGGTGGAACTGCTCGATGAGGAGGTGGCCGCCCGCCTGAAGGAACGGGTCATGATAGAACCTCACATCAGTCAGGCCGAGCCGCCCGAGTCAGCTGAACCGAGCGAAGATGCTGAACAGCATGTCGAGGCTGTCGCTGCTCATACGAGCGACGGCTCCGCGCGCCGCAGAGAGCGCCGCGTCGAGCGACAGATCGAAGAGAACGTGCGCGAGATGATGGCGAGCCTTCCACCACCACCTATGGGGGGCGCCATCGACCCGCCGACGAATGATGACGCGACGGAGGGACCGTCGACCCTACCACTACCTCCTCCACCGCTGCCGTCTCCGGATGGCGCGAGCAGTGATGGTGACAGCGATGATGCCTCTGCCGACGAGGTTGTTCTTCCACCACCTCACCCAGCCGGATCCGATGCCACTCTGTCGCTGCCCCCACCACCTTCGCCGACCGCTCTGGGACTCATCGACAGACAGGTTTCATGTCCTGAATGCGGCGGGAGAATCAAGATCAGGAACGCCGAACTGACGCGTGTCACCTGCCCCATCTGTGACACCTCGGTCGACCTCTGAAGGCTCGGGCAAGCCTCAAAGGGCGAGTTGCAGCCGACTCACCGGGTGAACGGTGGATGTGCGGCATCTTCGGTTACCTTGGCCAGAGGCCCGTGACACCCATCCTCCTCGACGGCCTGCGCCGATTGGAGTACCGCGGCTACGATTCGGCCGGCATCGCAGTCAGCAACGGCTCGATCACGGTCGTCAAGCAGATCGGCAGGGTGGACGCACTTGCCCAGACGGTGCCGGAGAGCATCGAGGGAACGGTAGGGATATCGCACACCCGCTGGGCGACGCACGGCGGTGTCAACGACCAGAACGCTCATCCTCACCTGAGTGCTGATGGCAGCGTCGCGATCGTCCACAACGGCATCATCGAGAACTATCGCAGGCTCCGTGCTGCACTGGAGGCCGAAGGCGTCAGATTCCTCTCTGAGACCGATTCAGAGGTTCTGGCTCATCTCATCCAGCGCAGCAGAGAATCCGTATCGTCACCGCTTGAGGCTGTCAGGCGAGCCCTCCGCAGAGTTCGAGGGACCTGGGGTCTCTGCGCTATGTTCAGGGATGACGGGGTCATAGTATGCGCCAGACACGGCTCACCGCTGGTCATCGGCATCGGGGAGGGTGAGACGTTCATCGCCAGCGACCAGCATGCACTCACCCCGTACACGCAGCGGGTCATCTTCCTCGAAGATGGGGATCTGGCGTTGCTGACACCCGGTGATATCACCACTCACAGGTTGGAGGGCGGTTCCTCCGATGCGCATGTGACGGTCATCGAAGAGGTATGGGGCGAGGCCGATCTCGGTGATTATCCACATTTCATGCTGAAGGAGATCCACGAGCAGCCGGAATCCCTCCGCCATTGCATCAGTGGTCGTCTGGTGCTGCGCGACGGCAATGGCCGGCTGGGCGGGCTCGACCTCTCGACCAAGTCGTTGCAGGCGATTCCGCACATCCGACTGATCGGATGCGGCACCGCGTTGCACGCCTGCGAGGTCGGGGCGCATGCGATCGAGAGACTGGCCAGAGTGCCGGCGTTCGCCAGCGTCGCCAGCGAGTTCCGACACCGCCAACCGGTCATCGACCCGAAGGCGCTCTACTTCGCGGTCAGCCAGTCCGGTGAGACCGCCGACACACTGGCGGCGGTGAAGGAGATCCAGTTGAAGGGCGGCACCGTGATGGGGGTGATCAACGTCGTCGGCTCGACCATAGCGCGTCAATGTGGCCGCGGCGTCTACATCCACTCCGGTCCCGAACAAGCGGTCGCCTCGACCAAGGCGTTCTCGAACATGGTCGCAGCGCTCTCCATCTTCGCTCTGCAGATCGGCCGAGCGCGCAGCGCATCGCTGTCAGAGGGTCGTAAGTTCGCCAAGGCCCTGCAGGCGCTTCCCGATCAGATCGGTCGGTGGATCGAAGCCGAGCATGACCTCGATGCAGCGGTCGAGATGGTCAGGTCTGCCAAGAACGTGCTCTTCCTCGGCCGCGGCCCATCGGCCGCAGTGGCCAGGGAGGGTGCGTTGAAGTTGATGGAGATCGCATACATCCCGTGTCTCGCCTATCCCGCCGCCGAGATGAAGCACGGACCCATCGCGCTGCTCGAAGAGGGCAGCCCGGTCGTCGTCATCGCCCCACACGACGAGTTGAGAGAGAAGACCATCTCGAACATCCAGGAGTGCAAGGCTCGCGGCGCTCGGATCATACTGGTGCACGATGAGGGTGATGACGAGATCTCTGAGGAGGCCGACATCGCTTTCCCGGTGCCGCCCACGCATTCGCTGTTATCCCCCTTGCTGACGGTTCTGCCTCTGCAGATGCTCGCCTATCAGACAGCCCTGTCACTCGGCTGCGACATCGACCGACCTCGCAACCTCGCGAAGTCCGTCACCGTCGAGTGATGCTGCTGAAGCGGGCCAAGTCGGAGCAGCGGGTTGACCATCGAGGCTGCTGCGCGCACACAGGATGAGACGGGTCAATGAATGGAACCGCTTCACAACTGGTCGCCGCTGATGAAGAATCGCTGTGCCTGTGCGTTCCAACCGAGGGAATGGTAGCCGAGCACATGTGAGGTGTGGCGCATCTTGATGACCGATATCTTGCGTTGGATCTCGTCCCCTTCCCGCTCCATCGTAAGGTGGAGAACGCCATCGGAGAGGTAGTCCTCGATGCCGAACTCACCGAACTGGTTCTTCCCTTCGCCCATCATCTCGCAGATGAAGAAGGCTGTCAGGCCGAGCCTCCGGACCGTCTCAAAGAGACGGAATATCTCATCCCGAGGGTTCTCCATCTTGGTCAGTGTGAAGAAGGCGCCGAGAGAGTCGAAGACCAGCACTTCGAAGCCGATTGATTCCCGATAGTTGGTCAATTGTTTGATCAGTTGCCCCATCCAGTCTATGTCCTTGCCGAGCCCTTTGTTGTGCAGTTGCACTCGCAGGTCGGCCAGATCTATTATCGCGATGCTGCTGCGGACCCTCTGGTCCGCCACATCCATGCTCATTCCGGCCATGTGGCTGCCGAGACTCGCCTTGCCCTGCTCCAATGTGACGTAAATGCCGCTCGAACCGCCATCCTTGACCGCGTTGTAGAGCATCGAGAAGCCGAGGCTCGATTTCATTGAACCCGACACCCCGGCGATGAGCACGATATGGCCGCTAGGGATGCCTCCCTGCATCCTCTCGTCGAGGCCCATCACATAGGTGGGGAATCGTTTCTTCACTATGTCCATCCCTGTCCCCGTGCGTTGGATGCCCGACCGGATGATAAACGCCACCCCCTCGCTCTTCACCATGCAACCTTCAGATTCCTCGAAGGAGGGCGTAGATGCAGCGTCGACAGTGCCAGGCTCTCGGGTCTGGCGGGTCAGGCTGGCGTCCGCTTCGCAGCGCCGCTCGGTATGGCTGCGGCGGCGGTTTTCCGGCAGCGAGGTGCAGATCGAACAGAAGCCGCTCGCATCGAGCGAGCCGATAGCAAGTCGTTCCGGCAGCGTCGAGCAGCAGGTCGCATCGATTCTCGTCTGGAAGACGCACGCTGCGGCTACCGAAGTGGCACTCGAATCGGTATCGGCCGACCGGGATCAGGTCACTGGTCCGATGCCCGACGTCATCATCGTCGCCGACACGCTGGTCGAGGATCCTGACGATGCCGCACTATCGCTCGGTCAGCCGGCTGACGCAGGTCAGGCTGCGGCCATGCTGCAGCGACTGTCCGGCAGACGACATCGGGTGTGGTCCGGCACCGCCATCCTGTTGCCAGATCCCGAATCCGGATGGCGAAAAGCGGTCTGCTCGGTCTCTGCAGTCGAGTCGGCGACCGTCGAGGTCGAGCGCCTCGGTCGGGCTGATCTGGCCGGATTGCTGGAGGACGGCGGTTGGCGAGGCAAGGCCGGTGCCTACGATCTCGCAGGTCAGATGCAGGAGCACGCGACCTTGGTCGCTGGAGCAGAGGTGTGCGTGCTCGGTTTCGCGCTGACCGCTATCGAGGACATGCAGCGTTCGATGGCTGGATGACTTCACTCCTCTGCGAACTCGTAAGGGTCCAGTCGCTCGTGCATCTCACCCCAGAACATCGGTATTCGCTGCCAGTCGTTGTATCCGAATACCGCATCCTTGACCATCCAAAACAAGTAATCGAGGAATCCGAAAGCGAGAAAGACGATGGTCAAGCGCTTCACCAAATCGATATGAGGCAACTCTCCTACTGACGCGGAATCGATGAACAGGTAGGCGATTCCAATCATTGCGATGAACATCGAGACGATGTTGGGCCACGGGTCATTGCGTTCCTTCACTGGCTTGTGCATGTGATCGTTATGCAACCAGTCTCCAGCCGCCCAGAGTGACTGAGTACCCACTCCGAGAAGGAGCATCATACGGGAGTAGAACATTCCAGTTTCTTGCTCAACGAACGCGCCCTCGTATACCCCAACGATGATGCTGGCCAGGAGTAAGGAGTGAGCCGACAGCATCTGAGAACTGTGCGGTTCTCCGTCCATCACCTTCTTCCAGATGCGGTCCGGTCGGGCAAGGAAGAATATCCAGATGAGCGGCAACGAGAAAGATGCGTTCACTCTGTCATCGGATATCTGCCCCGTCTGGTTTGCGAACACGAGGGCGATGTGCAGGATGCAGAGGGCGACGAACACGATGAAAGCCATATTGGTCCTCTCTGGCTTCATCAATTCCCAGCCACATCGGTCGTGGAAGTGACCCAAGATCAGGACGAAGGCCATCATTCCCCAGAAGGAGTCGATCAACACTGTCCAGTATAGTTCGAAGAAGACGTCGGAATCAACGAACAACCAAGATAGGATGGTCATCATGCCGATGATCGGCAGCCCGAATGCCGGGCCGTAGGACCATACACCCATCCTGTCCGCGGCGCTGCCTCGTAGGTGGAAGAACCGGAATGTGAGCGGTCCGACAATGATCAGTGAGGTTCCCAGCAGGGTCACTCCAATCAGCCCCAACTGACTGAACAGTTCGGCATCACCGGACATTATGCCGATGAATATCATGGCCTGGCCGGCGATGCTGAGGCAAGCCACCATGCCGATCAGGGTCTCGTCGAACGGGGCCGTCTTGAAACTCAGCGGAGCGATGTCGAAGGCGATACCCAAGAGGATGACCATCATCCAGCCGACTCCGGCCATGATTCCGATAGCGAGCATAGGCCGGTTCGAATCACCCTGGGCAATACCATGGATCTGGCTTGAGTCGACGAAGAGCATCCAGAGGCTGACTGCGAACAGCACCTGTGTGACCGCTGCGGCGAAGAACATGGTGACGTAGGAGCCAGCAGCTCGGGTGTAGCCGAGCCTATCGTCAGTAGTCAGAATCGGGCGCATCGGAACCACATCTCAGGTCTATCTTTCCCCGTCAGGAGCCTCCCTTGGTTGAATACATTCGCCCGAATCACCCCATTCTCAGCCTCGAGA
>Ga0310122_10000817_pt1 | contig 19779 bp, 18 predicted proteins | sample CB6_Bottom_1051__FD_203503 | JGI IMG/M metagenome (GOLD analysis project Ga0310122, IMG submission 203503) | Marine microbial communities from Western Arctic Ocean, Canada - CB6_Bottom_1051 | ecosystem: Environmental > Aquatic > Marine > Oceanic | place: Canada: Western Arctic Ocean | collected...
TATTTTTCATCAGCCCTCATGCCTCGTAGGGGTAAATTGGCAATGGCTTTTTGCTGCTTGCAACGATACTCTTGGCCTGACTAGCCTTTGCTAATTTCCACTGGGCGTGGCCTGGCAGTTGCTCCTACGGCTAGTAGTTGGTATGCTTTATTCCCTATTTTATTTTTGTAAGGAGAAACAAATGAACAAGACGCTTTTCACCATTCCATTGGTCCTGATGGGAATGTTATTGGTATTGTCTGGCACTGCTATTGCCCACGAGGGCGAAGAGCACGATAAGGGAATGTATGAAGAAGGTAGCGGTGGTTCAGCGATGGAAATGGATCGCGGATCCCGCGCGATGGCTCATGAATATAAAGGAGAGCATGGCGATGGAATGGAACATTCCAAAGAATATTATGAAAAGAAGTACGGCAAATATGAGCATGAAAAACAAGGGATGAAGGAAGAAGGAAGCAGTATGAAAAAAGAAGTCATGAAAATGAAAGAAAGGGAACATCAACGCAAAGAAGAAGGTAGCCGCATGTAGCCACTCGGCGTGGGGCCAGCACTGCATTGCCGGTGGAGCGGACTGAATACTCAAGCGCAAAACTTTAATGTCTTCCCCCTGCGTTATATTTTTCATTAGCTTTTACCCGTACCGGGCATGAAATTTATGGTAGCGGATACCACGCATGCCCCGAAGCGGGTACATCGGTGGCTAAAGGATTTTAGCGTATTCAATCGGGTCTTCCAATCCGGCTTCTTGAAACCCTTTCAGGCGCAGTTGGCAACTGTCGCACACGCCACAAGACTCCCCGTTCTCTCCCGGATCGTAACAACTATGGGTCATGGCAAAATCCACTCCCAGTTCCAAACCTTTTTGAATGATCTCCACCTTGCTCAGTTTGATCAATGGGGTGTGGATTTTCATCCGGTTTTTTCCTTCCACTCCGGCTTTGGTGGCGAGGTTGGCGAGAGTTTCAAACGCGGTGATGAACTCGGGTCGGCAATCGGGGTAACCGCTATAATCAACGGCATTGACCCCGATAAAAATATCGCTGGCTTCTTTCACTTCCGCGTAAGCCAGGCAGAATGAAAGGAAGATGGTGTTACGGGCGGGAACATAGGTGACGGGGATTTCTGCGGTCATTTCTTCCTGATCGCGGCCGGTTGGAACGTCTATGGAATCGGTTAACGCTGAACCGCCGAACTGGCGAAGATCAATTTTGACAATTTGATGATCGACCACAGCAAAATGCCTGGCGATGTCCCGGGCTCGGTCGAGTTCCACCCGGTGGCGCTGGCCGTAGTCGAAGGTGAGGGCGAAGAGGTCAAACCCCTGCCTTTTTGCTATCGCTAGGGTGGTGGTGGAGTCGAGTCCCCCGCTCAATAAAACCACTGCTTTCATAGGGATTTACCTGATTATCGGCAGTTAAATGGAGTTCTATTTGCTGCGATCTTATCGCCTTGCGCATTCCGGGTTGTTATTATATACTATTCCGCTTAAAATAAACCTGATAGTCCCCTTAAAATTAAAGGGTTTAGCCCCACTTTAGATGTTTGATAATTTATCCGATCGTCTTGAAGCGATCTACAAAAAATTAAAGGGACGCGGTGTTCTCAAGGAAGCCGATGTCGATGCGGCTCTGCGTGAAATTCGAGTTGCGTTAATCGAAGCGGATGTCAGCCTGCCGGTAATCAAAGATTTTATTGCAGAAGTCCGGGTAAAGGCTGTGGGTCAGGAGGTATTGAAAAGCCTGACTCCGGGGCATCAAATGGTCAAGATTGTCAACGATGACCTGACCCATTTGCTGGGCGACGAGTTTGTCGATATTCAGTTTGCTGCAAAGCCGCCAACGATTATTTTGATGGCGGGTCTGCAAGGGTCGGGGAAAACCACCACTGTAGGCAAACTGGCCAAGCGGTTTAAGGAAAAAGGAAAAAACTGTCTTCTCGTTCCGGCCGACGTTTACCGTCCGGCGGCGATTGAACAGTTGCATGTATTGGGGCGGGAGATCGGGGTGGAGGTGTTTGACGCCGGGGAAGAAAAAGACCCGATAGCCATCTGCAAAAAAGCACTGGATGAAGCCGTCAACAAAATGAGCCAGGTGGTGCTGATCGATACTGCCGGCCGCCAGCAGGTCGATGATGTCCTGATGGATGAGTTAAAGCGGATCAAGCAGACGGTTCAGCCGCACGAAGTGTTGTTTGTGGCGGATGCGATGATGGGCCAGCAGTCTGCCGATATTGCTAAAACGTTTGATGATGCCATCGGTATTGATGGCGTGATCCTGACCAAAATGGATGGGGATGCGCGCGGTGGCGCAGCGTTTTCTATCAAGAGGGTAACTGGCAAACCCATTCGTTTTATAGGAATGGGGGAGAAGCTCGATGCGCTTGAGCCGTTTCACCCTGACCGGATTGTTTCCCGTATTCTGGGCATGGGCGATGTCATGTCCCTGGTCGAAAAGGCAGAGCAGACCTTCGAGTTGGAGGAGCAGGAAAAATTACAGAAAAAAATTAAGGCCAACGCCTTCACTCTGGAAGATTTCCGCGACCAGTTGAAACAAGTACAGAAAATGGGGTCCATGGAGCAGTTGTTGGGAATGATTCCCGGTGCCGGAAAACTAAAGGGATTAAAAATCGATGACCGTGCTTTTGTCCAGGTGGAAGCGATCATCAACTCCATGACTGCGGCGGAGCGCGGACGGCACAACATGATTAATGCCAGCAGAAAGCGTAGAATCGCCCAGGGAAGTGGTACCAAGGTGAACGATGTCAACAAGTTGTTGAAGCAGTTCTCGCAAATGCAAAAGATGATGAAAAAGATTTCCCGTGGTGGTGGCCTCAACTTTGGCAGTCTCATGGGAGGGCGCGGAATGCCGGGAGGCCGGCTCTTTTAAATAACGTTTATTATTTTGGCGGCTGTTGTATCTATTCTTTAGCTTTTACCCCTTTGGGGGCACGAAGGCCGAAGAAGAATATAACGCATGCCCCGAAGGGGTATTCAATGTCGCGTATCTACCGGGCCTGAGCCCGTAACATAGGAGAAAGTAAATTGGCAGTTGTAATTCGATTAACTCGGCGAGGAGCAAAAAAGAAACCCTTTTACCGGATTGTGGCGGCAGATTCCAGAATGCCAAGAGATGGCAGATTTCTTGAAATTCTGGGAACCTACGATCCCTTGAACGATGATGTGGGTTGTAAGATTGATGCGGAAAAAGCCGTGGCTTGGATCAAAAAAGGCGCCAAGCCCAGCAAAACCGTAGGAGCCCTCTTCAAAAAAGCTGGGGTCGGGGTTTAGATCCGTAAAGTTTCATTTCGCAAAATCACAATTCGTAAAAAGCGTGAAGCTTGAGTTCAAGTTGCTCCTCTCCAGTTCGGGATTCAGTTCCTGTAAACTCGGAGGAAGTTGTGAAAAATCTTGTTATGACAATGGTGAAAGCGCTAGTGGACAAGCCGGAAGAAGTTAGTTTGCGGGAAGTGGAAGGTGAAAAAACAACGGTGCTGGAATTGAGAGTCGCGAAAGAAGATCTAGGTAAGGTGATTGGCAAGCAGGGGAAAACTGCCCAGGCCATGCGTACTATCCTGAATGCGATGGCAACCAAATTGAAAAAACGGGCTGTACTGGAAATTATCGAGTGATATGGATTGGATTCCAGTTGGCAAACTTGCCCGAACTCACGGCCTGAAAGGGGAGTTGAAGTTTTATCCCCATGACCCGGAAGGGTTCGGATTTGCGGACGGACAGACCGTGCAGTTGGCCGGGACAAAAAAGAAATTGAAGGTTCAATCGATTCGTGGGGCTAATGTGCCCTACATTATCAAGTTAGAGGGAATTAACGATATCGAATCTGCCAAACCTCTGACCGGGGAGGAAGTTCTGGCAAACCGCGAGGATTTTCAATCTTTGCCGGAAGGGGAGTATTACCGATTCGAGATCGAAGGACTTGAGGTCTTCGATGAAGAGGGTCATCCTTGTGGGATCATCGAAGACATCATCCCCACGGGGAGTAACGATGTGTACGTGGTGCGAAACGGGGATTTAGAGTGGATGCTCCCCATGATCGATTCGGTGGTCAAGTCCATCGACTTGGAACAAGGTAAACTGGTTTTTCATCGTATTGAGGGTTTGTTTGAGGACACTCCGGTTTGACATTGTCAGCATATTTCCGGGGATGTTTGAATCTCCTTTTGGTGACAGCATTATTCAGCGGGCCCGGGAAGAAGGATTGCTGGATCTTCGCGTTCATGATTTACGCGACTACAGCCTGAATAAACACAGGAAGGTGGATGACACCCCTTTTGGTGGCGGGGTGGGCATGGTCATGAATGTCGAGCCCATTGCGCGTGTCGTTGCAGCGATTAAAAAGGAAGTTCCTGAAACCCGAACAATATTGTTATCTCCAGGAGGCCGGCCTTTCGATCAGGAAAAAGCCTGGGAGCTCTCTCGCTTACCGAGCCTGACTCTAATTTGCGGTCGCTATGAGGGTATTGACGAGCGGGTGCGACTGCATTTTGTCGATGAGGAAATCTCCATAGGAGATTATATTTTAACCGGCGGCGAAATTCCTGCCATGGTCCTTGTTGAGGCCATATCAAGGTTGGTACCGGGGGTGCTGGGCGATCCAGAATCGATAGTGGAAGAATCTTTCGCCGGCGATTTGCTGGAATATCCGCAATACACTCGGCCTCGGGATTATCAAGGGTTCAAGGTGCCGGAGATTTTGGTTTCTGGCGACCATAAAAAAATACGCGACTGGCAAAAAGCGGAAGCGTTAAAAAAAACTGCGCGGGTTCGGCCCGACCTGCTCAAGAAAAATAAACGGCAGGATAAAGGGTCTTGATACAGGACAGCATTGGAAGAAGCGTACTATTCGAATATTCATCTGGCGCTGGTCCATTTTCCCGTCTATAACAAACCGGGAGAAGTGGTGGTTTCATCCGTCACGACCTTGGATGTGCATGATATTTCGCGGGTTTGCCGGACGTTTGGGGTCGGTACTTTTTATGTGGTCACGCCCCTGAAGACCCAGCAGGAACTGGTGGAAAGGTTGATCGGCCACTGGATGAAAGGCCATGGGGCGCGGTATAATCCGACCCGAAAAGAAGCCCTGCTGAAAACCAAGGTTGTAAAAAGCCTGGATGCGGCGGTGGCTGAGGTGACGGAGCAAAGCGGGGAAAAACCCTGCGTGGTAGTCACCGGGGCCAAGCAGGTGCCGAACAGCATTGAGTTTGGAACTTTAAGAAAACAATTGCAGGAAGGGCGGCCCACGCTTCTGGTTTTTGGCACCGGGTGGGGCCTGGAAAAGAATCTGATCCGCAACGCCGACCATGTTTTGCAACCCATCGAAGGTAATGCCGGGTTCAATCACTTGCCGGTGCGAGGGGCGATAGCAATTATATTAGACCGCTTGTTAGGTAGTAGAGGCGGGTCTTGAAAGAAATCAGAATCGAAAACAATTAATAGGTATCTCTATTTATTCGATAATTTTCTCTAGGGCAACTCGCAGGCCTTTTGGGCTACTATTCGTGCCCAAAATTTATAAGGGTTGCTCATGGCCAAAAGTAATTTTCAGAGATGCCCTAACGAAGTAAGACGTATTTTCTTAGGAGAGAGGTTCATGAATTTAGTAGACCAGATTGAAGCGAAAGAAATGAAAAAGGATGTTGCCGATGTTCATATTGGTGACACCGTCAAGGTGCATATGCGCATCGTTGAGGGAGAGAAAGAACGCATTCAGGTAATCGAAGGGGTGGTCATCAAAATGCGTGGCGGTGGGGCTCGTAAGACCCTGACGGTCCGCAAAATTTCTTTTGGCATCGGTGTGGAACGCATATTCCCGTTCCATTCCCCCCGTGTCGAAAAAATTGAGATCATTAGACGCGCCAAGGTGCGTCAGGCTAAGCTGTATTACCTGCGCGAACTGCGCGGCAAAGCGGCCCGTCTGAAAGAACTCAAAGCTCCGCGGCCTACGACCAAGACGAAAAAGACCAAGACCCGTGGTAAAAAAGCCAAAGCCGCAAAAGCCGCCGCCAAAAGTTCCTGACCCACTAGACGTGGGGCCAGCACTGCATTACCCGTAAAGCAAGCAACGCCATCAAGCGCACGTGATATTCTTCCTAAACTCTTACCCTTTCAGGGCATGAAGGCTAAGGAAGAGGACATCACGCGTGCCCCGCAGGGGTAGCAAAGTTTTTGCTATCTGCCTCCCTCGCCAGAGGGTGAGAGGGCTTCTACCGAAACGCCGGGAACGGGTTTGGGTTTTTCTGGGCTGTCTTCATCCTTAGGCAGGTTGAACGTTTCGCCTAAGCCGTGTTTCAGTTTGATGTTTTGGTATTTATATTTGGCACGGGAAAGGTAGGTCTTCAATCCTTTTACCCGGGTCTTGTCGGCAGGGTGGGTGGAGGCCCACTCGGGAGGGCCCTTATCCCCTTTTGCTTCACTGAACCGTTGCCAGAAGCGGATCGCCTCTTCCGGGTCGTACCCGGCTTTAGCCATATAGACCAGCCCGATCTGATCGGCTTCTCCTTCATCACCCCGGCTGAAAGGCAGAGTGATACCGTACAAAACCCCCAGACCCAAAGCGCTCATGATAATGTTTCGTTGGGTATTGTTTTTCAGGCTGAGGCTAGCACCTATCATGGCCCCGGTCAGCAGAAGTTGTTGCGACATTCTCTGGGCTCCATGCCGGGCAATAACATGAGCGATTTCGTGACTCAGCACGGTGGCCAGACCCGCTTCGTTTTTACAGATCGCCAGCATGCCGGTATAAACCGCGACCTTGCCGCCCGGCAGGGCAAAAGCATTTTGATCTTTCGACTCAATCAGCCTGAATTCCCAGTCCAGGTTGGGCATGTCACTCACCTTGGCGATCCGTCGACCCACACGCCTCAGCATCCGGTTCAAATGGGCATTTTCCGAATCCTTTTGGTCTTTAAGGGCTTTCTTGTAAGCTTGTTTGCCGAACTGAATTTCCTGCCACTCAGGGATAAGAATCAGGGCCTGCCTGTTTGAAATCGGTGTGGTCGCACAGGCGGTCAAAAGAAAAACCAGAATGATAATTTTTAACGGCTGCGGCATAGACCAATTATAGAAGACTCAGGTGCAGTTTTCAACCACTTGGCGCCAGCGTGATGTCCTCTTCATTAACCTTCATGCCCTGAAAGGGTAAAGGCAAAGGATAAGCATAACTCGCTGGACCCAATGGCCCCCTCTTTTTAAAGAGGGGCTGGGGTGATTTACACCCTATTGTGCAATATGCGGGTTAGCAGAGGAGAGAACGAGGCAAGAACTCGTTAAGCCGAGATAAATTTTGTCCGCCAAATAAAGACATTGCACGCTGGCCCCACGCCTAGTGGTTGCGTGGGTAATGGGAATGTTTTATGCTTTGCGAATGCAACGAGATTTATGGGATTATGAAATCAAAGCGGGTAAAAAAGGTTACCGACTTATTGCCGGTGTGGATGAAGCCGGGCGCGGCCCTTTAGCAGGGCCTGTGGTTGCCGCCGCTGTGGTTTTGCCTGCCGATGCTATTCTTCAGGGCCTGGACGATTCTAAAAAACTTTCTCCGACAAGACGCGAGGAGCTGTTTCCAAAAATACAGACGCAGGCGGTTGTTTATGGCGTGGCCGTGGTCAACCCGGAAGTGATTGATAAGATCAACATTCTCCAGGCGGCACTATTGGCGATGCAACAGGCGGTTGAACAGTTGCAGCCGGTTCCTGATCTCCTTCTCATTGATGGCAACCAGAAAACAGCCTCATCCATAGAGCAGTGGGCGATTGTGAAAGGTGATTCCAAAAGCCTGTCCATTGCTGCCGCTTCGGTTCTGGCTAAAGTGACCCGGGACCATATTATGCAAGACTATCATCAGCTGTATCCGCAGTACGAGTTTGCCCGTCATAAGGGGTATGGCACCAAGTTGCATCGGGATTTGATTGCCGAGCACGGTCCTTGTCCGATTCATCGCAGCACCTTCAAGGGTGTTACAGAATATTTGAACCGGTAATTTTCGCATGCTTTCTTTATTAAATAAAAAATGGTGTCTGGCCGAACCGTCTGCAGAAACGGTGTCCCTGCTTGAGCGCGAACTCCATCTTCCCACTGTGGTGGCGGTGCTTCTTGTGAATCGTGGGGTGACTTCGCTGGAGTCTGCCCGGGATTTTCTGGAAGCGGATTTTAGCCGCCTGCACGATCCGTTTTTGATGACAGACATGCGCCAGGCCGTGGAAAGGGTGATTCTGGCATTGGACCAAAAAGAGGCTATTACCGTTTTCTGTGATTACGATGTTGATGGGGTGACCTCTGCCGCTTTTCTCACGCATTTTTTCCGCGACCTGAATTGTCCGGTGGAGGCCTATTTGCCTGAACGCCAGTCGGAAGGCTATGGACTCAATTCGGACGCGATTCGCAAAATCCGTGAACGGGGCGCAAGTTTGATGATCACTGCCGATTGCGGTATCACCGGAGTGAAGGAGGTGGCTCTGGCGAATGAAATCGGTTTGGATGTCATAGTTACGGACCATCATCAGGTAGGGGAAGAGGGATTGCCCCCAGCCATTGCGGTTCTCAATCCGCATCGCGCAGACTGTGACTACCCGTACAAGTTTTTAAGCGGAGTGGGGCTGGCATTCAAACTGGCTATTGCGGTGCGTAACGGGTTGCATTCAGCAGGCTGGCCCAAGGATCGGTTGCCTAATTTAAAACGTCATTTAGATCTGTTTGCCCTGGGCACCATTGCCGATGTTGCGCCGTTAACCGGGGAGAATCATATTTTGACCTTGCACGGACTCGAAATGTTGTCCGTTACAGCCAAACCCGGACTGGTTGCTTTGAAGGAAACCTCTGGTATTGTCGGGGGTGTGTCTGCCCGCTCGGTGGGGTTTTCCCTGGGCCCCAGGCTCAACGCCGCTGGCAGACTGGGTAAGGCCGATAACGGTCTGCATCTGCTGACATCCACAGATCTAAAGGAAGCCAAAGTTCTGGCAGGGGAGCTGGAACAAATCAACAAGGAGCGTAAGGAAATTCAGGAAGAAACCGTGGCGGAAGCGGAATCGCTTTTCCGTCGCCAAATCGATCTGGAAAAGGATCGGGTGATTGTATTGGCCTCAGAAATTTTTCATCCGGGAGTGATCGGCATTGCCGCTTCCCGGTTGGTCGATAAATACCAGCGGCCCACCGTGCTGATCGCGTTGGAAGCGGGGCAAGGAAAAGGGTCCGGACGCAGTATCCCAAAATTCAACCTGTTCAAAGCGTTTACCGATTGCTCCGGGCATCTCATCCAGTTTGGCGGCCATGCTTACGCGGCAGGACTCAGCATCAAAGAGGGTCAGGTAGATGCGTTCCGCAATACTATGAATGAGGTGGGGCATAGACACTTAACTGAAGAGGACCTGATTCCTGAAGTGCGGGTGGATACCTTGTTAAGTCTTGAGGAAATCGACCGCTCCTTTTACAGCCGAATGGCTTTGCTGGAACCGTTCGGAGCTGAAAACCCGGTCCCCTGTTTTTTGTCCCGGGGTATGAAATTTCAGGAGGTGAAATTTATAGGTAAAGAAAAAAATCATGTGCGCTTTCGGGCTGTGCAGGGTAAGGGGCGGATTGAAGGCGTGGGCTTTGGTTTTGCCGACGTGTTTGAATCGGTCGATCCCGCCGCGGATCTTTTTGATATTGCCTATGAACTCAACCTCAACACCTGGAACGGCAGGGAGAAACTGGAGATAAAACTTTTAGATATTCGTTTAAACGCCCACTAGGCGTGGGGCCGACTAGCAATAACTTTTATTGGCTGGCAAAAAGTTTTCTCGAGTTAATAAGCAATTGCCAGTTGGGTCCAGCGAGTTATGCTTATCCTTTGCCTTTACCCTTTCAGGGCATAAAGGTTAATGAAGAGGATATCACGCATGCCCCGAATGGGGTATCACGCTGGCGCCGGGGTTATTCTACGCGCACGGCTTCTTTGGGGTTGAGTTTTGCTGCCAGCCGGGCGGGGTAAAGTCCGGACAGTAAAGAAATTCCCCAGAACAGTATCACCATTATCAGGATGAACAGGATGGGGAAATGGACCTGAATGGTCCAGCCGAAGGATTGTTTATTGATTACGAAGATCAGGATATAGGAAACAATCACTCCAGCCACAAAACCCATTGCCGAACCGATCAACCCCAGTATCCCCGCTTCGATCAGCACCATACGTTTTACTTGTCCGGTGAACGCGCCGATGAATCGCAGGATTCCAATTTCCCGCTTGCGTTCGAGAATCAGCGAAATCAGGGTATTGAAGAGCCCTAAAACTGCCACCAGCATGGCGATGATTTCCAGTGAGTAGGTGATGGCAAAGGTTTTATCGAATATTTCGAGAACCTGATGTTTCAGTTCGGAATTGGAACGGATGATGAGCCGATGGCCTTTTAAAGTTTTAAGAACTTCTTTTCTTATAGACTCTAACTGAGCGTTATCTTCAAGATAAATGACAAAGCTGTTGATGTCGGTGTCCCGATAAAAGTTTAAAAATGTGGTGCGGTCGAGAATAATGTAACCGCGTTCGCGGGAATAATCGAAATAGATGGCGCCGACTTCAATCTGGGCTGGGCCGTTAGGAGTCTGCAATTTCAGGATATCTCCCACATTCACCTTGTGCTTGAGGGAAAACGCTTCGGAAACCAGAGCCCGGTTCTGACCGACCATTATGCGATCGAGCTCTTGAGCAGACGGGCCGGTTTTGATCAACAGATTGCCGTATTTTGAGAGCACGGAAAAATCACCGGTGGCAAGCACTACCGGGAGTTCGTTATAAGTGATATCAAGGGCGCGGAACTGATCGACTGCGGCAATGCCTTTCAGGGATTTCAGTTTCCCAACCAATTCGGAGGGCAAGGTGTGCTGGTAGTCGATATCCCGTCCACCGGCTATGCGTACGAACAGGTCGGCCCGCAGTGTTTGGTCGATCCACACGATCACGGTTTGGCGAAAGCTGTGTACCATGATCAACATACTGATGACCATCATGAACGCGATAGCCAGCGATGAGATGGCAAGAGCATTACGCCCCACATTTTGCGACAGGTTCATACAAGCCAACAGGCCTTCTCCGCCAAACCGTTTTTTGAAAAAGAAGTGTAGCCGCTCACGGGTCCACAGCAACACCGCAGGTGTTAGCAGGGAAACGCCGAGTATGATTAAAAATACCGAAAAGAATCCAAAGTAGGGAAAGTGATTGATCGGTGGTAGTTGCGTGCAGAGTGCGGCGAGCAGAACTACTGCCAGGGCGGTCCTGTTCAGCCCGCGACTTCCGCGAAACAGTTTCAGGTCATAACTGCCGCGTCGCATGACAGAGGTGGGTGGGGTGGTGGCTGCGTCCCAGGCTGGTATGAGGGCCGATATAAAAGAAAGCACCACACCTAAAATGAAATAGGGACCCATTTGGCTCCATTTGAAATCCACCTCCGTGACGTAGCTTGGCGCGTAGAGGTTGTTGACGGTGATGGAAACGGCATCGAGAGAAAACTGGGCGAAAAAATATCCCATTCCGATTCCCAGCAAAGAGCCGATGGCGCCAATGACTCCGGCTTCCAGAAAAAATATCAGGGCGATCAGGGTGGGGGTTGCACCCAGAGCGCGCAGGGTACCAATCTCCACCCTTCGGCGCACCACCGAAAGGGCAATCATATTATAAATTAGGTAAAGGGCTACCAGCAGAGCCACGAAACTTAAGGCTGTCAGGTTATATTGAAACGCCTGCAACATTTTTTCGACTTGCTGGTTCTTGCGTTGCGGGCGTTCCACTTTCATATTTCCTGGAAGCAGGGCGGCTATTTTTTCCCGCATGAATTCGAAGTCGGTAGCGTTGAGAAACTGAATGTCGATGCGGTCCAGTCGGCCTGTCTTTTCAAACACGTTTTGTGCCGCCGCGATATCCATCAGGGCGAAGTTGCCGTTGAGGGCTTTGGCGATTCCTTCGTTAACCAGCACCCCGTTGACGTTGAGGACTTTTTCTTTTCCATTGATCAGGAAACGGATGGTGTCGCCGGGGGCAAAGCGGGTGCCCGGCACGAACTTTTCGGGTAGGATGATTCCAGATGGATCCAGTATAAGCGGTAATAAACCCTTCAGGTCTTTTTCAACGGTTTTGATGGTGAAGTCGCGGATGCCGCTGTCCTGCAAAAGGTCGGTGCCGATAATTTCCACCACCTCCCCGCTGGTGGACTCGACTCCATACCCTTCGATAACCGGGTATGCCTTGATCTCTTGTCTGAGAGTGTAAAGTTTTTCTAAAACCGATTCATCGAAATCCATTCCCTCCACACGAATTACGGCATTGGCTCTGCCTAAAACCAGGTCTACGCTTTCGGTGAACGACATCATGGTTTGCTGATTGGCCAGGCGAATGCTGAGAAACACGGCGACCCCTACGGCCACACCAAGGATGGTGATGGCGGTGCGAAACGGGTCGCGCAATAGAGGACGCAGGATGAGTGCGGTGAACAGGTCTTTAAAATAAAACAGAAAGCTCACGGTGTTTTGTTGGTCAGTTTGCCGTCGCGGATTTCGAAATGGCGGTTTCCGATTTTCGCGACCTGAGGGTTGTGGGTGACCAGGATCACCGTGGTTTGAAAGTCGGTCGAGGCCTGTTTCATAAGATCGAGAATTTTCATTCCGTTTTCCGAGTCGAGGTTGCCGGTGGGCTCGTCGGCAAGGAGGATGGCAGGCTGGTGCACCAGGGCACGGGCGATGGCGACTCTTTGCATCTCTCCGCCCGAAAGTTCTGCGGGAAAAGAGTCGGCCCGATGCCAGAGTCCGACATAGTTGAGCAGGGTTTTAATGCGTTGGCCATCGGTTCTGGAGGAGTGTGCCAGTAGAAGCGGCAGTTCCACGTTTTCCATCACCGTCAGGGTTGGCATGAGGTTGAAAAACTGGAATACGATACCGATCTCTTTTCGGCGTAGCAGGGTCAGATCATGATCAGAAAGGTCGGATACCTTGCGGCCGTTGAGAATAATCTGGCCCTTATCGGGCAGATCCAGTCCTGCCAACAGGTTGAGCAAAGTGGTTTTTCCTCCTCCGCTGGGGCCCATGATGGTGACGAAGTCTCCGGCATGGAGGCTCAGGTTCACCGCCTCTAACGCAGTCACCGGCTGGGCCCCGTTCCGGTAAGACTTGTGAACATCAATGAATTGAATGATTGGAATGGTCATAAGTAAAAGGATATTAGAAAAACTATTGCATCATAACGCGGAGAGCCTCCGCAGGCAATGAGCCATATCCCTTATCTTGTGAGCAAAGAGTTATCTCGGCTAAAAAAAGCCCTTGCTATTTGCCTCCCCTGCTAAGGGGCGGAATGGGTCATCGTTGATCCTGTATGGGGAATGTGATATGGATGAGCCTGTAAAACCCGACAGTGTGTGAAAAATCACCTCAACTATCCTGCTTGAGTTTTTTTACAGTGGAGTTTTAACATGGCGATATCGGAAAAGGTTGTTGGATACATGGAGAAGTCTTCCTGGATTCGTAAAATGTTTGAGGAAGGCATCCAGCTTAAAAAGGAGTTCGGTGAGGAAAACGTGTTCGACCTGTCCCTGGGCAACCCGGTGATGGAGCCGCCGGAGGAGGTCCGCAAAGTGCTGGTAGAATGCGCGCGGGATGAGTCTCCCGGTTTACATCGTTATATGCCCAATGCCGGGTTCGCCGATGTGCGGGCTGTTATTGCTGAGTCATTGTCACCGGAGTGCAAGCTTTCAGCCAACGATGTGGTCATGGTGTGCGGTGCGGCGGGCGGACTCAACATCACTTTAAAAACCCTGCTCGATCCGGGCGATGAAGTCATCATCTTCACACCGTATTTTGTGGAATACCTGTTTTATGCTGACAATCATGGCGGCAAGGCGGTTCCTGTGTCCACAGGGGATGATTTCCGGCTCGATTTTTCAGCTTTAAAAAACGCGCTCAACGAAAAAACCAAGGCGGTCATCATCAACTCCCCGAACAACCCGACCGGGGTGGTTTATTCGCGTAAGGAATTGCAGGAGTTGGGCGACATATTAAAAACGCATTCTGACCGGCTCGGCAAAGCCGTTTATCTGATTTCGGACGACCCTTATAAAAAAATCACCTTTGATGGGGTGGAAGCACCGAACATCATGGAGTTTTACAAAAACAGTATTTACATCACTTCGCATTCGAAGGATATTGCGCTTCCTGGTGAGCGCATTGGTTTTGTTGCAGTACACCCTCAATGCGAGGATGCCGGGCCGCTCATGGCGGGACTGATCTTCTGCAACCGGGTGTTAGGGTTTGTAAACGCCCCGGCGCTCATCCAGCGTGTGGTGAAACAGGTGCAGAGTGTGACGGTGGATGTGAAACAGTATCAACGCAAACGTGATTATTTATATAAGGAACTGACGCGGATCGGGTATGAGGTAGTAAAACCTCAGGGAGCGTTTTATTTTTTTCCGAAATCCCCGTTGGAAGATGAGGTGGAGTTCGTTAAAAAGCTGGCCGAAAAAAAGGTGCTGGTGGTGCCGGGCAGGGGATTCGGCTTGCCGGGTTATTTCCGCATTGCCTTTTGTTTTCCCGACTCGGTCATCGAAGGCTCCATCGCCGGGTTTGAGCAGGCCTATAAAGCCCTCTAGCGAGGGAGGCAATTGAGCAAGCGTTAACTACCAGTAACCCTGTCCTCGGCTTAAAGGAGCCATTGCAAATTTTCCTCAAGGCGTAGCCTTGTTGCCATTGGAATCTTTTCTGGTAGAATTGAATCTAATCGATATCAGGGAAAATAGTGATCGTTTTTTAAAGGATTGTTCGTTATGGCTTTGACACAGGATCAGATCAATCGTTATAGTCGGCACCTGCTTTTGCCAGAGGTAGGGGTTGAAGGACAGGAAAAAATTTGTAATTCCAAGGTGCTTTTAATTGGCACCGGTGGGTTGGGCTCACCGTTAGCCCTTTATCTTGCGGCGGCAGGGGTAGGAAACCTGGGCCTGATTGATTTTGACGTGGTCGATTTCAGCAACCTGCAAAGACAGGTGGCACATGGGGAATCGACAGTGGGGAAGTTGAAAGTGGATTCGGCCAAAGCCCGTATTGCCGATCTGAATTCCAGCATCAATGTCACCACCTACAACATGCGTTTGACCGCGGAAAACGCGATGGAGATTTTTGCCGACTACGACATCATCGTCGATGGCACGGACAACTTCCCCACTCGTTATTTAGCCAGCGATGCTTGCGTATTGTTGAAGAAACCTTATATATATGGAAGTATTCTGCGATTTGAAGGCCAGGCTTCGGTATTCGATTCTCAATTGGGGCCGTGCTACCGTTGTCTGTATCCGGAACCGCCACCACCGGGCCTGGTGCCCAGTTGCGCCGAAGGCGGGGTGCTCGGAATTCTGCCGGGCATTGTTGGGCTGATTCAGGCCAACGAGGTGATCAAGCTGGTGCTGGGAGTTGGCAAGTCGCTGGTGGGACGGCTTCTGTTGTTTGATGCCCTAACGATGAATTTCAGGGAACTGAAATTACGCAAGGACAAGTCCTGTCCTATCTGTGGCGAAAACCCGACCATCACGGAGTTGATCGACTATGAGCAGTTCTGCGGTATCCTTCCGGCTGAAGATTCGGCCGCCGATGCGGAAATGGAAATTGGTGTGGAGCAGGTCAAACAAATGCTGGATGCCAAGCACGCGTTCAAGTTGATTGATGTGCGCGAACCGTCCGAATACCAGATCTGCAAAATTGTAGAAGCGACCCTGATTCCATTAGGCGATATTGAGGCCAAAGATCCTGCGAAATTAAACGGCCTGAATCCGGATGAAGAGATTGTGCTTCACTGCAAGGCCGGGGTGCGTTCGATGAAAGCATTGAAAGCCCTGAAGGAAATGGGATTCAGCAATTTAAAGAGTATGCGTGGTGGCATCAACGAATGGTCGGAGAAAATCGATTCCTCCGTGCCTCTGTATTAACCACTAGCCACTAGGCACCGGCGAGCCGCCGGTGGCAATTTGAAATTGCTTTATCTGGCTAGCAACGATGCTCTCGGCTTGATGGGCCATTGCCAGTTGCCCCTGCGGCTAGCAGCCACTGGGCATGGGGCCAGTGTGCCGTCGCTTTCTTTGGCGAGCAAAGAGTTATTTCGGCTTGATGAGTTCTTGCCCAATTCCCTCCCACGGGAGTGGGTTGACAAGGTGGCGGGAGAGGTTTAAGGTTAAATCAGGATGCAGATAACTAAGGTTGTCTGCTATTTATATCAGGGAACTGAAAGGGGGATTTTGTGAGTGATTTCGAAGGGTCTGAGCGCATTTTTGAAAAGTTGTCCAAGGCGGTCACCGAAGCGGTCATGACTTCACCCAAAGTTAAAAAGATCGTTGCTGAAATCCAGAAAAATGACCATATCTGCCCCAAGAGTTTTATGGTATTGGTCCTTAAGATGGAAGTGTTGACCGATTCACTCGAATTAGAAGTTGAAGAGGAAACCACGGAGGAGCGGCCTGCGCCCAAGAAGCGCAAAAGTAAAAAGTCTTCCAAAAGACCGCAGTTCATCGATGGACTGGAACTTTCTAAAAAAGAAATCGAATACCAGGAGTTTGCCAACAAAAAGTTTGATACCCAGGATTGGCTCAAGAAAAACGGGCTCATTTTTTAAGGCATTTTTTCCTTACCTGGTTACTGCCTTCTGTTCGACATTCTTTAAGTCTATGGCTGTCCTTTCTGTAGATTTTGATTCTGCTCGAAAAGAGATGGTCGAAGACCAGATCAGGCGTCGCGGCATCCGTGACAGGGCTGTTTTGCAGGCCCTGCTCCGAGTACCCCGCCACCTGTTTGTAGAGCCCGGTTTTTTAAGCCGGGCTTATTCCGATTCCGCCCTTCCCATAAAAGAAAATCAGACCATTTCGCAACCTTATATCGTTGCTCTGATGACACAGAGCGCGATGTTGAATGCTGATGACCGCGTTTTGGAAATTGGAACGGGGTCGGCCTATCAGGCGGCGGTGCTGGCAGAAATCGTCAAGGAGGTATATACGATCGAGATCGTTGAGCTCCTTGCCCGCACTGCAGACAGTAAGCTGAAAAAGCTGGGTTATAAAAACGTAACTGTTAGACACGGTGATGGTTATCGGGGGTGGCAGGAAAAATCGCCTTTCGATGCGATTCTCATCACCGCGGCGGCGCCGAAAATACCCAAACTTCTGGTTGACCAGTTGAAAGTCGGCGGCAGAATGGTGCTTCCCCTGGGAAAAACCATAGGCTCGCAAGACTTGGTGGTACTGACCAAGCAGAAAAACGGGAGCCTGAAAGAACGATTTATTACCGCGGTGGTTTTTGTGCCCATGACTGGAGAGATTCGACGATGATGTTTTTTGATTCGGATAAACAGAGTCGGGAAAAACGTCAGCCAGCAGTGGCCGGCAGGTTTTATCCTGCCCAGTGTGAGGCCTTGGTTCGGGATGTGGAATCCCATATGGAACGAAACGCGAAAAAAAGTCCGGCTCTTGGCATTGTTGTTCCCCATGCCGGGTTCATGTACTCCGGGGATGTGGCGGGGGCGGTGTATTCGAGAATTGAAATTCCAGACACGGTTATTTTAATTGGACCCAATCATACCGGCCGGGGCGAGGCGGTGGCGGTTATGACGGAGGGAGTCTGGTCCATGCCAATGGGTGATATTGCCATCGACCGGGAACTGGCAAACGCCATTTGCGAGGAAACAGCTATAGCGAAACCGGACTCTTCGGCGCACCGGTTTGAGCATTCCCTGGAAACCCAATTGCCGTTTCTGCAATATTTTAAAAAAGAATTTCAAATTGTTCCTATTTGCCTTATGCGGTTGAAAGTTTCAACTTGCAAAGTGCTCAGTGACGGAATTGTGCGGGCAGTCAATCGGCTGGGGCGGTCGGTTTTGCTGGTTGCCAGCTCGGATATGACGCATTACGAATCTCATGATGCGGCCAGTGCCAAAGACCATAAGGCCATTGCCTGTATGCAAAACCGGGACCCGGTCGGCTTGTGGGAAACGGTGCGGTCAGAAAAGATCACGATGTGCGGGGTCAATCCGGTAACCGTCATGCTGCACTGCTGTGAAAGTTTGGGCGCCAAAGAGGCCGAACTGGTCAAGTATATGACTTCGGGAGAAGTGAGCGGAGATATGGAAAAAGTCGTGGGTTATGCAGGACTGATAGTAAAGTGACCGGCCACTTGGCCCCTTATTACCCCTTCGGGGCACGAAAGTTGTGGAAAAATACCACGGAGCATTGCTTGCTTCACGGGCAATGTAGTACTGGCCCCACGCCTAGTGGTGGTCGAATTGGACAATGGGTCGGTATTGATCCATTTGTTTTTTTACAATGCTGATCAGTTCTTCAAGGCGGGTCTGGGTTTCGGCCTCGAACCTCAGCACCAGTACCGGCTGGGTGTTGGAAGCGCGGATCAATGCCCAGCCATTGTCAAAGTTGATCCGTACACCATCAATATCTATGACATCGTACTGGTTCCTGAAAAACTCTGTCAGCTCATGCACAATTTCAAACTTCTTGTCATCGGGGCAGTCGATACGAATCTCCGGCGTGTAAGCCGTTTCAGGAAGGTCGGCGAGCATTTCAGAAACTTTTTGGCTGGACTGCGCCACAATTTGCAATATCCGGCCTGCGGCAAACACCGCGTCATCGTATCCGAAATAATTGTCGGCGAAACAGACGTGGCCGCTCATTTCCCCGCCAAGAAGCGCACCGGTCTCCTTCATTTTATTTTTGATCAGAGAATGGCCCGCCGGTGCCATGACCGGAACTCCGCCATGTTTTTCGATATCCTGAAACAGGTTCTGTGAGCATTTGACTTCCCCCACAATAGTGGCACCGGGATTTTTCGAAAGGATATCCCGTGCGAAAATAGTCAACAGCTGGTCTCCCCATAGAATATTGCCGTTGTTATCCACGATGCCAATGCGGTCGGCATCTCCGTCAAACCCGATCCCCAACTCCGCATTTTCGGCCCGGACTTTTGCAATCAATCCTATCAGGTTTTCTGCCACAGTGGGATCGGGATGGTGGTTAGGAAAGGTTCCATCCGGTTCGCAAAAAATTTCTATAGGATCCAGTCCGAGTTTTCTCAAGAGTTGCGGTCCCACAATACCGAAGCACCCGTTACCACCGTCTACTACAACTTTTACTTTTCTGGAAATATTCAGGATGGAGCATAAATGTTCCATATAAGGTTCCAGAATATTTGTCTGCTCGATTTTTCCCGATCCGGTTGCGAAATCTTTGGCATCGATCAGGCTTTTCAATTCCTGAATCTTTTTGCCATATAGACTGTGTTGGCCCTGGCTGATTTTGAAGCCATTGAACTCCGGCGGATTGTGGCTACCGGTGATCATCACGCCGCCATCCGCTTTGAGATGATGCAGGGCAAAGTAGGACACGGGCGTGGGGACCATTCCAATATCCATGACATCGCATCCGGTGGAGGTCAGGGCTTTGGATAAAATATCGCGAAAGTCCACCGAACTGGAGCGAACGTCCCACCCCAATACCAGTGATTTTGCTCCCTGGCGTTTCAAATAAGTGCCGATGGCTTGGCCGATCAGTTGAACGGTTTCGGGGGTGAGGTCTTTGCCGACCACACCGCGTATATCATATTCGCGAAAGATTTGAGGATTGATGTCAGGTGTCATAAAAAATACGGTTTGTTTTGTAAGTTGGTTTTTGCAATAAGATGGGAGAATACTGTGACTTTCCCTAAAATGCAAGCCGAGCGAAATTTCAGGAGGTTGGTTCTGCTGCGTTTTCTTCCTCGGTTTTTTTTCG
>Ga0310122_10000818_pt1 | contig 19764 bp, 24 predicted proteins | sample CB6_Bottom_1051__FD_203503 | JGI IMG/M metagenome (GOLD analysis project Ga0310122, IMG submission 203503) | Marine microbial communities from Western Arctic Ocean, Canada - CB6_Bottom_1051 | ecosystem: Environmental > Aquatic > Marine > Oceanic | place: Canada: Western Arctic Ocean | collected...
CAACAAGCTAAAAAGCACGGGTTGGCTAATCACCTCCGTGTTCCAAAGTTTAATGTTGTAGTAGGCGTTGACATTGATTTTGAATAATGGATAAAGATTTTTATAATAATGCAAGTTCACAAAAATTAGGCTGGGAACCTTCATGGTTTGGATGCGATGAATTTGATGTTAACTTAGTAAAAGCCGTGCAAAAATGGCAACGAAAAAATGGATTGACCGCAGATGGACTCGTGGGTCCAATGACATACAGAAGAGTGTGGACAGAAAGAGAAGCGAATATTTCGGATTATGAGCCACAAAAAAACGTATATTCTTTTCATGATAAGCACGTTGTTCATAATGGTCACTTTATTCCAATCGAGTGGGATAAGGTGATTCTATGGGATGAAGCTGGTGGATTAAAGTCTAATAAAGGGTGTTACACTGATTATTCTGGAAAGCCAGATAGAGATCCCATAATGTTCGTCAACCACTGGGATGTATGTCTTTCTTCAGAATCGTGTGCGAAAATTTTAAATCGTCGAGGGGTGTCCGTTCATTTTTGCATTGATAACGATGGAACAATATTTCAGCTATTAGACACTCAACACAAGGCTTGGCATGCAGGAATTAGTAATGGCGTTGGTGGCAACGTAAGAGGCATTGGGGTAGAAATTTCCAACGCCTATTATGAAAAATATCAAGATTGGTATGTAGATCACGGTTTTGGCGAAAGACCAGTTCAAGAAAATGTCCAAGTGCATGGCAAGAATTTAGATCCATTTTTAGGTTTTTATCCAGTTCAGCTTGAGGCGCTTAAGGCGCTTTGGAAGGCAATTCATATTGGAATTGGAATACCGCTAAATTATCCTAGAAATTATGCAGGTCCACTTGAGCTTGGTTTATGTACAGGCGTATATGATAAATGTGTTAAAGGCAAGTTTGAAGGATTTTGTAATCATTATAATTTTACTATTAACAAGAAAGACTGCGCGGGATTAGATTTGCCATCATTAATAGAAGATGTTAAGAATACCCCATTATACTGTATAGACTAGATTAAAGGAGAGTTTAGATGGAAGAGGCAGTTGTTAAGATTTTAACTACAGATGCGATAGAATTTTTAGAACATTTAGCTAGAGAATTTAGGGATGAGTTAGATGATCTGCTTCTAGATAGAGAAAATCGCCAAAATTATTTTGATGAAGGTTACCTTCCAGACTTCTTACCAGAGACTAAGGAAATAAGAGATAGTGATTGGACAGTAGCTCCAATTCCAAAACCACTCCAAGATAGACGAGTAGAAATTACCGGTCCAACTGATAGAAAAATGGTAATCAACGCTTTAAATTCTGACGCCAATGTTTTTATGGCGGATTTTGAAGATTCACTCTCGCCAACTTGGAGCAACGTTGTCAAAGGACAAATGAATTTGAGGGATGCGGTTAGAGGAGTCATTAGTTATGAACACCCCACCAAAGGAACCTACACGCTAAATCCTAAACGCGCAGTTTTATTTGTGCGCCCGCGGGGCCTTCATATGAAAGAGGGTAATTTTGAGGTTGATGGTGTCCCCATCCCTGCATCGCTTTTTGATTTTGGCCTTTTCATGTTTCACAATGCCGCAACTCTAATTGAAAATGGTTTCGGTCCATATTTCTATATTCCAAAATTAGAGCACTATTTGGAAGCACGCTGGTGGAATGATGTATTTAAATGGACTCAAGATGCGCTAGAAATTTCTAGAGGCTCTATAAGGGCTACCGTTTTAATAGAAACGCTTCCTGCCGCTTTTCAAATGAATGAAATTTTGCATGAGCTGAAAGATCATTCAGCCGGTTTAAATTGTGGAAGGTGGGATTATATTTTTAGTTTTATTAAGACTTTTAGAAATCATCCAGATAAAATTCTTCCAGACAGATCACAAGTAACGATGGATAAGCATTTTATGAGATCTTATGCGGAGCTTTTAATTTACACATGCCATCGCCGCGGAATTCACGCTATGGGCGGAATGGCAGCTCAAATTCCAATTAAGGGTGATGATGCTGCAAATTCAGATGCTATGACTAAGGTACGGCAAGATAAGACTCGAGAAGCTAAAATGGGGCATGATGGAACGTGGGTTGCCCACCCCGGATTAATAGAAACTGCAAAAGATATTTTTGATATTTATATGCCAGGATTAAACCAAATTTCAAGGGTTGAAAAATCCGAATATTGTACGCAAAAGGATCTATTAGAAATCCCGAAAGGTTCAATTACTAATTTAGGATTAGTACAAAATATAAGCATTGGAGTGCAGTACATAGAAGCTTGGTTAAATGGCAATGGATGTGTACCACTTTACAATCTCATGGAAGATGCTGCAACTGCAGAAATTTCCAGGACCCAGGTGTGGCAATGGCTAAAAAATAGAGCTATTATGAACGATGGAAAAAGAATGAATCTTGGTACATTTAAACAATCGTTGTCGATGGCTTTAGCTTCTATTAAAAATGAAGTAGGTGACGATAGATGGGATAATGGCAACTATCACAATTCTGCCATCTTATTTGAAAGGATTGTTTTGGCAAATGAACTGCCAAATTTCCTAACCCTAATTGCATATGAAAAATTAATCGAAACACTATAGGAAAAGTGATGACGTTTAAAAAAGATATTCCACCTTCAAAAAGGGATTGGAACCAGGTAGATATTGATAGATTACGTGGTAATGTTAAAATTGAATATTCTCTGGCGACAGCTGGGGCTCATAAACTTCGGAATTTGCTTTTAGAAGATAATCCAGTAACTGCCTTAGGAGCGCTTACTGGAAATCAAGCAGTTCAACAAGTTAGAGCTGGATTAAAGGCCATTTATTTGAGCGGCTGGCAAGTTGCAGCTGATGCTAATTTATCTGGTCAAATGTATCCAGACCAGAGTCTTTATCCAGCTAATAGTGTTCCTCATGTAGTAAAGAGAATAAATCAAGCTTTGCATAGAAGTGATCAGGTAGAATGTGCAGAGGGAAATTCATCTAGAGATTGGATGGTTCCAATTGTTGCTGATGCAGAAGCAGGCTTCGGCGGTCCGTTAAATGCATATGAATTAATGAAAGGAATGATAGAGGCTGGAGCATCTGCAGTTCATTTTGAAGATCAGTTAAGCTCTGCTAAAAAGTGCGGTCACCTTGGTGGAAAAGTTTTAATTCCAACAAGCCAATTTATTAAGATTTTGAAAGCCGCAAGGCTGGCTGCTGATGTAATGGATGTTCCAACGGTTTTAATAGCGCGCACAGATGCAAATAGTGCAAAATTATTAACTTCTGACATAGATGAAAGAGATCATCAATTCGTGACTGGAGAGAGGACATCTGAAGGTTTCTATAGGATTACTGGCGGATTAGGCTGCGCCATTGCTAGAGGATTAGCATATGCTCCCTATGCGGACCTCCTGTGGTGTGAAACTTCTAAACCAGATTTAGAAGAAGCTAGAATTTTTGCAGATGCAATTCATGCTAAATATCCAAATAAACTTTTAGCCTATAATTGTTCTCCGTCGTTTAATTGGAAGGCAAATTTAGATTCAGCAACGATTGCAAAGTTTAATATAGAGCTGAATAAGATGGGATATAAGTTTCAGTTTGTTACATTGGCTGGCTTTCATTCGCTTAATCACAGTATGTTTGATTTGGCAGATAAATATGCTACGTACGGAATGCCAGCATATGTAGAACTGCAAGAGCGGGAATTTTCTACAGAGCATAGAGGATACACTGCAACAAAGCACCAGAGGGAAGTGGGTACCGGTTATTTTGATGCCGTTATGCAAACTATCTCCGCCGGCGATTCTTCTACGCTAGCCTTAGAAGAATCAACAGAAAATGAGCAATTTTAGGAGATATAATGCTTATTAAGACAACAGAGCATACATTTTTAGAATATATCTGGTTAGATGGATATAAAACACCAAATCTTCGCAGCAAGGTGAAAGTTATTAAAAATTGGGATGGAAATTGTCCAGATTGGAATTTTGATGGAAGTTCTACCAAGCAAGCACCAGGAAACAACTCCGAATGCCTATTAAAGCCAGTGAGAACATACCAGTGGGATAAAAATCACTATTTTGTGTTATGCGAAGTTGAAAATTTCGATGGATCACCCCACAAAAGCAATTCTAGGACAAAATTAAGAGCTTTACATGAATCTACGCTTGAAGATGGCTTCTGGTTTGGTTTTGAGCAAGAATATTTCATAACTCAAGATTTTACGCCCCTTGGGTTCCCTAATGGAGGCTATCCAAGGGCACAGGGCCTATATTATTGCGGAGTTGGGGGAAATCAAGTTCGCGGAAGAAATTTGGTGGAAACTCACCTTGATGTTTGCCTTCAAATGGGAATAGAGCTTACAGGCACAAATGCAGAAGTTGCAGTTGGCCAATGGGAATACCAATGTTTTTCTAAAGACGCTCTAAAGGCTGCAGATGATCTGTGGATTTCTCGTTATGTTTTATATAGATTAGCAGAGGAACAGGGCCTTGACATTGACATACAGCCCAAGCCCGTAAAAGGAGATTGGAACGGATCGGGATGCCACACTAATTTTAGTAATAATAGAATGAGAGAAGTCGGTGGTGAGAAATATTTTTATCAGTTATTCGCTCAATTTGACAAAACTCACCAAAAGCATATTTCTAATTACGGCGAGAATAATCATGAACGTCTTACCGGTGAACATGAAACTCAGCATATAAATACATTTAGCTGGGGCGTAGCAGATAGAGGTGCCTCTTTGCGAGTTCCTTCGGCAACTGAGCAAAATAATTGGATGGGCTATATTGAAGACAGGAGACCGGCTTCTAATTGTGACCCATACAATGTTGCTAAATTAATAATTAAAACAGTTGTAAACTGCAAATAAATTTGATTATTATTGTATATGGATAAAAGAATTGAGTTGTACAACGACGGCATTGGTGTTGTTGAATATATTTCTCACATGGGAGATGATTTAACTGTTGTTAACAGCGCTCGAGTTTCATTTGGGAAAACTAATACCAATTTAAATGAAAAAGATGAGAAACTCATTCGCTATCTTATTAAGCACCGCCATACTTCGACACTGGAGCACAACGTTGTTACATTTCGTTTTACTGTTCCTCTTTACGTTAGGTCTCAGCATCATCGTCATAGAACTTGGTCCTATAATGAGATCTCTCGCAGATACACAGATATAGACATTAAATTCTATGAGCCAAATACATTCAGAACTCAGCACAAGTCAAATAGACAAGCTAGCAATACTGAAGAATTGATTAATCCAGTTCTTTCTTGCGGAAGCGATTGCGACGAAATGGTTAACCTACACCACCAGACGGCTCTTGACCTCTATAACAGAATGATTGAAGCTGGCGTCTGTAGAGAGCAAGCTCGTGGAGTTCTTCCTCAAAACATGTACACACAATATTATGGTACAGTGAACCTCAATAATCTTTTGAAGTTTATTGAACTTCGTATACATGAAGGTGCTCAATTAGAAATTCAAAAAGTTGCTTATGCATGTTTGGATATTGCAACTAGTTTATGGCCAATTACAGTTAACGCATATAGAGAATTAAATGCTTTGGACGTATGATCAAGTAACTTGGACTACGTTTTTATTGCTAGCGTGGTGTCTTCCCTTTAAGGGTTGGGCTATGTGGGAAGCTTCAAAGCACGATCATAAAGCTTGGTTTATATTTTTTCTTTTAGTCAACGCCCTGGCTGTACCAGAACTTATATACCTAGTATATGTTAGACCAAGGAGATCAGGTTATGGCTTATTCGGATAAAGTATTAGATCATTTTGATAACCCACGCAACGTTGGATCATTAGATAGAAACGATTCTAATGTTGGCACAGGAATGGTGGGTGCACCAGCGTGTGGCGATGTGATGAAGTTGCAGCTCCGCATCAACAATGAGGGGATAATCGAGGATGCAAAATTTAAGACGTTTGGCTGTGGTTCGGCAGTTGCGTCAAGCTCACTTATAACGACGTGGGTCCTGGGATTACACATCACCGACGCTGAACAGATTAAAAATTCTTCAATTGCTCAGGAATTATGTCTGCCTCCGGTTAAAATTCATTGTTCTGTTCTTGCGGAGGATGCCATCAAGGCTGCAATTAAAGATTACAGGAATAAAAATGATAAAAAATGATATACAAAAGATTATTGATGAAGAGATAAATCCCGGGCTAGCAATGCACGGTGGTTATATTTCAATTCATGATTTTGATGAAGAGCGTAAATCTTTAAAATTGACGATGGGCGGCGGCTGTCATGGCTGCGCGTCATCAAAGTTAACGATGATGATGGGAGTTGAAAGACATTTTAGGGAAATATTTCCAGATATTGGAGAGATTGAAGATGTCACAGATCATATGGCGGGCGAAAATCCCTATTATGCTAAGGAGTACTAGATGGCAATAACATTAACTGAAAATGCAAAGGAAAAAATTAAATCATTGCTTAAACAGCGTCAGACTCCAGATGATTATCTTAGAGTAGCTTTAAGAGGCGGAGGCTGCGCTGGTTTCATGTATCACTATGAATTTTTATCTGTTCCGCCCACAAAAGATAAAATTTTTGAATTTGATGATGTTAAAATATGCATCGACATAAAGTCGTACTTATATTTAAATGGTATGGAAGTAGACTATGAAGAGGATTTATTTAAGTCCGGATTAGTCTTTAACGCACCAGGTGCGACAAGATCATGCGGCTGTGGAGAATCGGTTACATTTGGCTAAAGAGAAAATTAAGCTTTAGTAAAAAATCGACTAAATATAATACTGAAGACCAAGATTGGCAGTCTCAAATAGATTCCATGGTTCAGTATCGACTTATCTATAATCCTTTCACGGGCCTCTATGAGAAGTCTATAGAGTGCCAATTCGATAGTTATGAAAAATGATGTGCCCAAAATATAAATCATTAAAACTGTGAGATATTTATTGTTGGTAGTAACTATTTGCGTTAGATAAGGTTGGTGTGATGTATCACAGTGAGTCATTTTCAAAATTAAAAGAGTTAACTAATAGTTTAATTGATAGAGATGGTGTAAGAGTTAAAGATATTGAGCTTTTTAAGCACTTTTTAGAGCACAGTCCAATAAAAATATGCTTATGGGAAGTCGACTCTAATTTCGAGTTAATTCATAGCAGCTGCATATGTCCAGTAAGTGGAGATACAAAAGAATCAACTAAGGTGTTTTTTGAAGGTTCTTTTAAAACTGAGATTAAAGAGTATCATGAGAAATTAGCTAATAATGATACCGATATGGAAAATAAATTTATTGTTGGCGGAGATGAAGAAATATTCATGATTCAGCTTAAACAAGTTGGAAATAATATTTTAGGTGCTGCTATAGAAATTTCTTCGCGTATTAAAATAATGGAAAATATTTTTCAGCTAATAGAAGAATGCAAGGAATCTAATCCAGAATTATCACAAGCCACTTATAATTCGCTTTCAGGAGATCATTTTTCTACCCTTATTATGACTTTACTTCATCAGCAGGAAGGGTAGCATGGCAAATGAAAAAAATCAAAATGGTTGGAATGAATATTCTAAATTAGTTTTAAAAGAGCTAGAAACTCTTGGAGAAGGAATTTCTTCACTTCGCAATGATGTCCAGGAAGTTCGCCAAGAAATCGCAGGAATCCAAAGCCACCAAGATCATATTGTGGAGCTCAGGGAATGGAAAAATAGAGTAGATGAAATTGCATCCCCAATGCAGCTAAAAGAACTTACACAACAAATATCTGAATTAAGAGATTTTAAAATAAGAGCAATAACTGTATTTGCTGTAGTTCAATTTGGCATGGCGGCCACAATTTGGTGGATGAACATGGCTGGGTAAACAATGCGTTCAAATTTGTTAGTTCAGTTTATAATGGAAGTTGCCAATGAAATTCCAATACGCAAAAAGTTAGATTTGCCATTGCCTGCAGATTTGTTGGACATCAAAGGCAGGATAAAACATGCCGGCAGAGAGTTATATCTTGTTGGGGGAGCAGTGAGAGATACCTTAATGGGTAAGACTCCTAAAGATTATGATGTAGCGACAAACGCCAGCCCAGAAGAAGTCATTAAAATTCTTCATAAAGATCCGCAGCTCAAATTAGATTTAACGGGAAAGCAGTTTGGCGTTGTAAGAGTGAAAACTCCAGATAATGGTGAATATGAAATTGCAACATTTAGAGAAGATATCGGAAAGGGAAAGGGCACGTCGGTAAAATTCTCTACTATTGAAAATGATGTTAAAAGAAGAGATCTGACCATTAATGCACTGTTTTATGATATGGATTCTGGTGAAGTAGTAGATTATGTTGGCGGAATAGAAGATATTGAAAATAGAATTATTAAAGCTGTAGGGGACCCTGTACAACGATTTGATGAGGATCGTTTAAGAATTCTTAGAGCAACAAGATTTGCTGGCAGAACAGGATCAGACTTGGATCCAGCCACTAAGCAAGCTATTTTAGAAGACAACGAACTAATAGACACGCAAACCGGTCAAGGTATACCAGCTGATAGAATTACTGAAGAATTTGTAAAGGGAATAAAATCAGCGCAGCCTGGCGGGCATTTTTTGTCACTAACTGAAGAGCTTGGATTATTTGATCAGATTTTACCTGGCCTTGAAATTGATATAGGCGAAACTACATCACAGGATCATATAGCGCAGATAGCCGCTCTTTTGAGAAACAACTCTCCAGATTTGATAGTGCCAACTTTGAGCCGTATGAGATATTCTGGTGATGAAATAAAGGCTATAAAATTCCTGATAGGGCTTAACACACTTACTAAAGATACGGCTCCAAGTTTAAAGAAAAGTTTTAACGCATACTCAATCTCCCCAGACCATCTTCATAATTTTGCAGAAATTACTAATGTGCCTTCAGAATCAACCATTAGAGGATTTTTAGAGTTTGCTGCTGCTCCTGCTGCTGGTAACTCTCGTGAACTAATGGCACAAGGAATCGAAGGTCCAGCTTTAGGCCAAGCGTTAGCAGACGCGGAAAAAGAAGCATATGTTTCTTTAGTCGGAGAGATACGCCAATACATAAGGGAAATTCTTCAAGAGGCTATTAATGATGAGCCTAATTTAATAGTATTTAGCGAAACGCTTAATGACATGATAATTTCTTTGATTCTTAGGCCAGAAATTGCCAAAGGGCTCAATGAGGAGCCAGAAGATAGTGAAATTACAACAATCTTAGATACGGGTGAATTATTTGCAGACTATGAGACTCTCAATGAGGTGCATCTTGGCATTGTTATAAACGATCGAGGCTATGGAAGTGTGAAAGCATATTATCTTTGTGTTCCTGAAGATAGATCTCAGTCTAATATTGTGATAGAGCTTGATATTCCTAGAAATTATGATGGAATGGAAGAATTTAAAACGTGGCTAGAGGAAGAATTGGAAGATGCACTATCCCATGAGCTTCAACACAGCTGCGATACCACTGAGATGTTGACTGGTGATATTCCTGAGGGCGAAGCTAAATGGGAAAGCTTGGATAACATATACAAGCATTTTGCTTCTGAGGCTGAAATACGGGGTAACGTTGCAGGTGTGCGAGGGAGATCTAGAAGAAGTGGCACCACAGCAACAAGCATTGTTGACAATAAAATGGATGAAATATTTGATGAGGCTATAGAGAGAGGATATAACGAAGAAGAGTTAATACCTGTAATTCGGCAAATTAGAAAAAAGTGGCAGGATTATTTGTCTAGTTTGAAATGAGCGTTGGAGACCTGGTAAAACTAACTGGCGGTCTGCATAAAAATATTGGTCTCATAATCTATCAGCACCCAACCAAAGGAGTAGCTCAGATATATTGGTCTGATAATAATTTAAGTTGGGCCTCCTGCGCCAGACTTATTTTATTAGCATCTTTGGTAGATTGAACACAAGCATTAATTTTGATATAATATTATCATGAAACTTACGGCTGAAACAACCTGGATACCGCCAAAATCACCGTGGAATTTAGTTCAAGAGCCATATTTTGGCGATGAATGGAAAATTTTAGTTTGCTGTATTTTGCTTAACTTAACAACGCATAAGCAGGTACGAAAAATTCTTCCAAGGTTTTTTGAACGCTATCCTAGTCCATATAGCATGGTTGTAGCCGCTGAAGATGAGCTGAAGGAATGCCTCCAGCCACTGGGCTTGGCAAATAAACGAGCAAAAACTCTTATTAGATTTTCAAGCGAATATCTAGCATCGCAATGGGAAACTGCTAGCGAGCTTCATGGATGTGGAAAATATGCTGACGATGCGTGGCACATTTTCTGTGTAGGGGATTGGCAATCAATAGAGCCAAAGGATCATGCCTTAAATTATTTTCATTCTTGGCTGCAGAATAATGAAAATGAGCTTGGTGAAAAATAATTTTTAACACATATACATTGCCCTTAATGGGGTTATTATATCCCTCAATGCTGTGGAGGTAACATGCATTATTTAATTTTCGTATTGGCGATGGCTAGTCCATTTATTTTATCTAGTTGCGGGGAACAGGATTCTGCTGACACCGCAGATACTGGTGAGGAGCTCACTGAAGATACAAGCGTGGAATAGCGATCGGTCAATATCCGCAGGGAGGCATGGGATTACAGATGCCTCAAACTCATAACACACACACACAAAGGAGAAAAAATGAGTGATAATAATAAAAGCGGGTACCAGCTCCGTACAGAATTGCTGGGAATGGCCATGGGAATGGTAGCGGATCGAATCGGCCGAGAAGTTGAAAATGAATACTTCAAGCCTGAAGGTCAGCGACAGGCAGTCGCTTCATATACTACTGAAGCGATTATTGCTGAAGCTGAAAAGCTTTATGCATTTGTCCAAAAGAAGTAAATAGCAGATTCCCCGCAGGGAGGCACGGGGTTACAGGTGCCTCATTTTTTATGGAGTTATAAATGAACAAAATTTTCAAAGCAGCAGTTTTAATACTGTCAATGTTTGCAAGCAGCGAAGCAATTGCAGACTCCGGTGATCATGATCATAGTCGAGTTCCACCAGAATTTCGTATAGTTTCTAATGGAACTCATTCATTGGGATTTGCAGCAGGATCAACCTATGGCGTAGGCCTCAGTTATTCACGAGATTGGGAAACTTGGGGCTTTCAAGTTACTGCATTGCCAGTATGGGATGCCGAAGACGGTGGAATGGTCGCCGGCGGATTAAACCTTAAACGCAATTTTCATTCGAATGGCCAAGTTGGAGTGTATGGTAGCTTTGGAGTAGCTGGAATGATATCTAGAGATGTTTATGAAGAGTGCGACTGGAATGAGGATCTTGGACAAGAAGAAAATTGTGAAACTATAGAAGAGTCCAGCCACAATTATGCTTTTGGCCCAGGCGTTGGTATGGAATTTTTGTTTTGGAAAAATGTTCTCTTTAGATTTGAGCTTCCATTAGCTGTTCGGAATGGCACTGATGGTTTTGGCATTTCGCCTATTCCAAATGCTGCGTTGATGTATCGCTGGAAGTAAATAAAAAATAACTAATCTTTTCCGAGAGGCGTTTTTGCGTCTCTCTATTTTATTGGAGGTATAAAATGTTTGAATTAATTGGAGCTAGTGCTTTTGTTGGACTTTGGGTCATGGCAGGCACGGCAATGGCAATTACTACGTTTAATAGAGACGGCTAATATGTACTTATATGTGGCGCAATTTAATCTTTATTATTTTGATCGGCTGCGCACAGGATACGTGCCCTAATAATTTAGATTATTTTGTGGACGCGTGGTGGCAGATTAAATTTACTACGGGGCCAATAGGAAATTGTTATCTATTTACCACTGATGGTATTGTAGTAGAAAGTGATGGAATTAATAATTGGCCAGTTGACACCTGGGAATCGCAAGAAGAAGAATGCGAATTCATCATCTCTACTCCAGAAAAAGAATTTAGATTATTAGAATATAGGAATGAATGTTGGGATATTTCTTATGAAGATGAGAATTTCACAGCTTGTGAGTGCCAACTGTAAATTCATATTCTTTTAATCTAACTTTTCCATCATCAATAGAAACATACGTCTGGTGAGATACCCAATCACCAGTGTTCACGTAAGTTTTAACGGATTGATCTGCATGGATCCAAATTAAGACCTCAGGAATGTGTGTGTGTCCCATTATAAAAACGTCAACATCGTCATTATCTTTCATAATGCTAGTAACAGCTCGGAGCTTATGACTTTTTAACAGTCTTCCAGTAAGCCAAGTAGTGAGATCAATTCCCAGCCATCTTTCTAACATGTCTTGGGCTACGGAAATTATTTTAACAATGGTGGCCGTATGAAAAAATCCAGTTTCAAATCGGTCACCGTGCTCTATCCTAAAAGTTCGACCGCCAGCTTCAAATTCGTATTTTCTACAGAAAGTTACATTTGAAAAAATTGTTCCTACTAATCCATCTAAGCTCGCGTCATGATTTCCGACAATATATATGACTTCTTTTTTTCCACTAATCGTTTTTAGTATTTCAGCGCATCGTTCAGTGAACGTTGGTATCTTGATAAAATCAATGATGTCACCAGCTAAAATAAGTTGATCAAACTCAGTAGTACTTAGAAATTCTAATAGTTCATTGGCTCTATAAAACTTACTGCCTATGTGTGTGTCAGAAATTACTATACGCTTCATGAACAACCTGCTATATTCTAATAGTATACATTATACGGAGATTTTATTATGCCTGAAGGACCAGAGTGTAGAAGAATAGCTGATTCACTTGCTAAATACGTTTCTGGAAAAACACTTAATTCAATTAATATCCTCAGCGGCAGATATGTTTCTAAAAAGCCAACAGGTTTTTCGCAAATAACCTCTAACGCGCCAATTGGAGTAGTGGGTGTTGGAGTTCATGGAAAATTTATTTATTGGATTTTAAGAGAAGAATATTCTATTTGGAATACTTTAGGAATGACTGGTTCTTGGCGAACTGAAGAAACACCGCACGCTCGTGTAAGCTTTGATTTTACAGACGGAAGCAAAATCTATTTCACCGATCAAAGAAATTTTGGCACAATTAAATTTATTAAAGGTAAGCATATGTTGATAGAGAAACTCAAATCTCTTGGACCGGATATGTTGGCTGAAGATGTTACAGATAAAAAATTTATTGATTGTATGCGCGCAAAAAATAATCACAATATTTGCAAGGCCTTGATGGATCAATCTGTGGTGTGCGGCGTTGGAAACTATATTAAATCGGATTCTTTGTGGTATGCTAGAGTCAATCCCAATAAAGCAGTTAATGAATTAACGGATGAAGAGCTAAGTAAATTGAATATTTCTATTAAGCAAGTTATAAGAGAAAGTTTTAAAACTGGTGGATCTACTATTGGAGTTTATTCAGATGATGAAGATGATTCAGATGATTACTATTCTAGATTTTTGGTATATAATCGCAAGGTAGATCCAGACGGCAATCCTATTCTTAAAGAAACTACGCCAGATGGAAGAACTACTTTTTGGTCTCCAAGAACTCAAATAAAATAGGAAATAAAGTGAATACAGAATATAAATTAAGCGATAATGTAATTGCTCACATAGCACAATTGGTCCAGGTTGGAATTTTAACTGGAACAGACATCACTGATAATTTTAGAATGATAAAGCTTACTTTAGGCGACGAAGATAACTTAGAATTAGAAAAAAATTATGCCGAAAATTTTCAAAGCAATATTGATTCTATGTTAGAAAATATTGAAGAAATTCAAACTGAAGCATCTCACGCTCAAAATATTAATCTAGAAAAAATTTAAATATCATGAATTTATCCATGCCGGACGTGGGAGAATTATTAATCTTTAATAAACCGCCAAGCACGGATTGTTGGACAGATGGTTATGACGAAATTGCAGATTCACTACGCGCTTATCCACTAGAATGTAGGCCAGGGACAGCTGCAGTTCTATTACAAATAAGAGAAAATATAGACGGCGATGAGGAATATCCCATAGTAGATGTGCTAGTTAATGGGATACTTAGTTGCGGGTGGCTGTTAGATTCATTTTGTGGCTACGAGGGTTTTACAGAATGTCTAGTAAAGGAAAAATTCTCGCGCGCAAACGTTCCAAAAGCCGACTACGAACCAAATTAAGTGAATTTCACTATTTTAAGAATTTACTAGAAGAAACTGAAGAATTATTTGATGATTATTCAGCTGAATTAAATGAAGTGGTGAATGATATTACTAATTTGGTAATAGAGTCAGCCACACAGCTCGCGAGTGAAGAGAGCTTACCCGCAGTAATAAAAGAGGATGAGCCATCTATAGGAAATGTAAATTTTGATAATGCTAATAACGGTGAAGAACTACCCGAAGAAGAGCAACCTGAGTCTCCAACGTGGATGAAAAAACTTTTTAAGGCAATTGCGTTAAAAACTCATCCAGATAAAATCGATAATAGAGAAGATATTTCAGAAATAGAAAAAGCAGAGTTAGCCAATTATTATAAAAGGGCCTCTTCAGCCATGGATTTAAATAATGAAATGGACCTGCTAGAAATTGCTGTGTTATTAGAAATTGAGCCCGCGCTTACAGATAATGAACAGTCTCAAATAATTTCTAAAGAAATTGATGATATTAAAAAAGAAGTTCAAAAAATTCAAAATTTAGTTGCTTGGCTGTGGGGAGAAAATTTTGGAAACATTGAGATTAGAACTAATCTATTAATATACATTAGAGATCACTTGAAATTGCCCAAAGTAGAAGAAGATCTAATATTAAGATATGTTACCGCTTTTGAAGCAGGAGAAGATCTGTCTCAATTTACACAAGATATAAAAAACCGTAAGTATAGCAGAATTAAAGTTAGAAAGATTGGAGAACATCCAGCTCCGACGCTTGCATCCCTAAGGACTAAAAAACAATGTCTAGAGGAAAATTAGTTCGCTTTGCAGATTCATGCATTGGAGTAGAAGATAATAGTCCATTTAGAGGATGCCTAATTAAGGCTGGCGATATTGGAATTTTATTGAGCAATATTTATATTCCCGAGTGCAATGTCGCCTTGTCTAACGTATTGATTGGAGATAGAGTTATTGAAGTACCGCAAAAAGTGCTGGAGAGTTTAAATGAAAAATGAAAATTCAAACCAAGCAGTAAGAATGGTAAAAATTATAGGAAAAGGGTTGATAGTCATTTGCGGTTCTGTGTTTCTGCTCGTCTTGATTTCTGGTATTGCTATAGTAAACCAAAGATCAAAAAATCAATTAAAAAAATGGGATGCTATAGATGTAGATTAAAATCTTATGAGGCTTTCATAGCATCCCTCAATGCTCTGTATATTTCCGGCGTTATCTAGTTTAAATGCTTTAATCTTAAGATGTGGATATAAATCAGCGCAAAGACCAACAACTGCATCTACATTACTAGCACTATCATCATAAAAATAAAGGAATTCTGGATCGTATTGATCAATATAGGACTGCAGGGCCTGAACTTTTGCTTGCGGGCTGCCACCAGCGTCTCCAGCAGTGCTAACACTTGATGCATCTAGACTAACTCCCTGTCCCTGGAGAAACTTTTGAATATCACCGACATTGGTTGCAGCAACGGATCCGCCACTCAGGCTTGGAATTGCTCCAGTACCAGATCTAGCAGTGATAACTACTACCTTGGCGTTGGGATCTCCGTAGGCTTGTTGAAGGAGACTTAGCATGGATTCAATTCCAGTTGTTGCATCCAAATCTACACTTGCGGTTTTGCTAAAATCATATTTATCTTCAAAACCGTTGGATTCTAAATAATCTAAATCTCTTCTATGCTTAGCTTCATAATTTGCAAACATTCCAGAATCAAACCACATTATTTCATTATCAGTTCCTTCATTTTCTATTTCTTGAACATCCAATCCTTGATCCAATATCCAATCTTCAAAAGTTGGATCGCTTATTCCTTCTGGGGTAGTTCTTTGGACACCAATTATGCTCGGGGTGATTGCTAAGGTGTTGTCAAAATCAAAAGCATGTAAAGTTTTAATACGAGTAGGCACTATTTTCTCCTGTGTTTTTAATAAATATATTTTGGTACATATTAAAGTAGAGTTAAATGTTACGTCACCTTATAAGAGAAATGCTGCTTTTTGAAAAAAAGAGTGGACGAGCTACTTTGCAATCGCTCAAAAATAGAATTGCACGAGACGTTATGTCATTAATAAATGATCGACCAGAAAGGGTGAGTGTAGGAGTTGAGGTATTGGACCCTAGCGAATATTCACAATTTCCAGCAAGCCAAGTAGAAAAAGCTCATGAGCTTTATGGATATGAATGGAAGAAAAAGATAGACACGAGTAGTTTAAGCGCTGAAGAGCTAGAAGATTATGATTGGGATGAAATTCCAAAAATTGATGTTTCAGTAGTTGTTATTAGAGATCCTGAGCGCAAGGAGTTTAATGTGGGAGGTTATTCAGTTACTGCGCTAGATACGTCTGGAATTGATGTCATTATAGAGCTTCCGCAAGATTTTCCATCACAGAAGTATGAAGCCTTAAGGGAAGAAATTGGCAATACTATCTTACACGAACTGGAACATCTTACACAAGATGAAGATTTTAAATCATATGGGAGGGATGAATCCTATTACGAAGTAGATTTTCCGTATGATCCAGAATCAGAATATGCCAAAAATAAACTGCTTACTCCGAAAGAAATTTCTGCACACGTGATAGGATATTCCGATACCGCTACATCACTACAAGATCTTCAATCTAGAATAGAGATCGATGTAGCCACATATTTTAGAAAAGATTTGATTACCAAGCGAGATATGAAGCTTGTGTCCTCAGTCTATATGGATTGGGCTAAAAGAAATCTTAAATCAAAAAAATTTAACATCTAAAGTGTGAAAAAATCACAAAAATGTGTTAAAATTAATATGACGTTCACATAAAGGTAATTGATATGAGCACTAAGAAGCCATCAAAATTTTTTGGCCTGCATTCTCACTCTGGCTTTAGCACTTTTGATGGTTTGGGATATCCCCAAGAGCATATTGATTTTTGCAGATCGAATGGGCTAGATGGATGGTCTTTGACTGATCACGGCCACATGAACGGCTTTGCTCATGCGTATCTTCATTCCGAAAAGCTAAATAAGGCTGGAGCCAACTTCAAATTCATCCCCGGGTGTGAAATGTATTTCCATCCCGATATTCAGGAGTGGCAAGCAATATATGACATAAGAAAGGCGGCTAAAAAGGGTAATCAAGAAGCAATCAATAAAATACTTGAAGAAAATGAGGCAATTAGAACTAAATTAATTGCAAGCGTCGATAGCCATGATGAAACTATCATGCTAGATACCGAAAGTGCAAACTTGACCGTAGAAAATGAGGAGGAGACAAAATCTGCAAAGTTTTATGATCCCTTGAAGAGGCGACACCACCTTGTAGTTCTTCCAAAGACTTCTGAAGGTCTTCAGAGGCTATTTGGCCTTGTTTCTAAAGGTTACCTTGAGGGCTTTTATAGATTTCCAAGAATTGATATAGAGATGCTCAAGGAGGCCGCATCAGGTGGTCATTTGATGGTTACTAGTGCTTGCATTGGTGGTCCTTTGGCTTTTGAAGTATACAAGCACTTGCAGCAATATGAATTTGAAAAATTGGAATCTCGGTTGCTTGATGATGCCAACATTATGGAAAAGGTGCAGCTTGGGATTGGCAACGCGGTTGATAAATTAGCATATGCAGTTGGTAGGGAAAATGTCATGCTCGAGTTGCAATTTAACAAGCTTGAGGCCCAACATCTTGCCAATAGAGCTATTATTGAATTTGCGTCAAGCCAAGGAATGACTGATCAACTAATTGTTACTTGTGATTCACATTATTCCAATCCAGATCATTGGAAGGAAAGGGAAATTTATAAAAAGTTGGGCTGGATGAACCACAAGGAATTTAATCCAGAAAACTTGCCACAGTCTAGAGAAGATCTTAAATGTGAGCTTTACCCTAAGAATGCAGAGCAAGTTTGGGAAACATATCAAAACACTAAGCATGGGCATAAATTCTATGATGATGAAATGATGTGTGGGGCCATTGAGCGCACGCATGACATTGCTCACCAAATGATTGGAGATATTCATCCCGACACATCTATGAAATTGCCTTCTTATGTTATTCCAGAAAATATGACGGCTAATAAGGCCCTGCTAGAGGCTTGCAAGAAAGGACTTCTTCTTAGAAACTTAGCAGATAAACCAGAATATATCAGCCGGCTTCATTATGAGCTTAAGGTAATTAAGGAAAAGAATTTTGCCGAATATTTCTTGACGATGAAGGCAATTATGGATATTGCTAGGGGCAACATGCTTGTCGGTCCAGCGAGGGGATCCGGTGCTGGCTCATTAGTGAATTATGTCCTTTATATTACTGATATAGATCCAATTGAATATGATTTACTCTTTGAGCGTTTCATGAGCATTGAGAGATCGGACGCTCCAGATATTGATAATGATGTTGCAGATAGAGATGAATTAATACGGCTTCTTAGGGAAGAGTTTGGTGACCTGAATGTTATTCCAATCTCCAACTATAACACTTTCAAACTGAAGAGTCTCATAAAGGATGTTTCTAAGTTTTATGGAATTCCATATGAAGAAGTAAATCGAGCATTGGCCCCACTTGAGCGTGATGTCCGCCGCGGCCGCAAAAGGGATGATGATGCAGAAGATAGCTTCGATATTAAGCTTGGGGAAGCAATCAAGTATTCAGATTCTCTTAGAGATTATTTAGAAAAGCACCCAGAGGTCATTGAACCCATCGGTGTCCTGTTTAAACAAAATAAGGCTCTTGGCCGTCATGCTGGCGGCGTAATTGTATCTGAAAATATTGAAAAGCAGATGCCCATAATTCTTGCCCATGGCGAACCACAAACTCCGTGGACTGAGGGTATGACTAACAAGCACCTTGAAGAATTTGGGTGGATTAAATTTGATATTCTTGGTCTAGAAACACTAAGGATTATTGAAAGGACTATCGATCTCCTCCTCAAAAAAGAAGGAAATCCAGATCCGAGCTTTGTAGAAATTAAATCTTGGTTTAATGAGCACATGGCTCCAAAAAATATGGACTTCAATGATCAAAGGGTATATGAAAACATTTACCACGCTGGAAGATGGGCCGCAATATTTCAATGCACGCAAAGAGGAACTCAAGCTCTCTTTAAAAGAGCTAAGCCAGAGTCAGTAGTAGACATTGCAACCCTAACGGCAATTTATCGCCCGGGTCCTCTTAGCGCAAAGGTCGATAAACTTTACATCAACAACAAGAAGAATCCTGAATCGATAGATTATGGTCATCCGCTCATTAAGGAAGTTCTAGAAGAGACTTATGGATGCATTATCTTTCAGGAACAAGTAATGAAGCTTTGCAATCTCGTCGCCGGCATTCCAAAAGCAGAGTGCAACGCGATGAGAAAAATGATGAAGCCTATGGGTTCTGGATCTGGAGACGAAAATGTTAAAAAGGCTAGAGCTTTAAAGAAAATTTTTATTTCTGGAGCAACCGCCAATGGAGTAAATGAGCAAATAGCTATAGAGCTATATGAAAAGATTCTCTATTTTGCAGGATATGGTTTCAATAAATCTCATGCTGTTTCATATGCCGTAAATTCATATTATTGTGCATGGCTCATGACTTATTATGAGCAGGAATGGATTCAGGCATATTTGGAAGCTAGCTCTTCCAATCCAAAGAAGCTCGCAAAGGCCTTAAGCGAAGTAAAGGGGCTTG
>Ga0310122_10000819_pt1 | contig 19754 bp, 16 predicted proteins | sample CB6_Bottom_1051__FD_203503 | JGI IMG/M metagenome (GOLD analysis project Ga0310122, IMG submission 203503) | Marine microbial communities from Western Arctic Ocean, Canada - CB6_Bottom_1051 | ecosystem: Environmental > Aquatic > Marine > Oceanic | place: Canada: Western Arctic Ocean | collected...
GCCCGCACGGTGTGCCGAGGGCAGACAGGTGCCATCATGACCTTCAAGCGGTTCCGCTAGACGTGGATCAGCGAAGGCTTGAGTCGCGGTCCAGGACCGCGTAGATTTAGCACCTCTGGAGAGGAGCCTCCGACTCATGATCATCAGCCCGACGACGCGTCATCGCACCGCACGGCGTGCACTGTGGTTCCTGATGCTGGCGAGCCTTGCCGCACAGCCGGTGCACGCGCAGGACGACTGGCCGTCGTGGGGAGGCGACCCCGGCAACCAGCGCCACTCCCCATTGACACAGATCGATACCAGCAACGTCTCGACCCTGGTGCCGGCGTGGCGGTACGAGATGACGAAGCCGGGTGTGCCGTCACGGCCGGCCCAGTCGACCCCGCTCATGGTCGACGGCGTCCTGTATCTGTCGTTTCCGTATTACCGCGTGGTCGCCTTGGAACCAGAGACCGGTGATGTCCTCTGGGACTACACCGCGCCCGGGGACTGGAACTCACCCGAGCACCAGGTGCACTGGACGGGTGGTTCGATGCGGGGACTGGCGTACTGGGAAGGTGATGACGTCACCGCTCCACAGATCGTGTTTGGCACCGAGGAGGGCGAGTTGATCTCGCTCAACGCCCGGACCGGCATCCCCAACGGCCGGTTCGGCAACGACGGATACGTCGACCTGAAGACAGACGCCGTGATGAACGGGTTCCCGAACATGCACTACGGGATCTCGTCCGGGGTGGCCGTCTACAAGCATCTGGTGTTCACCGGTGTCCACAACGCCGACGAGACCGGTGCGAAAGGTCCGGCGGGCGACGTGCGCGCCTGGAATCTGCGAACGGGCGAGCTCGTGTGGACGTTTCACACCGTGCCCCACCCTGGCGAGGTCGGCAACGAGACCTGGCTCGACGACTCCTGGCGCAACACCAGCGGCGCCAACACCTGGACCTTCTTCACGGTCGACCAGGAGCGCGGCATTCTCTACCTGCCGCTTGGCTCCGCTCACAACGACTTCTATGGCACCGACCGACCGGGCGACAACCTCTTCTCAGATTCCATCGTGGCGGTCGACGCCCTCACCGGGGAGCGCAAATGGCACTTTCAGGCCGTCCATCACGACCTCTGGGACCTAGACATGCCGGTGCCGCCGATCCTGTTCGACGTGGAGCGCGATGGCGAGTCGATTCCGGCCGTCGGGGTCATGACGAAGTATCCCGTGTTGTTTATCTTCAACCGGGTCACCGGCGAGCCGCTCTATGACATTGAGGAACGTCCCGTTCCGGCGGGGAACCTGCCCGGGGAGTACTACTCGCCGACGCAGCCGTTCCCGGTGAAGCCGCCGCCGTTTGGGCGGATCCGCTTCACGATGGACGACATCGCCACGGTGACGCCGGAGCACACGGCCGCGTGCCGCGAGCGGTTGATGGCCTACGACGGCGGGCGAAACCGTGGTCCGTTCACGCCGCCATCCGTCGAGGGCTCGCTGGTGTTTCCGTCGACCGGCGGTGGCACCGAATTCACCGGTGGGACCTTCGATCCGACCCTGGGGTACTACATCATCAACTACGCGGACACCGGACACATCAGCACCCTCGACGAGGTGGGAGACGACCCTGATCGTCGAGGCTATGTGGGGCCTCCGGAATCGCGTCGGCGCTACTGGCACGTCGTGGACCGGCTGACCGTCGATGGGTGGCCCTGTTGGCAACCACCGTGGTCCAGCCTGGTCGCGGTGGACGTGAACACGGGCGAGATCGCCTGGAAGATCCCGTTCGGCACGGTCGAGGGTGCGCCGCCTGGGCTGCAGACCGGCGCCCCCAATTCGCAAAAGGGCGGGCCGACGTCTACCGCCGGGGGAGTGCTCTTCATCGGGGGGGCCACCGATCGACGATTTCGCGCCTACGAGACGAAGACCGGGCGCGAGTTGTGGAGTGTCGAGACCGAGCAGTTGATCAGCGGTGCCAATCCGATCATTTACATGGGGCAGGATGGAAAGCAGTATGTGGCCGTGGCGGCGGGCACCACGTTGCTGACGTACACGCTGCCGTGACGGGTCGCGGTCCCATGGCTGAATGGACCATCACCGCCTTCGGCGACGATGTGACGACGATGCTCTCGCATTCAGGGATGACATCGCCGTGATCCTATTGTGGGGCGCTCGGGTCCTATCTCGGCGGAATCGTCCACAGGTAGATCCGTCGACCGTCGACCCGTCGTACGTCGTCCGGTGTCCAGTCACCCATGTCGTAGGAGAGCGACACGACGCGGGTGCCAGGGCGGAGTTCGGTCAACAGACGCGGGCGTAGTCGCAGGTTGGGCTCGGGTTGCAAGTAGAGCATCACCACTGTCGCCTCGGCAAAGGCCGCCTGAAAGAGATCCCCGAGCACGAACGTCACGCGATCCGTGACGCCTTCCCGCCGGGCCAGCGCGGTCGCGTCCTCGATCCGCGCCGGGTCGATGTCGATGCCAACCCCGCGCGCGCCCCGGTCCTTGGCCGCCGCCACCACGATCCGCCCGTCACCGCATCCAAGGTCATACACAACATCGTCGCTGGTCACCCTGGCGAGCTCGAGCATCGCATCGACGATGGCGGGCGGCGCGCTTGCGTAGGCCACATCTGGACCGCGTGACGGCACCTGGGCCGCCGGCTGGGGGAACGGTGTCGCCGGTGCGGCGAGCATCAGCCCACACGCGGCGGTCATGCCGAATCGGACCACCCGATAGGGGCGTGCAGGCCGCTGGAACGGTCGGGTCCGCATCAGGTGCTGATCTTGAGAGCCTCTTCCGGCTCGCGTCAAGTCTGACCCGGAGGAGCTTCCGTCGGCGTCGAACGCGTTGGCCTCACGCGCTCGATGCCCGACCGGGGGGCGGTCCGGTCGGTTGACGCGTTTCGATCTGTTCGAGGGCGCGCTGTACCTCGTCGATCGTGTCGTCGAGTGTCGATGTGCCCGCCGTGAGGCCGACGGTGCGGGTATCCCCGAACCACGCCGGGTCCAGTTCATCGGCGCTCTCGACCTGGAGGGCCGGCATCCGCTGGTCGTGGCAGAGTTGCAGAAGCCGCCGGGTGTTGTTCGAGCGGCGGCCGCCGACGACGACGACGGCGTGCACCTGACCGACGAGCTCGAGCAGCGCGCGTTGCCGAAGCCTGGTGGGCTGGCAGACCGTATCGATCACCCGGATGTCGGCCCGCGAATTGTCGCGCCGGATGCGGGCGCAGACGTCAGCCACGACCTCTGGCGGCATCGTGGTCTGGCACACGACCCCCAGCCGCCGATGCCCGTAGCCCTTGACCTCGCTCGCGTCTGCGACGACGTCGCAGTGGGCGAGATCGCCGACGATGCCGCGCACTTCGACATGTCCGGGGGTGCCGATCAGCAGGACGTGCCGGCCCTCGGCCTGCAGTGCGAGGGCGGCGTCGTGCACCCGGTTGACCAACGGACACGTCGTGTCGATCAGGCCCGTGTGCGCTGTGGCCAGTCGACGGCGCTCTGCGTTGCTCACGCCGTGCGCCGTGATCAGAACCAGCGGGGTCCGAGCCGGAGCACGGCGATGGTCCTCGGGTGATTGCTGGAACCCGGCCTCGCGCAGCTCTGCGATGACGTTCGGGTTGTGGACCAGTTCGCCGTGAATCGTGACCTGCAAGGGGTCAGGCACCGACCGGGCCGTGTGCAACGCGTCCTTGACGCCGAAGCACATCCCCATCTCTTCGGCTCGGATGACTCGCATGATCGCGTCACCTCCCTTCAACTAATGACTTTGCCATGTAAAGTGTCGAGGCAAAAAAGGGGGCCGGCATCATGCCGGCGACCGCCGTTTCGACAGCGGCGGTGTGGTGGCCGGCTGTGTGTCGCGCTGCGCATCGGCGACGACCTGCTCCAGCACGCTGATGTATTCGGCGAACCGCTGCTGGCCGTTGGCGGTCAGCCGACACATGGTTTGCGGTCGCGGCCCGGTGGCGCCCTTCCAGGTTTCGAGCAGACCCGCCTCGTGCAGCACCGTCAGGTGGCGGCTCAGATTGCCGTCGGTCAGCGCGCACAGTTGCTTCAGGTCGTTGAAGCGCAACCCGTCGGGATTGGCCGCCAGCGAGGCCAGAATGCCCAGTCGCGCCTTCTCGTGCAGGACGCGGTCGAGGCCCTCGTACGAGAACCGTCCCGTGGCCGCGCTCGGCTTCACGCGCGGTGTCTTGTCAATCGTGGCTTTGCGAGACATCGGTTCGCTCCAGCGTCCAGTACAGAATTGCCGCGCCCAGTACCTGGCCGCCGCCAAAGCTGGCGCCCATCTGCCAGGGTGAGAACGCGTTGTCGCCCTGGCCCCACAAGAGACAGCCACAGCCACACAGCACGTAGTAGGACCCGACCCAGAACACCTGCGGCGGCAGCAGCCGGTAGGAGGCGAACACGCCGAGACCGAAGACCAGCGACCACAACCCCGGCAGCATCCAGGCGACCTGCGGCGCGCCGCGATAGATGCACAGGGTGAGCAGCGCGCCCACCACCACACAGGGCAGAAACTGCTCAACCGCCAGCAGCGTCCGCTCGCGTGCCAGTCCCGGTCCGGCGCCTCGTGCGCGCCACGACAGCTCGGCCCCCGCCACGAGTGCACTGAGGGCGGCCACGCCGACCCACAGACCCAGATAACGCCCCAACTCGCTCGCGGGCGAGGCCACCCACCTGGGTTGCACCGCCGCGGCCAGCAGGCCGAGCCCGCCGGAGAGCCCGACCGTCACCGACCGATACCCGCGAAACACCTCGCTTCGCGCCATTTGATGGCGGATGTCGGATATCTGGCGCAACGCCTCGTCGAGTTGCATTGTGGTAACTTTACAATACAAAGTATTCTCGTCACAAGAGGCGGTCACGCCACCTCAGTTCCGGCGGGCGCGCCGCCGCCGCGAAAGCAACGGGTCACCCCATGCAGAGACTCCCGCGACGCTTGCTCTGGCTGGCCGTCTACGCCGTGGCCATGGCCTATCTCGAATCGGCCGTCGTCGTGTATCTGCGCGCCATCTACTACCCAGACGGGTTCGGCTTTCCGCTCGTGCTCCTCGACTCTGGCATGTCCGCGATCGAGATCGGTCGCGAAGCCGCCACGCTGGTCATGCTGCTCGGCGTCGCCATGGTGATGAGCGACGACCGTTGGGAGCGGTTTCTCTTTTTCTGTCTGGGCTTCGCGGTCTGGGACATCTTCTACTACGTCTGGTTGTGGGTGTTCCTGGACTGGCCGCCCTCGCTGCTGACCTGGGACATCCTGTTCCTCATCCCGGTGCCCTGGATCGGTCCCGTGCTGGCCCCCCTCATCATCAGCGTGGCGCTCATCGTCGGGTCGCTCCTGTTGCTGCGACTCCGGCACCGAGGCATCCCGCTGCGATTCCCGGCGTGGTCGTGGGGCCTGGCCGTCGCCGGCGGGGGCATCGTGCTCGTCTCGTTCATGCTCGACTTCCGCGCCGTCCTGGCGCAGGTGGCGCCGCCCCCGTTCCGCTGGTGGCTGTTCGCCATCGGCGTCATCTGCGGAGTCATCGCGCTGGCTGGCGGTGTGTCACGGCTGCCGACAGGCACGGCCACCAAGCCGTCGTAGCCCGTCCGCCGCAGAGGTAAGATGACCCTGCTGTCGAGCCATACTCAACAAGGAATCCGCTGATGCCGACCAGGCTGCCAACGTCCATCGTGCGCGCGTTACGACCAGCACGCCATCGCGGCGTGTGCGGCGTGGCGCTGGTCCTGGCGACGGTGCTGTTGACGACCACCGCGCCGCTGTCCAGACCCAACGTCGCCGCCAACGGCATGGCAGCGTCACCCGAGCCGCTGGCGACTGACGTCGGCGTCGCCATCCTGCAAGTTGGCGGGAACGCCTTCGACGCCGCCGCCGCGATGCAGTTCGCGCTGTCGGTGACCTACCCGACCGCCGGCAACATCGGTGGAGGCGGGTTCATGGTGGGGTTGACGGCGGAGGGGGAGACCTTTGCGCTCGACTTTCGGGAGGAAGCGCCGGCCGCGGCACGCACCGACATGTTCGTGGACGCCGACGGGCAGATGCTCCAGGGCGTCAGTACCGACACCCATCGCGGGGTCGGCGTTCCGGGCAGCGTTGACGGCATGCTGGCGCTGCTCGACCGGTATGGCACCCTGGCGCGTGCCGACATCCTGGCCCCGGCCATTGCGTTGGCGCGAGACGGATTCACCGTGTCCTATGCCCTGGCGGGGAGCCTGAGCCGTAGCGAGCGCCTCCGACGGTTCACGACGTCTGTGCAGGCGTTCGGGCTCGCCGATGGGCCTCGCATGGGCGACCGATTGACCCAGCCCGAGCTGGCGGCGACGCTCGAGGCGATCGCCCAGGAGGGGCGTGGCGGGTTCTACCGGGGGCGGGTTGCCGATCTCATTGTCGCCGACATGCGAGCCAACGGCGGACTCATCACGCATGATGACCTCGCTGGCTACGCCGCCCAGTGGCGCGAACCGCTCGTGTTCGACCACGCGCAGTATCAGTTCATCACCCATCCGGTCCCGAGCTCGGGGGGCGTGACGATCGCGCAGACCCTGGGCGTCCTCCACCTGCAGGCGCTCGAGCGCGCCGGGTACCATTCGGCCCAGGCGATCTCGATGGTGACCGAGGCCCAGCGTCTGGCGTTCGCCGACCGCAATTTCTGGCTGGGTGACCCCGAGTTCTTCGACGTGCCGGTCGAACGGCTCCTCTCGCGGGACTACATGGAGCACCGTCGCCGGCTCCTGCCGCAAGATGGCCTGGCCGGCCTGAGCAGTGGGGTGTCCCACGGTCCGGCCGAATCTGACGAAACCACGCACTTCACCGTCGCGGACCGGTGGGGCAACGTCGCCGCCATCACCACCACCCTGAACAGCGGCTACGGGCTCGGTGCGGTCGCCACCGGAGCCGGGTTCCTCTGGAACAACCAGATGGACAACTTCTCGGCCCGTCCCGGCGTGCCGAACCAGTACGGAATGCTGGGCGCCGAAGCCAACTCGGTCGAGCCTGGCAAGCGCCCGCTCTCCTCGATGACGCCGACCATCGTGCGCCGGTTTGGCGAGTTCTACATGACGATGGGCAGCCCGGGGGGGCCAACCATCATCAACACCGTGCTGCAGATCTATCTGAATGTGACGGTGTGGGACATGGACCTGCAGCAAGCGATCGACGCCCCGCGGGTCCACCATCAGTGGCTGCCGGACCGCATCGACCACGAACCGTTCGCGCTGTCGGCGGAGACGAGGGCCGAGCTCGAACGGATGGGATACGAGCTACGCGAGCGCCGCAGCATCGGCATGGCCGCCGGTATCCAGCGGACCTCAGAGGGCTTCCTCGCCGGATACGCCGACCGCCGGGGCGCCGGGACCGCCAGGGGCTACTGAGAGCCGGTCCGCGGCACGCGAGCCGGTAACCGACCTGGTTGGAGGCGCGCGGTGGCCTCGGGCCTGCGCCGGTAGCCGGGCGCGAAATTCCGCCCGGTCGTCTCGGGCTCGACTATAGTGGGGCGGTGCGGGTTGTTGCCTCTGTGGTTGCGCTGGTCTTCAGCACGAGTGCCGGGTTGGCTGCCGGCCAGGACCTGCGGCTCGTGAGCGCCGCGGCAGCGCAGGACCACCGGACCGTGCGCACACTGGTCGAACAAGGTCTCGATGTCAACGCCGCGCGAGCAGACGGAGCGACGGCGCTTCTCTGGGCGGCCCACTGGGACGATGCGGACGCCGTCGCCATGCTTCTGCGTGCCGGCGCGAACGTCAATGCCGCCGATGATCATGGCGTGACCCCGCTCGAGCGGGCGGCCGAGAACGCCAGCGTTCTGATGGTGCAGACGCTGCTCGCGGCCGGAGCGAACCCGAACAGCAGCCAGACGAGTGGCCTGACGCCGCTCATGACCGCCGCGCGAACCGGGAGCGTCGAGGTGGTCGAGGCGCTGCTGGCCTACGGCGCTGCGGTCAATGCGGCGACGACGGCAACCAGGAGCACCGCGTTGATGTGGGCCGTGTCGGAGTCTCATCACGGGGTGGCCCGCCTCCTACTCAGCCGCGGCGCGGCGCCGGGTGCCGCCACGGCGGACGGCTTCACGCCGCTGCTGCTCGCCGCCGCCGCCGGCGACATCGCGCTTGCGGAAACACTGCTGGCCGCTGGCATCGACGTCAACGAGACCGGGTCGGATGACACGCATGTCCTGCCGTACGCCATTGTCAATCGCCAGGATGCGTTTGCCCTGTTTCTGCTCGACCACGGCGCCGATCCGAACGGGTCGATCGGCGGGGTGAGTGCGCTGCACGCCGCGGCGGGGAGCGTCGGGACGTGGCTGCACGACTGGTCGAGACGGCATGGTGGCGACCCGGGGTATCTTCGCGGCGGAATCGGGCGAACCGCGCTCGTGGCCGAGCGTCGTGTGCCACTCGTCGAAGCACTCCTCGCTCGGGGCGCCCTGCCGGACGCGCGAATCACGACGTCAGCTATGTTCATGAGTTACATCGGCTACCCGACGAAGGGGGCGTTCGAGCCGTTCTCGTGCGGCACCGGAGACGTTCGGGGCGCCACGCCGCTGTGGGTGGCGGCCTACGCATCGAACCGCGGCGAGAACACCGAGATTCTGCGGGCGCTGCTCGCAGCGGGCGCAGACCACCACCTGACGACCGATGACGGCACGACCCCGTTGATGGCTGCCGCCGGGCTTGGTCGCTGCACGTATCGACCGCGGGAACCGCGCGGGACCCGGTCACCGGCCGCGGAGCAGGCCGTGCAGGTCCTGGTCGAGGCGGGCGCCGATCTCAACGCGGTCAACGAAGCCGACTTCACGGCGTTGCATGGCGCGACGTTTCGCGGGCTGGACGAGGTCATCGCCTACCTTGTGGAGCGAGGCGCCGCGGTCGACGCGCGAGACTTCCGCGGACGGACGGCGTTTCGGATGGCCGAGGGCGCCAAACAGTCCTTCCAGTTCCAGAGCTGGCCGGAAACCGCCGCGCGGCTAGCAGCGCTCGGAGCCGACACGCGTTTGGGCATCCCTGGCACTGTGCAGGAGCGCCTGCGTGACATCCCCAAACGCTGACGGTGCCTCCGGACGGTCGTGGTTGAGGTCACTCAGGAATCACGGAAGGGAGCGCGATGTTGGCTATTCCGATCAGGTGGGGAGCCATACTCGGCATCGTGGTGGGCGCCACGGGGTTCGTCTTCGCCGGCGCCGGCCTGCACACCAACCCGGCGACGACAGCGATGGTTTTTGTCGGTCTCGCCATCATGATCAACGTGGCCGTCGTGATCCTGGGCCTGCGCGCCACCGCCGTCGGCTCGAGCTGGGCGCGGCAGCTGGCGAACGCGGGGGTCATCGGCGTTGTCGGGGCCGTGATCATCTTCGCGAGCTCGTGGGTGATGACGGTTGTGGTCTTTCCGGACTATTACACCGAGATGTTCGAAGGCTACCGTCAGGGGTTCGCAAGCTCCGGCATGACCCAGGATGAGGTCGCTACCCAGATGCAGGCAATCGAAGCCTCCACGCCGGTGAGCTCCGCGCTGTCTGGCGCGACGGGAGCGATCTTCACCAGCCTCGTGGTCGGAGCGTTGGCCGCGGTCCGGCTTCGACAGAAGTGAGTCTCCTTATCCGCCTTTCGGACAGGGTCCAAGAGATTGGATCATGGCCAGACTCGTTTCAGTGGATCCCGGATAGCGTATCGTCTGTGCGGCTATGGAACACTCTCGCCGTCTGAACTGGTCGACCAAAAGATCACGGCTGTCTCTTCTGTCATGACGCTATGGATCACCAGAGATTCACAACGGATGTGAGCCACCGCGACATCCGGCTCCGGACCAAGGCGCCGGGCCCGGCACAGCCCTTGCTTTCGTATCGGCTCGACTACGAAACGCGGAGCCGGGAATATGACAACGACATCTCCGACTGAAACCATCCTCCTCGTCGAAGACGACCCGCCGATCCGGCGTCTCATCCAACGCGTACTCCAGGGTCAGGGGTACCAGTTGCTCGAAGCCTGCAACGGCCGAGAGGCGCTGAGTCTTGCGGGGCTCCACCGTGGAACGATCGACCTGCTGGTCACCGATGTGGTGATGCCCAAAATGGACGGGTTCACGCTGGGCGAGCGGCTCATCGAGTCGCGCCCGGACACCCGGGTGCTGTTTCTGTCCGGCCAGGCGGCACAGTCAATGGCCGTGCGTGGAGGGCTCAAGGCAGCGGGACAGGCGTTCCTGCTCAAGCCGTTCACGCACGACTGCCTCGTCCGGGCGATTCGCGATCAACTCGACACGGACACGGCCGCCCGGCCGCCGGCGGCGCGGGACACCGTCGCCGGACTAGCGACCCGTGATCAGACCTCGTCGCCGAGTGCGGCCTGACCTTCACTCCGGCAGCGCGAAGACAAAGAGCGCGTTTCCGCCTTCGGGCTGGTAGACCTCCGGGGTGAGCTTCGCCGTGAGACTGCGGAAGACGCCTCCCAGCGCAGCCGGGACGGCTATGAACTGCCGTCCGCCGGCCTCGTACGTGATTGGGTACCCGTGCGCCGACGCGGCGAGACGCGTCTCCCAGACCACCTCGCCTGTCTCGATATCGAACGCCCGGTAGAAGCGGGCTGCGTCACCGGCAAAGACCAATCCGCCCGCCGTCGCCAGCGCGGACGTCAGGAACGGCGTTCGCTGCTCGTGGCTCCAGAGCTCGTCCATCGTCCGCACGTCGTAGGCGGCCAGCTTCCCAACGTTCCCGTTACTGCCCGGCATCTCCAGCAGCTCGTAGCGGCCGGCCGTCCCGCCGCCCCCCTCGATGAACTCCACCTCGCGCCCGGTCATGTGCATGCACGCCTGGTGGAGCGGGATGACGAGGGCGCCGGCGCCCGGATGGTATGCCGATGCCTGCCAGTTGTGGCCGCCCAGCAGGCTGGGGCAGGCGAACACCCGCTCGCCGATGGCGATGTTCTGCAGGTCCTCTCTGTAGGTCAGCGCGCCGGTGGTCCGGTCGATCGACTCGAAGATGTCCTGGTGGACTGTCTCGCGCAGGGCGACGAACGCGCCGGTCCGCCGGTCGAGCTTCCAGAGGATGCCGTCCTTGCCGATCGTGAAGAGCCACTTGTCGTCGTCGACATCGACGAGCACGCGCTCGTACACGATGTCGAGGTCGAGCGTCTCGCCCGGCGCATGCTGGAAGTACCACTGCACCTGTCCGGTGCTCGGGTTCAGCGCCAGCGTCGAGTTGGTGTAGAGCGCGTCCTGTCGCGTCGTCATGCCGCGGCTCGCCGCCACCCACGGTTTCGCCTGCGCCGTGCCGATGTAGAAGAGATCCAGATCCGGGTCGTAGCTGCCAGGGATCCAGGTGTCGCCGCCCGCGCGCAGATACTGCGGCGTATCACCCCATGACGCATCGTTCGGATCGCCCGGGAGCGCGATCGTGGACGTCCGCCAGAGCTCCTGGCCGGTGTCCGGATCGTGGCCGGTGATGAAACAGCTCTGCTCCGTGTATCGGTCGCAGCCGTTGGTGCCGGTGATGACGACCCCGTTGGCGATGACCGGGCCGGCGTTCTGCCGGAAGCCCTGCGTGTAGTCGGCCTTGACCGTCCGCCACACTTCCGCGCCGGTGCGCGCGTCGAGGGCGACGACCGCGGCGTCGGCCGTGGCGAGGAACAGCTTGTCGCCGTAGAACGCCAGCGTGCGGGTTGCGCCGGCCCGCGCGTCCTCCGGCAGCCGCGCGCGGTACACCCAGATCACGTCGCCGGTCGCCGCATCGATCGCCTGCACCACGTTCCCCGGATTGGCCAGGAACATCACGCCGTCATGCACCAGTGGCGTCGTCTGGTGGTTGCCCGGCCGGATGGAGATCGACCATGCGAGCGTCAGATCGGCGACGTTGTCGCGCGTCACCTGATCGAGCGGGCTGTAGCCGTGGCTGTTGCGCGTTCGCCGCCAGCTCAGCCAGTCCCCCGGTGGCGGGTCCGCGAGCATGGCATCGGTCACCGGACTCAGCTCGTGCGGCACCTCCTGGTTGACGAACCGCGACGATCGGCGCCGCAGCCGCTCGCCCGCTTGCGCCGCGCGGCGCGCGTCGGAGATGTCCGCCGCCTCGCCGATCAGCACCCCCGCCTCCGCGGTCAGGGTACGCTCACCGGGTACGGCGCCGTTCGACTCTAACAGGTAAGCCACCAGATCTATGTAGGACTGATCGCTGAGCGAGCCGGCTTGCCCTGGAGGCATCTCGTCACGCAGGTAGGCGAATAGCTCATCGGTCGTCTGTCCCACCCAGTCGTTCAGGAACTCCACGCCCGAGAGGGGCGGGGCGTGCACCATCCCCTCCAGGGCCGGTCCGTGACACTCTTGGCACTGCACGCCGTAGGCCGACCAGCCGCTGGCCGCCTGGTCCGTGGTGAAGGCCCCGTCCGCCGACGCGGGCTGTGCCGCCGCGACGACACCTGGTGCGCCGGTCGAGGTACCCATCACGATCAGTACGGCGACCGCTCGCCGGACTGCCGCCGCGACGACATCCGTTTCCGCCCACCGCGAACCGCCGACTCCGACGCGAGTTCCCTTTGACATGATGCGCACTCCTCGGTGTCGTCGGACGGCGCCTCTTAGCGTATGGCCGTCCGTGCCGCCCTTATATCACCGACAGGGTGGCGGCGATACCGCACGAGTTGCGACTTGTCGACAACGGGGACCCGCTCGGATACGCCAGCGGGCACGGTGGCCGGTTCGTTCGCACGGGAGATGAGGCTCCCGAGCATCAGTGCTGGCGTCGCCCGCTGGCGGCGCCTGGAAGTTTCTGGCGTTGTTAGGTCGTTACCGGCGAGGTGGTTGTTCTGCTCGGTCTGCCCATCACCGTAGCACCCACTGCACGCCGCCGAGTATGGTTGCGGCGTTCACGCCGAGATTCTGGCCCGCGGTACCCGCGTTCGAAATGTGGTGACTGCGAAGTTCAACAATCCAACCGGGCCCACGTGGTGGTACCACCCGCAGACCCACGCCATAGATCAATTGAAAGTTGAAGGTTCGGTCCAGTTCAGGGATATCGAGCGTGGTCCAGATCAAGCCGGCGATCGCCACGACATACGGAGTCCATCCACGATCGTTCCAGACGTGGTAGCGCCCGCCAATACCGGCTGCTCCGGCGCCGACTGCCATACTCGGGTCGTAATACACGAGCAGCGTGCCCTCGCCGTAGAGTTCCAGATGGTCAGTGACAAACCGCCCGAGCTGGGGATGAAAGGCGACGAATTGCACATCGCTTTCGGTCTGGCCGTATCCGGGTGTCCACGAATGCCCCCAGCCGCCAGCCAGTCCACGAGTCCAGTTGCCTGAGGCCAAGCGAGTCTGGGCGGCGACTCCGACCGGGGTGAGCGCAAGCAGGAGGATGATTGCCGCCGTTTGCCGCCGGCGGTCGACTAGCGCCCAGGCGAGGTCAGCCTGTCGCCTGATGCGTCTTCCGTCGTTCCGCAGGGCATGCTCCGTATGCAGGATCAGAGAACTGGGCGATGCGTCCGCGCTGATCGTGAGCCGTCTGCGCGACTTACGTCGTCTCACTCCGGTCGACACACCGCGCCGGAGTCTTCCCACTTGTTGTCGGTCAGCTGGCGCACATCAGAGCCATCCGCCCGCATCGCGAAGATCTCCCCATAGGGCTGCGGCACCGCATCGTAGAGTGCCATCTCGTCCTTGAACCCCATCCGCGCGCTGCTAAACACGATCCATTCGCCCTTGGCGCACCAGGTGGAATGCGCATCGACGCCCGGCACGTTCGTGAGGCGCTCTAGCTGCGTTCCATCGGCTCGTACCGTGTACAGGTCGAAATCGCCGTCGCGATCGGACGTGAACAGGATTCGTTCATCGTCGGGCGACCAGGCCGGGAAGTTGCTGTAGTAGCCGGGGTCGGTGAGCGGCTCCAGCGCGCCATCCTCCAGCGTCGTCACGAAGAGCTGCCGACCGCGCTTGAACACGAGACGGTCCCCCGTCGGCGACCAGCTCGGGAACCCGTTGTTCACCTCGTCGTCTACGATGAGCCGCAGATCGGTGCCGTCGGGCTTGATCAGCGCGATCTGGGCCGGCGGCCGGCCCGCCGGCCGGAAATAGCGCCCAACTGACAGCGCGATCTCCTCGCCGGTCGGTGACCAGGCCGCGGAGAACGCGCTGAAGCCGTCACGGTGGAACAGCGTCGAGGTCGTGCCGCCGTCGGCCGACATCACCTCGACACTCGTATTCATGGGATTCGAGGCCTCGAGCCCGGTGGCCTCCGAGGTCCGATCGCCGTACTGGCTGAACAGCATCTGCGTCCCGTCTGGGGAAAACGAGACGAACGGATCGTTCAAGAAAAGCTCAAACTCGGCGTCGGGACTGAACGTCGGCACGACATGCTGGGTCGAGCCAAGTCGCGTGATCCGCTCATACACGACCTGCCGGCCGTCACCTGACCAGCTTGGCCCGCGGACCGCTCCCTGCACGACGGTGTCCACGCGCCGGTCGGGATGCCAGACCCGCAGGCCGCCGTCGTCGCCGCCCCGTCGGGCCACGTAGCCGATCCGCCCGTCCGACAACCAGGAGGGCGAGAGCTTGGTCTCACGCGACGCGGTGTACTGGGTCCGCTCGCCGGTGGCGACATCGACAGACACGAGCTCGGTCCTGGAACTGGCGTTCTTGGCGAGATACGCGCCAACGGGGTCGGTCTCGTAGAACAGGATGCGCCGGCCCTCCGGCGACCAGGACGGGCTGCCTGCCACCCCGCCCTCGTCGGTGACGCGTCGCAGGTCGCTGCCGTCAGGCCTGATGACATACACGCCCGTCGACTGCAGATGCTCCCACATGCCCGGATTGTTGCCGGGCTGCGCGTCGCGGTCGGAGGTGAACGCGATCCAGGCGCCGTCGGGAGACCAACTGGGCCGGAAGTTCCCCGAGTGGTGGGTGGTCAGGTTCGACGACGTCCTCGACTCCAGGTCCATCACCCAGAGGTCCGCGGTGCCGCGCGCACGCGTCGACACGAACGCCAGCGTCCGCCCATCGGGAGACAGCGCCCCTTGATCGTCAAATGCCGGATGGTCGGTGAGTCGCTCGCGCGCCGTGCCGTCTGGATGAACCCGGAAGAGGTCGGCCTGCCCCTCCGGTTCCGCCGTAAAGACCACCCACTCGCCGTCGGCCGAGAACGACGGCGAGTAGGCCAACTCCGTCATAGGCAGCAACGCCGTTTCGTTGCTGCCGTCGGCGTCGGCGATGAACAGCCTCAGCACCGGCGCCTGATACCGGTTGAAGAACACCTGTGTCGTGGGGGGCGAGGTCTCGGCTGGCCGAGCGGCCTGTTGCCCGGACGCCGGGATGGCGCCCCTCGGCGATGCCGCCGACACCGCCAAGCCAGTCGCCGCCAGAATCGATACGCCGGCTGCCAATATTCTCGTCATGTCCCCGCCTCGGCTCGGTGCCAATCCGGACATCGAGCACGGTCTTCACCCGGTCCGTCAAAGGAGTCTGTCACATGCACACGCCCGTCGCCGTGAAGACAGCGTTGGCGATGACCTGAGTAGCACGCCGGGCGGGTCCCTTGGTGCGCCGAATCTTACCGGTCGGTGGCATAATCGCGTGGTCCGTCAGAAGGAGGTTCCGGTGCGACCACGTGCAGTGTGGCTGGCGAGTAGTCTTCTGGTGAGCGCGTGTTCCGCGACGGTGTCTGACGACGCGGCGCCGGCGGGCGCCGCCACCGACGGCGCCTCTGCCGAGGTGGCGCCGGGCGTGTCCTCGTCCGAGCGCACCGCCTTTTTTGGGGACCTGCACGTCCACACGCGCAATTCCTATGACGCGTTCGTGTTCGGCACCCGCGCGGACCCCGATGCGGCATACGAGTTTGCGAAAGGCAACGCCATCACGCATCCGGCCGGCTTCGAACTACAACTCGATCGCCCGTTGGATTTTCAAATGGTCGCCGACCACGCCAACTATCTCGGCATGTTGCCGGCCATGACGGACCCGGACTCGCCCGCCTGGGACCATCCGGCCGCCGAGACCGTGCGCAATGCGGAGACGGTCGAAGAGCGCCAGGGTATTTTCGCAGCGATGCAACCGTATGTCCGCTTCATGAGCGATGCGGACCCGAGCATTCGCGAGCATCTTGACCTGGACGTGGTGCGGTCTGCCTGGGGCGAGACGATCGCCGCCGCGAATCGGCATAACGATCCCGGTACGTTCACGGCGTTCATCGGCTACGAATACACGTCGGCGGGCGCCGGTGGCGTCTACGCCAACCTACACCGGAACGTCGTGTTCCGCGGTGACCGCGGTCCGGACGCGCCGTTCTCGCGACTCGATTCCTTCAACCCGGAAGACCTGTGGACAACGATGGACGAGTGGCGCGAGGCGGGCATGGACGCCCTGGCGATTCCGCACAATATGAACGGTTCGGGCGGTCGCATGTTCGAACGCGAGTCTTTCGAGGGCGGCGCGATCGATGACGCCTACGCGGCGCGTCGCGCCCGCAACGAGCCGATTGCCGAGATCACCCAGGCGAAAGGCACGTCCGAGACACACCCCGCATTGTCGCCGAACGACGAGTGGGCCGACTTCGAGATCATGCCCTACCGGGTGTCGACTCAAATTCTGAGCGAGCCGCCCGGCAGCTACATGCGCGACGCCCTGCGCCGCGGCCTGGCCATCGAGGACGGGGGCGTGCCCAATCCCTACAAGCTCGGCTTCATCGGGTCCAGCGACACGCACGTGGCCGCCGGCGTGTTCAGCGAGGAGGACTACACGGGACCGTCAGGTCTGATGCAGGCCGACGGTGCGCGCCGGGGCTCGGTGCCGATCGCGGCGGTGGGGGACACCCGTACGGTCGATGACGGCAGCGGGCGCACCTTTTCTCCGACGACGGCGATCACCAACGGAGGATCGGGGTTGGCCGGGGTCTGGGCCGAGGAGAACACTCGAGAAAGCCTGTTTGACGCGATGCGTCGGAAGGAGACGTTCGCCACGTCCGGCCCACGAATTCGCGTCCGGTTCTTTGGCCGGGTCGGCATCGGCACCCTCGATGTCGACGATCCCTCCCTGGTGTCGCAGGCCTACGAGCGAGGCGTGCCGATGGGCGGGGACCTGCTGGCGAGCGACGAGGCTGGGCCGAGCTTCCTGGTCTGGGCCATGCGCGACCCGCTGGCGGCGCCGTTGCAGCGGTTGCAGGTCGTCACAGGCTGGATCAACGAGGGTGCGACCAATGAGACGGTCTACGACGTCGCCTGTTCGGACGGTCTCGTGGTAGATGCCGAGACCCACCGGTGCCCGGACAACGGCGCCAGCGTCGATCTCGACATCTGTGCCATCAGCGAGGGCGTGGGTGCGGCCGAGCTCAGAACCATCTGGTCGGACCCGGATTTCGATGCGGGCGAGCGTGCGTTCTACTACCTGCGAGTGCTGGAGAACCCGACCTGCCGCTGGTCGACCTGGGATGCGTTGCGAGCCGGTGTCGAACCGCGTCTCGATGTGTCCGCCACCATTCAGGAACGCGCTTGGTCATCCCCGATCTGGTACACGCCCTAGTGACTCTTACGTTAATCGGGGTGTCATCATGTCGGAAGACCATGTTCGTGCATTCATTTACCCCAAGCTGCCAGGAACAGTCGTTCTCGGTCACGTCATCACCGCGCCGACATCGAATCCGATGACGGTTGTGCAAGGTCTTCACCGACACCGGCGGACGGTTACGCCCGGTTGGCGCAGACGGGTGTCACCCCGGGGTCCGTGCGTACTGGCGTTGTTGCTGTTGATGCTCGGACCTCACCAGGGTCGAACCGTGCTGGCCCAGACCGAGAGCCGGCTGTTCGTCCAGGTCTTCGCTGCAGACGGATCGCCCGTCACCGACCTCGTTGCCGAAGATTTCGTGATCGAGCAGGACGGCGTCGAGGGCCGGGTGATTCGGGCCGAGATCGTGGAGGAGCCGCTGCGTCTGGCCTTGCTCGTCGACGACGCTGATGGGGCCGACCCGTACTTTCGGGTTCTGCGGACCGGGTTGCCGGTCTTCATCGATGCGTTACCCAGGAGAAGCGAGGTGTCGCTCGTGTTGCTGTCGGGCAGGCCTCGAGTCGTCGTTGATCACACAGAGGGACTGGCAAAGGTCAAGGATCGCCTCAACGGACTGTTCACGAAGCAGGGCACGTCGGCCGGTTTCTTCGACGGCCTCGACGAGACCCTGGCAGGGTTCGACCAGCAGCTCAACTGGCCCGTCATGGTCGTCGTCACCACGGACGGCGCCTCCCGTGTTGACAGCTTCAGGGAGTCGAAATACACCGACTTTACAGAGCGGCTCGCCAGCAGCGGAGTGACCGTGTATGCCCTGGGACTGAGTACGCCGACAGGTGACGGGTTTCAGACTCGTCTTGTGGAGGATGTCACTCGGCTGTCGGGCGGCAGATACCTCACATTGAACTCGCCCAGTCAGGCGGTGACCGAACGGCTCACTATCATTGCCGCGGAGATCTCTCGACGATATGCTGCGTCGTTGAATCAGTACTTGGTCGTGTTCGAAGCGCCGCCAGGCGCCGATGCCGGCGCGCGCGCTTCGGCCGGCGTGCGTCGCCCCGGTGTGACGCTGTATCTCTCGGCCGACGGTCGCCCGCGGTCGGACGGACTGACAGGGGCAGCCGCGAGGGCGCTCGCCATTGAGGAGGTCAACGACGCGATCAGCGCCAAGCAAGCCCAGTTGACGGCGCTCCAGGCGGAGATCGAGGACCTGCAGCGGGAGGCCAGCGCACTCGTCGGAACGACCCGACAGGCGGCGGGTGGGACTGCGGGCGGAGGGGGTGGGCGAGCGGAACCCTGGAACGCCGGAGAAGTAGCCTTTGCGAACGGACAGATGGACGAAGCGACGGCGTTCTACGAGCAGGCGCACCAGGCGGACCCCAGCTGGGGGAGGCCGTTGTTCAAGCTTGGGCTCGTAGCGCTGAATCAGGGCGATGTCGCAACCGCGGTCGCCTACTTCGAGCAGGTCGTCGCGGTCGAGCCTGATTCGGAAGAAGGCACCCAGGCGGCCGAGTTCGTCGCGCAACTGAAGTGATAGCCGCCGGCCGGGGCGTTGGTGCCATAGAGCGCGTCGTAGAGGCTGGCCCATCCGGCGTTGGCCGCGTTCAGGGCATGGGAGCTGTCCGGAAAGACGCTGCGAGCCGGTGTCGAACCGTGTCTCGATGTGTCCGCCACCATTCAGGAACGCGCGTGGTCATCCCCGATCTGGTACACGCCCTGGTCCCCTTACAGGGGACTAAGTGGCTCTCACGGTAATCGGGGTGCTCTAATGTTTGCTATCGTCCCGTGACCACCCTCGACCGCGGCCTCGGGCGGCTCGAGTCGACCACCCTGCTCGTCGGCGGCATCATCGGCGCGAGCATCTTCCTCGTGCCGGCCGATGTGGCGCGAGAGGTGGGGTCGCCTGGTTTGCTCCTGGTGACCTGGGTGCTGTCGGGCTTGCTCGCCGTGTGCGGCGCGCTCTGCTTCGCCGAGCTGGCGGCGGCGATTCCGGAGACCGGCGGCACCTACGCCTTTCTCAGACGCGCCTTCCCCGGAACCCCGGCCGCGTTCCTCTTCGGGTGGATGATGTGCTTCACCTACGCGACCGGCGCCATCGCAGTCGTGGCGGCGATGGCGTCTGTGTACGCGGGCGAGGTGTTTCCACGGTTCCTGCCGTCGGGATCATGGGGCGAGCGGGTCATGGCCGCCGGACTGATCGGCATCCTGACCACCGTCAACTACCTGGGTGTCCGGCTCGGCGGCAAGACTCAGAATGTGCTGACAGTGCTCAAGGTCGGGATGCTGCTCGGATTGATAGTGATGGGACT
>Ga0310122_10000820_pt1 | contig 19736 bp, 17 predicted proteins | sample CB6_Bottom_1051__FD_203503 | JGI IMG/M metagenome (GOLD analysis project Ga0310122, IMG submission 203503) | Marine microbial communities from Western Arctic Ocean, Canada - CB6_Bottom_1051 | ecosystem: Environmental > Aquatic > Marine > Oceanic | place: Canada: Western Arctic Ocean | collected...
CGCTGGGAGAGTTTCCTCTGATAGGTTTTTTTGGAGGTTATGAGTTGGCGCAAATGCCGCAAGGAGTACAGTTATACACTTATACTGGCGTTCTTGTTTTGGTTTATCTAGAAAATAAATAACAAAAACCTGCAAGAACCGCTTAAATTACGTGAATATTTGTACATACAAAACCAAATAGAAAAATACCAAAAAAGAACCAGGTATTACCGATGTTTGTCAGTGTTCCATAAGAAAAAGTTTACTATAGTCAAAGGGTTATCTTGAAAAACTTACTGTGTCGTTCTGCCAAATCTGCGGCTAAAAAGAGAGTTCTATTTTCGAATTATTTTTTTGGGATTGCAATTGCACTGTTGCTGTCCGGATGCGGTTATGTGATTGAAGGAAGTAATCCGGTACTGCCTGACGGAGCACAAACTCTTGCACTTCTTCCCATCCAAAATCAGACGTTTAAAGCAGGTTTGGAAACAGATTTGGTTGAGCAACTGAGTCGCTTGTTGCGCTCAAACAGTTCAGTAAAAATGTTGACTTCAGGACAGGCGGATCTCAGACTGAAAATTACTTTGCTAAAATTGAAAACGAGTTCCTCAGGATTGAGCAAAGACCAGATTTCAACAGGTGTGAAAGCGATATTACAAGGTGAGGTAATTTTGGAAGACATGCGTACTGGAAGTAAGGTGTGGGAGGAAAAAATGCTCCAAGTTAAACTTTCTGAATCCGGAGGCAATGACTCAGACACTGTTTCAAGTGTTTCACTTTCTGGAAGCATACGTGAATTAATCAAACAATTTGCAAAAAAACTGTATAACCGCCTCTTTACCACTTTCTAATTTATGCTATAAGTATGAAACCCGCATATACTAAACGCATTCATAGAAATGACAGCATATTACAAAAAGATCATTTTTGACAATCGCATCCATTTTTTTATTAGTGAAAGCTTCTGTTTAGTATAAAAACAGTCAATCCACATGTTGTAAAAAAACAAGAATGCATGACTCTTTTGAAACCGGTCTTCCGCAAAATTCTGCAAATTACACTCCGCTTTCACCGATTACATTCCTAAAACGTACTGCCTTCGTCCATCCACATCGGACTTCTGTAATTCATGGGAAGCATCGTTGGACCTGGGCGCAAACATACATCCGATGTTGCAGACTTGCTTCAGCCTTGAGCAAACGTGGTATAGGTAAGGGTGATACAGTGTCTGTAATTGCTCCAAATATTCCGGCTATTTTTGAAGCACATTTTGGGGTGTTGATGACAGGTGCTGTTTTAAACACTCTAAATATACGGCTGGAAGCAGAAACTCTGGCTAATATTTTTGAGCATGCGGAAACAAAAGTTTTACTGACCGACCGGGAATTTTCTCCACAGATCAAAGTGGCTTTATCCAAAGTGAAGCGGGACATCCTGGTGATTGACATTGATGATCCGGAAACGGAATCCGGAGAATATTTGGGTATGCTTGAATATGAAGCTTTTTTGGCAGAGGGTGATCCGGAGTTTGAAGCAGTGCTGCCTGAAGATGATTGGCAGGCGGTTTCACTGAATTACACATCCGGAACAACTGGAATTCCGAAAGGTGTAGTTTACCACACACGCGGAGCTTATCTGCTGGCAACCGGGAATGTGTTGGCCTGGGAAATGCCACACCGCCCTGTATATCTCTGGACTCTGCCGATGTTTCATTGCAACGGCTGGTGTTTCCCGTGGACAATCACAATGCTGGGCGGGACACATGTCTGTTTGAGAAAAGTAACTGCAAAAAACATTTATAACTCTGTTGCTGAACACCATGTTACTCATCTTTGCGGTGCACCGATTGTGATGAACATGATCAGCAATGCGCCTAAAGAAGAGCAGCGGGAATTGCCGCACAGGGTAGAATTTATGACGGCTGCCGCACCGCCGCCGCCGCCTGTTATTGCCCAAATGGAAGAAGTCGGATTTAATGTTACTCATGTTTATGGCCTGACCGAAGTTTATGGTCCGGCTGTTGTATGTGAATGGCAGGAGGCTTGGACGGAAAAAGACAAAACTACTCAAGCACAACTCAAAGGCAGGCAGGGTGTGCGTTATCATGTGCTGGAAGGATTGACAGTTGCTAATCCTGAAACACTGGAACCTGTTCCGGCTGACGGTGAAACAATGGGAGAAGTACTGATGCAGGGAAATATAGTCATGAAGGGCTATTTCAAAAATCCTGAAGCGACAGCACAAGCTTTTGCAGGCGGCTGGTTCCATTCCGGAGACATCGGAGTACTGCATCCGGATGGTTACATTGAGTTGAAAGACCGCAGCAAAGACATCATTATTTCTGGTGGAGAAAATATCAGCAGTGTTGAAATTGAAAACGTTCTCTACCAGCATGAGGACATTCTCGAAGCTGCCGTGGTGGCTCGTCCGGATAAAAAATGGGGTGAAGTTCCCTGCGCTTTTGTTTCATTGAAAACCGGTTGTTCGCTAAATGAACAGGAGGTGAGAAAATTTTGCAGGACAAAACTGTCTTTATTTAAAATTCCCAAATACGTTGTTTTTTGTGAACTTCCTAAAACTTCCACCGGGAAAATTCGCAAATCTGTCTTGCGAGAGCAGGCAAAAAAGTCATAGTCTCGTGAAGGTAACTTTAGGTCTGTCCTTTTATGAATCAAAAAATTCAACTGGTTTTGCCGGATTAAATAATTTTTCTTTCAAAATAGAAAATGGATAAAATGGGCATGACCAAAAAAAAATTTATTGAAGATTTAAATCTTAATGGATTGCGTGTCTTGACACGTGTTGATTTTAATGTACCCCTCAACAAAGATTTGCAAATTACCGACAATGGGAGAATTGAGGCCGCTTTGCCGACCATTCGGTACATCGTTGAGCAAGGAGGAAAAGCGATCTTGATTTCGCACTTGGGTCGTCCGGGTGGAGAGCGGGTCGAGAGCCTGAGCCTAAAACCGGCCGCGGAAGAGTTGTCACTGTTGCTCGGGCAGCCTGTAACCTTTGCTAAAGATTGTATTGGTGAAGAGGTTGAGGCTCTGATTGAAGGGATGCAAAACGGAGAAGTGCTTTTGCTGGAAAATTTGCGTTTTCATAAAGCAGAAACGAAAAATGAGCCTGAGTTTTGCAAAGCATTGGGCAAACTGGGCGATGTTTATGTTAATGATGCTTTTGGAACGGCACATCGGGCCCATGCTTCTACTGCCGGAGTTACAGGATTTATTCCGGAATCCGCCATCGGATATTTGATTCGTAAGGAACTGCAGTTTCTTGGTGGAGCAGTTACGAATCCTGCAAGACCTTTTACTGCAATTTTAGGAGGTGCAAAAGTATCCGATAAAATTAAAGTTATCTACAAATTGTTAAACAAAGTTCAAACTTTAATCATCGGCGGAGGAATGGCCTGCACTTTTTTGAAAGCTCAAGGTTACAAAATTGGCGCTTCCCTGTTGGAAGAAGACTCCTTGGATTTCGCAAAAGAACTGATACAGAAGGCAGAGGAAAAAGGTGTTAAACTCCTGTTGCCTGTGGATGCGGTAATTGCTGACAGTTTTGACAAAAGTGCTTCAACTTGAAGTGTTTCTGTAGAAGAGGGTGCTCCGGATGGTTGGCTTATTTTGGACATTGGTCCAAAAAGTGCTGAAACATTTTGCGACTCCGTACGTAAATCAGGAACTGTCCTTTGGAATGGCCCTATGGGGGTCTTTGAGATGGAAGCCTTTGCTCAGGGAACATTCGCAATCGCACAATGTCTTGCGGAAGTGACTGACAAAGGTGTTGTGACAATTATTGGAGGTGGAGATTCCGCAGCAGCGATACAACAATTTGGACTCAGTGAACGGATCACTCATGTCTCCACCGGAGGTGGTGCGTCACTTGAATTTTTGGAAGGCAAAGAACTTCCGGGAGTGAGTGCAATTCAGCAATCAAAATAATACTTCATGCTGTACTCACTCAACAGCACATTCAACAGTAATTTATGGACAAGGACACGGCACTTCAGGAAGACAACGATTCGACAGAAAATCAGGAGGAAAATTCCGAAGTAACTACAGAGGAGAAAAGTACGAATGTTTCTTTCAGTTTTTTCCTTTATCGTCTGATAGCTTATGCTGATGCCCGCCGCTCAGTTGCTTCTTTTGTAATCATTCTCTTTCTTGTTACATTCAGTGACATACTTTTTGAGAACTTCCTTTTTGTGCCGTATGTAGAACTGGTAGAGTCACTTTCAGGTGTGCATCCAGGAGGCTTTGCTGAGTTGGACGTAGGATTTGCGCCTGAGGTTTGGCAAGCTCTGCTGGGAATGGTTCTGGGAACACTTATTTTGGTGATTTCGATTGCGTCTCAAAGCATACCGAAGCTAATCGATTTCTACATGAGAGATATCCCGAGTTTGCTTTACATCTGGTTTCTAATTATTTCCGGCGTGCATGCATTAATCATTAAAATATATGGCGAAATCGGTCTGGTTCGTGAACCAAGCCGGATTTTCAACACCCATTTTCTGTTGACAATTTGTACAATCATCGCCTTCCCCTATGTTTTCTATATCCTGCGCTACACCAAACCCACCAACATCATTAACCGTATTTATAACAACAATATGGACCAGATCAGGGCACTCACTTCATCGAGAAACCGTGCGTTGGCCCATATCCCAAAGGTCGTTGAATATCAGCAATACACAATTTTTGAGGCACTTAATCAACTGGACGATATTCTTGAATTCTCTTCTTTCAAGGAGCTGAAGGCAGATATTGTTCACGATATGAGTGTGACCCTTCAAAATTACATACGGCTCAAACGTGACATTGCTCCCGGTTTCTTCAAAGTTTCTCCAAAAGTTCGCACCGATATTTCTTTCAAAACTATGGTGGGGCAATTTGGAGAGATGGAACGTAACCAAAGTTTTTATGAACAGAAATGCTTCCGTCTGCTGGGCAATGTTTATATTCGCTTACTTGAACATGGTGAATTTGATTTATCTTCGATGGTTGCAGGTGAAATGGCTAATTTAGGTTTAACTGCAATTGAAGAGGATAATACTGAATTGATTGACATTATCATCATTCGTTTCAACACATTACTGCGTTTTGCAATAAAGCATGGTGTCCGGAACAATGAACCGCGGAACCTGTATAACCTTGGATTTTATTATGGAAATTTTATCAGATATTTGGTGGAGCATAAAAAGACAGATCACGTAAAGCGTTGTTTCATGTATTTGCGGATTTACGGAGTAGAAATTTTTAAGCATGGAAGCAACAGTCCTGCAATGTATTTCATAGTGGATGTGATTGCCACAGAAATGAAAAAAGTACTGGAGCAGATTTATCATGATGACTGGGACAAAGAAATACAGAATGGGATGCTCAGTGAAATACTTCAGGTGGATAGTCCTCCAGATTTTAATAAAGAAGATCTTGCCCGCGGAGTACTTATCAACAATGGTGTGCGTGTTCTTCAATTTGGACTGGCCTTATTCTATCAGCGGGAGGGAATGACTGATTTTGTAGAACGTATTGCCAAAGACGTACTGGATGATCTTCAGGCTTTAGGAGAAGCAACTTTTTCTCAAGTCATAGAAATGACTTCAAACCGCCTACTTTTTTCCGGACCAACTTTTTGGGAGGATACAGATAGAGGTAATCTAAACATCTATTACACTTCAGATCAGGATCAAATTGATGGATTTAAGAAACGACTTTATGATTTAGCTGAAACTCAGTTGAAAACCGAGATGACGCAGAAATATCAGTTGACTGAAGTAGAACTGAATTTACTCTGGGAAATGTCGCGGATGACGAAAGAAAAGGAAGTATTTCAAATTAGCACTAATGTTGAAACTTTTGAGTTAATTCTAAATGATTTAGAGAAAATTGATGAGGAACGTTTGGATGCATTGGTCACTTTGCGGGAAAAACTGAATTTCAACTCTGATAACCCAAAACTCATTGTCACAACCAGTCGTCAGCTTGCAGTTGGTACAGAACTGAAAATTTCTGGAAAAATTTCAGGGCAAACAAAGCAGCTTGAGTTCCAGGCAGTTGCTCAGTTGAATACTCCAAATTACTTATTTGTTAAAGTGATGGATGAGGGAGAGGTGGTTAAAATTGACAAATTATCATCACTAACCGTTAAGTTCAGGCCATTGCGCCAAAAAATGGTTTATCAATTTCATGCAACTCTTCAAAACACTGGAGCAAATTCTCTGCTCCGTATTGAGCATTCCAACAAAGTCAAAATTGTAGAAGAGCTTTAATCAAAAAGTGAAGCTTGTGCTTCAGGAGGTTCAGGATTCTTTTCGTCAGTTACTGAATCACCAAGCTTCTTCAAGCAGTCCGGATTATCAAATGTGGGGACACTGACTTTTCTGGAAACTTTCCACGCCTCCATTTTTTCAGCAGGAAGAGGAATAAGGAGTTTTTCTGGTGCGGTTTCTGTTCCGGAAAGATCGAGCCAGCTCAATCCATTATTCGGAGTCAATATAACTGGCATTCTGTGATGAATTTTCTGCATTAATGAATTTGCTGCAACTGTCAAAATGGTACATGTACGCCTGAGTTCTCCTTCAGGTGATGTCCAGGAATCCCATAATCCAGCAAATGCCATCATACTATTTCCCTTATCAGAAATTTCCGATTTCAAGCTGATAAAATAGGGTTGTTTTTGTCCTTCCTCTTTAGCCCATTCATAAAAACCGGTGGCTGGAATCAGGCATCTTTGTTTCCGGAATGCTTGCCGAAAGAAAGGTTTTTCTGAAACCGTCTCCGCACGTGCGTTGATCATGGGGGTTGGTTCTTTGGCCCAAAAAGGAATAAAACCCCATTGACGCATTTCCAAACTGCGTAAACCGTCCTGCTGGACAATCACAGGAATATCTTGAGCAGGACAAATGTTGTAGCGGGGTTCCAGCATCATTTCAGATTGTTGGATTTCGAAAGTCTGCATCACTTTTTCCTCGCTCTCTATCATAACAAATCTGCCGCACATTTCTAAACTCCTTCAATTCCGCTCCGGTATTTCTGCAGGAAGGTTTTTTTGAAATTTGGAAAGCGCTTCTCCTTGATTGCATTACGTGCCTGCTTAATGAGGGAGATATAAAAAAACAGATTGTGGTAGGTGTTGAGTCTCATACCCAATATTTCATTGGTTTTGAACAAGTGACGTAAATAAGCACGTGAATAGTTCTTACAAGTAGAACAAGCACAATCCGGGTCCAGTGGAGCTGGATCTTCCTTGTATTGATTTTGCTTAATACTGATTTTTCCGTGTGAAGTAAAAAGCGAGCCGTTACGGGCGTTGCGGGTTGGCATCACACAGTCAAACATATCAATTCCTGCTTCAATTCCTTCCAGCAAATCCTCAGGATCTCCGACACCCATCAGGTATCTTGGTTTTTGGGCAGGCATTTTTACCGCAATATGATGGACCACGCTATACATTTCCTCTTTTGTTTCTCCTACACTCAAACCGCCAATTGCATAGCCGTCAAAGCCAATATTCACCATTTGCTCCAAACTTTGCTCACGCAAATTCAACTCACCTCCACCTTGAACAATTCCGAACAACGCTTGTTCTCCGGAAACTCCTGAACCTTGACTGCTGGCATCTTTGCTACGTTGTGCCCATTTGGTAGTCAGGGCAATCGAGCGTTCTATTTCTTGACGGGTTGCAGGCAGTTCAAGGCACTGATCGAGACACATCATGATTGTCGACCCCAGGTTTTGCTGAATAGCAATAGAAATTTCAGGTGTGAGAGTTATTTTTGAGCCGTCGATATGACTACGTATCACTACACCTGACTGATCAAGCTTAAGCAGTTTAGCCAATGAAAATATCTGAAATCCGCCGCTATCAGTCAAAATAGGTCCATCCCAGTTCATAAAATGATGCAAACCTCCCAACTTGCGTACCAGTTCATCACCGGGACGAAGATGCAAATGGTAGGTGTTTCCCAAAATGATTTCGGCACCCAACTCACTAACCTCTTCCGGGGTCAAGGCCTTGACGGTTCCAAGTGTTCCAACCGGCATAAAAACCGGTGTATGGATTGTACCATGTAGAGTTTTCAAAATTCCTGCACGGGAATTATGGTCTTTTGCCTCAAGTTCAAACTGAATCATACAGGACTTCAGTTGGCGGGAATAATGCTCTGCATTAAGGAAATTGTCTGTTCTTGCTGCCTTTTGAAAAGTTCTTCTTCAGTTTCACTTACAGGTGGAATGTCAGGATCTATTTGAAAGAGTACTTGACTCCGGGCAACTATTTTTCCTGTACCGGCATCAATGCAAATTTTCCGAATTGTTCCAGGGAACTCCGCACGAATTTGATTGAACATTTTCATCACTTCCAGCAACCCTAAGACGTCTCCTTCTTCAACATGCTGACCTTCCCTGACATATTCGCCTGCTTCCGGAGTTTCGCGCGAATAAAATGTCCCACCTGTCCATGCTAAAATTTCATTGTTCTTTGCAGACGGCGGGGGTGCAAGATTCGCAATCAATTCTGCATTAGACTCAGGATCCTGAAATTCTTTAGGAATTTTTACTTCCAGAGTGTTGTTACCTCGAAAATCATAATAACCTGCTTTTTTTGCAAGAATTGATGGAAGCTGCAATAATTCCATACTCATTTGATGTCCTTTGTGGGCTGCACTTATACCCTCCCACAATTTTAGGTTTTTACCCAATTTAAATTTTGCAGGAGGTTTTTCTGCACTCAGTATTTCCCTCAACTCTTGCCATGATAAATCGGTCTTTCCAAATCTGGTTTTTAATTCACTGTAAAAAGCAGAGGCAGTTTCCAGTAATTTTTGATCGTTGCTCCAGATCTGCTCACTTGGAGGAACTCCAGAATGTTGCTCAAGACGTAAGAAATGATAAAGGTCGGCTAAAGTTTGTACAGGATTCTGGAAAGTTGAAAGTTTGCTGTGAAGGTTTTTTGATTTCTGAAAAGACAGCCAGCCCATCAATAAGTGAGTCTTGTTCAACAACTTTTTGAGAGGCCGCAAGATAAGAGTTATTTTTTGATCATAAATTTGGAGCCCATCACTGCCGTAGTTTTTTTGGACCTGATCACGTTGAATCTTCCAGGCCAGATCCAGATTTATTTGATCACAAAAGTTTTTCAATTTTCCAGCAAGTGCCAGATACGAAGATACAAAACGTGTGTTTGGTTTAAGCATCGGATCGTTGCCCAGCAGCCAGTGTAATAAGCCATAGTGGAAATCGACATTCAAATGCAAATCATGTCCTCGGACTTCCATACAACGTAAAATTTCAGTAAGTTTCTCAAAACTTTCCCGACGTGAAATTCCATGTGTAATGGAAAGAGCAACGTTTGAATCATAAGCACCTGCCAAGTTGTAGGGTTGCAATAGACCTGTATCAGGATTGCTTATCCCAATCCCCTGGTCATCACGTATTTCATTTTCAGTTGCAGCAGACCAAGCTCTTAAGACTCCTCCCGCATGTGGTTTTAGTGCGGGATTTGTCGTATTCAGACGGGCTTCAACACCTGAAACAAAACGTGGCAAACGTTTAGGACGAGAAAGCTTTTCTCCGTAACAATTTATTAACAACATTGCAGCAACCAGGGAATTAACAACAAAAGTATCTTCAGGATTGTCAGGATTTGAAAATTGGAGCTGATAAGCCATTTCTGTGACTCGATGTTCAACCTGTATCCGTGTGTTTACTTCCATAAAAAAATGTTTTTCTCCTTCGACAATACACTCGAAAGTTGAAACCGAATCGAGATTCAGTGCTTTGCCGAATTCCTCTGCCTCTTTGCACATTGAACTTAACATTTTTGCATCAGAACGTAACACTTTGGCTTGTGGGGTTTTCCCTGCTGATTCATATTCACGTGCGGCTGCTTCCAGCATTTCTTCTGTCAAAGAAACTTCGAGTAATTTTTGCTCGTGCATTTGCAGAGAACAATCACGTCCGCCAAGTTCGATACACCACTTTCCATTCCCCAGCAATTGAATTTCATTATGGCGGGTATTCTCAATGTTCAGTTCAATGAGAAAATTCTTGTTGTCACCCTCTCCGGCAGCTTTTGATTCAATCAAAACTGACATCACAGCTTCAGCTATTTCTTCTACAGAAGTTACGACTCTCTGGCCCCTACCCCCTCCGCCGCCCACATGTTTGAGGCGTATGCGCTTACCAGGATTTTCTAGCCAAATTGACTCAACTTGCCGAACAGTTTCTTGCTGTAATTCTTCAATCGTAAACAGGTCGATCTGCTTCGCATATGAAGCCTGCAAAATGGTTACTGCCTGATCAATAAGTTCTTCGGATTGCCAGTTTCCAGGAAGACTCAGTTTATGATTTTTGATAATTTTCGGGAAATATGTATCCGGCGCTTTTCCTGCCTTACGCAATAAAGTCAGCGCGTCTATTCTGTCTTCTCCAGGTGTAACGGAAACATTTAGCGAACGCGCAAGCTGCTTGGCTTCATCCTTTGATCCGGCCTGTTGAATTACTTTGGAGTTCGGTCCAATGAAACTAATTTCTGCATTCTCAATTCGTTCTACAAATTCTGCATCTTCTGCCATAAAGCCATAGCCTGCAAATAAATGCGTGTAACCATTCTCATGACAAATATCAATTACCTGTTCTATCCGCTCAACTCTTTCCTCCTTTGTGGCACCCATGTAATCTGGGACATGATGTACCTGTTTACGGCGGTTTCTAATTGCACGTAATTCTGGAGCAAGGGTTTGCGGAAAAATGATGCTATCTTTTTCAGAAAGCAGCATACCATAGGTTGCCCCTAGTTCTTTGAATATATTCATTGTTTCTAAACGAATCGGCCCCCTGCAGACAATTAGGCACTTTACATGATTAAATGTGAAAGACGATTGCCAGGAACTTTCAGGATCAAATGTGATTGCGCTCATGAAATATTTAAATTATGAAAATTATGTCTTTGTTTAAAATTATTCGAAAAGTTTTACTAAAATAACGGATCAAAAGAGATCTGAGAATCACGCTATTTCTACTAAAGTTAATAATAGCAAACCGGAATATGTTTGCCTGAAATTTATTAATTTTGTTTAGTTCAGGTACTTTCTGAAGCTGGTCTGGGAATAATCAGGCAAAAAACTTTCCCCACAATTTATACATTCTAAAACGCCCCAATTGCCCTTTCAGAGCTTGGATTTCATCAAATCCTCTAACTGAATCAGGACGAATTCCACGTCCATGCAACAAAACCGGCACAGGATCATCAGTGTGAACTCCTTCTTTGCTCCAAGTCATATGATCGGCAGTGATGCATAAACGCAGTTTACCGTGCCACTTATCTAAAAACCGACCAAGTTCTGCATCTATTCTTTCCAGAAAGTCCCTCTTTTTTACTGCTTCTCTGTTGTGTGCGGCAATGTCACAACCTTTTACATGCAGGACTACAACTCCATGCTCCGTCAACAATTTTGCGGCAAGTTCGAATTTTTTATTTAAATCAGTATCCAGGTTTGCAGTCATTTCCGGAGTTTTACAAACATTCATACCTGTGACTCTGGCAATCCCGCAAATAGTGTCATCTCCTGTTACACAAATACCGGACAAACCTAAACCGGAGGGTCGTTTTAATTTTGGAAAAGTATGAACTTGTCCTGGTTCTCTCGTTAATATAGCATTTGCAGGTAAAAGATTTTTTGATTTTCGTTCAAGATTTACTGGATGTAGCGCTAAATATTTTTTTGCTTCAAGCTCAAACAGATTCAAAAGTTTAGCGGTCCGTATACTTTTTTCATCTTTTTCCCCCAGGGCAGCCGGTTTAAGGGGTTTTATACCTGAATGGAAGTGATCGCCAGGATCACTTCCGGAGAGACAATCTCCAAGCCCGGTCCCACTAATTACTACCGCTACACGATGTTCAGTTCCGGCACCAACATCTACAGAGACGTCCTCAACCTTAATACCACAGAGGCTAGAGGATAATTCTTTTGTACCTTCACGAATACGTCCGGCACGGCGATCCACGATCTTTCCTTGACCATCGAGTGTGGCCCAATTCCCACGAAATGCCACGTCACCAGGCATGATTTTCAGGCCACTCCCATGTGCCTCAATCACTCCACGGGCAATTGAAAATTTGAGAGGATCATAACCCAGGATTGCCAAAGTACCTAAAACTGTTGTGGCTACAATACCACGCTTGACTGGATCCGCGATACCGCATTGCCCTTCCTGAGCCAAACGGTCCAGCACAGGCAAATTTGCTGCCTGCAATGGGGTTTTGTCCACCAATTCAATAATTGGACGATCTCCCATGCCGTCAATAATCAGTAGCAGTCGAGGAATTCTTTGCACGAAGAAAAGTCAGGATTTAGATGGAAGAGTTGAATTTACCTGAACTTGCAGAGTATTAATGATTAGTTGTATTAGTGTATTTGTTGTTTCGTCAAAATCTTCATTGTCGACAACTTCAATCTCGTCTTTTTCACTCTCTAAGTTAAAAAATTTATGAATAGTCCGGATATTTTCAAAACTGCGTAAATAGGGTTCTTTTTTTCTCAACTCATTACCTTTGCCACGTTCGAAAAACCGATCTTTGTGGTGTTTTTCATTCATCAGAGAAAGCGTGATGGGAATGTGATAGGCCCGTTTGGTACCTTCTTTAATGGCATGTTCCATAATTGGCAGCAAATGTATGCCTTCGACAATCATGCTTGTCCTTTCTTTGATGGCACGATCAACTACAGCTTTGACTCCAACACTAACCTGCTGGGACTGCAAACAAAATCCGCTAATTAATCTGGCATTTTTGTCAAGCGTCTTTGGCATTCCTGCTCCGGCTTGGCTAGAGGAATTATGCAAAGAAGGAAGCAAATCCCTTTTAAATACAAGCCGCATTATCTCACGAATAGTGTCGGTACCTGTAATTTTGTTGATACCCAATCTTCCTGCTAAGAAAGTGGACATGACTGATTTCCCTGTACCGGAAGCACCAGCGAGATATATTATCACTGGCCTGTCAAGTTCATCTATCCGACTCGCTAATTTATATAAACCAGCAAGATGAGGACTATATTTTTTCTTTATAGTGCTGAAAACCTCCTCAAATAATTTCTTTTTGCTGATTCGCAGGATGTCTTTTTTTATCAAATCTGCTTCCAGATCAAAAGCAATTTTGTATGCTTCTTCCGGTTTAATTCCCGCAGCTGTGATCGACTGGGTTAATAATCCTTTAGAAAATGGTGAGGTTGCGTTTCTACGAAAAACACAGATTTGTTTTCCTGAAGGAAACAGTTCCGAAATAAGCGTTCTGAGGAGTTCTTTACCGTAACGGGCAACAATCAATTCATCAACTGACTGCATCAATGAGTCGGAAGTAACTTCAGTTTTTTCCTGGAAATAAGATTTTGCATCTTTGGAAATTTGATATGCCTGATCAAAGGATAATCCACGTTGCATCAGTTTGTGGGCCAGCATTCCCCTCATGAAGGGGTGCTTTGATTTGTCTTGGCGGATAACTTGAAGTTGCATCATGGAACCTCGTTATTCACAGCAGACGGAGGTTCAGCAGTTTCTTCAACAACGCTGTATGCTTCGCAGCCTTTGCTCCATGCGGAAACACCGTCAACAAAATGTTCTTTTTTCCAGATTGGGGCAGAATGTTTAATAGTGTCAATGATGTAACGACTTGCTGCATAAGCATCACCTCGGTGAGAAGTTGCTACGGCAATGGCGATTGAACAGTCTTTCACAGCAAGTTTACCGAGACGGTGAATAACTTCTACTGAATGAAGTACCCACTTTTGCCGGGCTTCATCAATTACCATTGATATTTGTTTCAGGGCCATGTTCTCATGTGCTTCATATTCTAGGAACGAGACTTCCTGCTGCTGACTGTGGTTACGCACATCTCCGTAAAAAATTATGACTGCTCCAGCTTGAGGATGTTGTGCACGTTGGCGCAAACCTTCAAGATCAATTACATTACGAACTACTGAACAGGTCATATCTTTTGATACTAATATTTTTTGCATCATTCCCCTACTTTGTTCAGAATCCTCGGACCTTTCCAATTCACAAGCTTGCCGGACTCCATGTTCATATTTACCAAAGTCCGGTCTCGATGGAGCATCTGCCACGAGAGCATTTTCTGAGCATATTTCAACATTATATCCTGGTATCCTGGATCATCGGCGCGGTTTATAAACTCTTCCGGATCCTTCTGCAAATCAAACAAAAGGGGCTTCAAGGCGGTCATATGGATGAATTTGTAATGTTCATCACGCAAAACGGTAAGTGAACACTGATCCGGAGACAATCCGAATTGCTGTTCTATAATCGGTTGAAAAGAACCGATATTCCGAAAGTCATATTCCCAGTGAACTTCTGTGCGCCAATTATCCGGAATATTGCCCTGCAAAAAAGGTAGCAAGGATCTTCCATCGCATTCTTCAGGAATTTCTGTTTCCAGCCAATCGAGGATCGTTGGCATCACATCAATGGATTCTGTGAATAATTCAACCTGTGTTCCTATCACCGCAGATTTGTCGGAAGTTTGTTTTGTAATTTCCGGGTTCCGTATGATCAGAGGAATAGAATAAGACTGATCGAAATATCCGTATTTACCAAATGAATAGTGATCTCCTAGTTGCTCTCCGTGGTCGCTAGTGAAAATAATGAGGGTAGATTCATATTGACCTGACTTTTTTAGATAATTAACAACTCTTCCCAAATGATGATCAACTTGGGACATCAATCCATAATAGGTCGCACGTGCCTGCAAAACATCCAGATCACTCATCAATGCAGCAGGCTCGATAAGCTTGTCGTTAAAAAACAAGCTGCGTGGAATTAGTTCATGAAGCATTTTGAGAAGAGGATGCTGCCGGCCCTCCTCCTCCAGCGATTCCCTGCGGATTGGTTTTGGCACCTCCGAGGGGTCATACATGTTGTTATACTTTTCCGGTGCAATCCAGGGAGGATGCGGACTCAGATAGGAAAGGTGCGCAAACCAGTTTTCGTCCTCACGAACACTTAACCACTTGAGCAACTCATCTGTCAAAAAAGCTACATTACTGTCTTTATCCGGGTACACTGGAGGCGCAAATGTCTTTCCACGTCCCTTTGCTCCGGGATAGTTTAGAATAGGATCAAAAACAGTGTACTGATTCAATGAGTGATCATAACCCTTGGTTATCAAATCAGCAATCCACGGAAGCTGGTTGTCCGTCAAAGTCACTCCGCTGCTCATTCCGGGAATCATCCCTTCGTATGTGCTGAGCAAGGGGTCCTGCTGATGTAATTTTCGAGGGTCTGCTGTAGTGTCAGTGTAGCCGAACAATGTTGGATCATAACCACATTTCCTCACTTCTCGGGCAATGTTCGTAAACCGATTGTTCAGAGGAGTACCATTATTTACTGAACGGTGATTCATTGCGTACAGTCCGGTGTATAAGGAAGCCCTGGATGGCCCGCAAGGTACTGTTTGAGCAAAGTGCTTACGAAATAGCACTCCTTGTCTGACCAGTTGATCCAAATTTGGTGTTTGCACTACCGGATGTCCAATACATCCCAGACAGTCACCGCGCCACTGATCTGCAGTGATGAATAAGATGTTTTTATGTTTTTTCCTCATTTACTGTCTGGATATTTGTACACAGAGTTCAGGCTTCGTCGTCAAGTAAGAACTCTTCGTAATCTGCAGGCGATAACAATTCTGCTGAATCGTCTGGATTTGAAAGCTCTATACGGACCACCCAGCCGTCGTCATAGCATTCTTCGTTAATTAATTCAGGACTATCCTTCAACTCAGTATTAACTGCGATTATACGACCGCTCACAGGCATAAAAAGCGAAGAGACCGCTTTTACAGATTCAACCGTACCGAATTCATCACCGGCATCAATTTCGTCTTCAATTTCTGGAAGCTCCGCAAAAACGATGTCACCCAATGCTTTTTGTGCATGGTCAGTAATACCGATTTCGGCTTTATCGCCCTCTATTCTTATCCACTCGTGGTCGCGAGTGTAGAGATTGTCTTTTGGTATTTCACTCATCATTCCTCTTCAAATTATTTTAACAGGTTGCCCGAGAAAGTATCGGGTTTCCATATAAACAAGTTCATTGCTGTACAACAATACAATACTAATTTAGCCATAGAACAATATAAGTCCAGCAAAAAAAGCACTTCTTTTATTTTACAGACAATTTGTAGGAAAAAATCGATGGAAGATACTAACAAAGCAGGATATGATAATATTCATAAAAAAACATTATTAAATTTTAACTATTGAGAAAAAAATAAATGCAAAAATATTACAAGATATTCACATTGATTATGATCACTGGTTTTTTCTGGGTTACTCCTGCCTTTACCCAAACCTCTGATGATTTGGAACAAATGATTCGTGCATCTAAAACACGTGCAGCTCTTGTTCAAAATGTTCAAAAAGCTGTTGTCCATATCAAAGTCGAAAAAATTATGCGTAGTCCTGATGGCCGTGCTCTCAACAATCCAAGAGACCTCTACAACGATGAATTTTTTCGACGTTTTTTCCCGGAACTCCAACCTCCAGATAATCAACAACCAAAAAAACGAGAACAGCCAAATCGTGAATTTCGACAAAAAGGAATGGGTTCCGGTTCAATAATAGATGCAGAGGGCTACATTCTGACCAACCACCATGTTGTCGGCGAAGCAGACGAGATATTGGTTGTACTATACAATGGAGATGAAAGGAAGGCAAAGCTCGTTGGAACAGATCCTGAGTCGGACATTGCAGTTGTGAAAATTGAAGGTAATGGACTTCCGGTGCTGCCAATGGGAGATTCAGATAAAATACTTGTTGGTGAAGATGTGATTGCAGTAGGGAACCCATTCGGACTAATCCAGACAGTCACTTACGGAATTGTCAGTGCCAAAGGTCGATCCAATGTAGGCATCAATGAATATGAAAATTTTATTCAAACAGATGCTGCCATCAATCCCGGAAATAGCGGAGGTCCCTTAGTCAGTCTGCGTGGTGAAATTATCGGAGTCAACAGCGCAATTTTTAGTCAAAGCGGCGGCTATCAGGGCATTGGTTTTGCGGTTCCTATAAATATGGCCCGCAAAATCATGCGGGACTTGATAGATAAAGGCATTGTTTCCAGGGGTTGGTTGGGAGTAGGAATCCAGGATGTCAGCCATGATCTGGCTAAAGCTTTTAAGCTGAAAAGTACCAAAGGTAGCCTGATTACTGGAATTATGCAGGATACTCCAGCTCAAAAAGCTGGCATGCGCAAAGGAGATGTCGTGATCAGAATCAATGACAAACTGATCCAAAACAGTAACCATCTGCGCAACGAAATTGCAAACGCCGGGGCTTTCGCTGAAATTGAAATGGAACTGATCCGGGATGGAAAAACCGTTCTTTTGAAACTGAAGCTGGATGAACGTCCAAAGAAAATTGGGAGGATGAAAACCTCGCCGGAGCCAACTCAAACTCCCGAACAGTTAGAGCTGTTGGGCATGACAGTTGAAGAACTCACAGAAGAAAATGCCAAACAACTGGGGATTGAACCTGGGATTGGTATTGTGATTAGTAATGTTAAATCCGGAAGCCCGGCAGAAAAATCTGGGTTGCTCCCTGGAATGATTGTGCAGGAAGCAGAACGTCAAGCTGTCAGTAACATTGATACTTTCAAAGAAATTATCAATGACATTGATCAGGGAAAAGGGATACTCCTGCTGATCAGAACCAGTAACGGCTCACGTTATATTTTTCTTCAAGAAAATTGAACACAGTAATTACATGAAGTGAAGAAGAAAACAAAATTGCATTTTGATCAGTTGCAGCTAAAATTGCATCAAATTATCCGGCAGACTAATATTTCGGAGAAAATGGATTTTTATTCACTTTTGGATGAAATGTCAGTTTATTACAGTCTTACCACTGAAGAATTACTGACACGTGGATTCCGTAAAGCTTATCGGCAAGCTATAGAAGGCGTTTAATTTTAATTTCACAGACGAGTTTGATGAATTTATCTTTTCTCCTGGTTGGTTTATCTTCACTGTTTTTTGCGTTATGGACAGCATATGGACTGTACAGGAGATATAAAGGGACTCTTCCGGAACGTCCCGCACAACGAAAAAGGTGGTTTGGTGTATGTGCAGACTTTTCAGAAACGGTGGGCATTCCAGTCAGCATTGTCAGGTTTTTTGTGTTGTTCTACACACCAGTTGGATTGGGTCCAGTATTCTATTTTATCTACTATCTGGTCATCCGGAACAAGGAGCCTATACCGCTGAAATCTCCGGAACGCAATCTGCAAATATCAAAAATTGAAAGCCACTATTTCGGTTCTTAGGTTACCATGACATCAGTCTCGTACCAGCATTCAGAAAAATTCCCGCTGGCTGGACTACGTTTTCTGGTAACCCGTCAGGACAGTACTGAATCTTCACTTTCCGGTATGCTAGAATCTCAGGGGGCTTCAGTACTTACTGCACAAATGACTCAAATAATTCCGACAGAATCATGGGAGTCGTTTGATGAAACTGTTCAGCAAATTTCAAACATTGACTGGGCTGTTTTCACCAGCAGAAATGGGGTAACTCACTGCTTGAGTCGTCTTAATGATTTGGAGGTTTCTGCTCAACAATTATTTTCGTCTATCAAAACTGCCTGCGTCGGCCAGGCAACTGCTTCCGTTCTGACTGACAATGGGATTACTCCGGAACTGGTTCCAGAACATTTTCAAAGCGAGGGGCTGATTGATGCCTTTAAGCAGCATGATTTATTTGAAAAACGATGTTGGTTGATTCAAGCTGAATCTCCGCGGAAAATCTTGCGGGATTCCCTGCAAAAAATGGGGGCTCAAATCATCTTAACTCCAGTTTACAGGAATGTTCCTGTCGTAGGAGATTACACTTTTTTGCTGGCTGAGCTTGAGCAACAAAAATTGGATTGGATTTTGTTTGCAAGTCCATCTGCTGTTCAAAACTTTCACCAAATATTGCCAACTGGATTTTGGGAGTCATTGACTGCAGAACCAAAAATTGCCTGTCTCGGAGAAATTACTGCAAATGCGGTGAAGGATTTTGGTTGGAGCGTTCAGGCTGCACCAAACATTCAAGACTTTGAGCATCTTGTTCAAGCACTTTGCGAAATCAACTCACAAATATCAGAAAAAACATGAGTGATTCTCAAAATCTTCTTGTTACAATGCAAGGACCAGTTTCAGAGGTGGACGTTCTGGAGCATTTTACAGTACATCTTGAGCACAGTGCCTTTTCCATCCGTGACATTCATTACATAAACAGTCAATCAGCACTTTCGCTGTTAATGCGGCTTGAACTTGCGGACTCCGCTGACATAGCTGTTCTGAGGAAGGAATTAGACATAGCGGCAAAAAAATATAATCTTGAGATACAGATTAATCCACTTAACGAAGCGCCTGCTGCTTCTCCTGTATATCGTTATATTTTAACCCTGCTGAGTCAGCAACTTCGACCGGAGTTACTAACTAAACTGTTCCGTCAACTCCGCGAAAGGTCACTTCATGTGGCCGGAATCAGCCCATTGGAAGCAGATGATTTGCATGTTTTTGAAATAGAAATTCATGCTGAAAAACCAATAGATCGTTAGCAACTGATGCATGGGCTGCTGGAACTTAAATCAGAATATCAACTTGATCTTGCCCTGCAGGCTGATGATCTATTTCGGCGCAACAAACGTTTGATTTTTCTGGATGCAGACATGACATTTATTCAATGTGAAATGATTA
>Ga0310122_10000821_pt1 | contig 19732 bp, 16 predicted proteins | sample CB6_Bottom_1051__FD_203503 | JGI IMG/M metagenome (GOLD analysis project Ga0310122, IMG submission 203503) | Marine microbial communities from Western Arctic Ocean, Canada - CB6_Bottom_1051 | ecosystem: Environmental > Aquatic > Marine > Oceanic | place: Canada: Western Arctic Ocean | collected...
ACCGCGTGGTCCCGCCCAACACGTATGGGTTCGCCAGCTGCTGATCAGGTGGCAGGGGCGCCGAGAGCGACTCGATGCGGTCGACCAGGATCACGCTGCTCATCGCCAGGGTGTCAGACCACAGGTCGGGCACCGACACCGCCCGCTTGAGCATCATCGTCTTGGCCTCGGTGCCGTCGGACACACCACTCTCGCTCAGCGCCACATAGACGTCGTAGTCGCCACCCGGAGCCGAGAAGCCCCGACGGATCTCATAGACACCATCCGCTGTCGGTGCACCGAGATCGACGTGATACGCGTCCTCGAAAGCCGCTGTGGGGAGCGCGGGCGCCGCCGAGGCCCCGGTCGGTGGGGCGGCCGCAGGGCCGCCCGCCGGGGCCACAAAGATATACATCGCCACCACGGACGTGCTGACCTTTGATTGCTCGATCGACAGCGTAAACGGGACAAACGTCTGCCGATCGTACGCCTTCAATGTATCGTTCGCCCAGCCGAACGGCTCGCCCGTGGGAACGATCTGCCCCTGTAGGGCGGCTCCGACAATCGTGGCCAGCGACACGATTTCCTGCTTTTCGACCTCCGTGAGCTCAGCTATCAGGTCTTCAAGAAAGTCGACCACGTCCTCTCTCTGCGTGGCGGTCAGGTCCCGCTGCTGGGCGCGGCCCACCGTCGCGGTGGTGGCCACGACGAAGACCGCGGCGACCAGAGACAACACCGCCGTGTGATGACGAGCGGTCGGCTTCATGGAAGTGGTTCTCCCCGAGGCTCCAGGCAGGACTGGACATTATCGATGATAGGCGACCTCTTCGATGCAAGTCAAACGATCTGGGTGCACTTAACCCCTTGAAATCAGGGCTTTTCCGGCCCGCATCAACCTGCGCCGCCGGCACCCGGCCTCGTGGTATCATCCCCAGCCATCAGCAGGCGAAGAACGGAACCATCCAGACCATGTCGAGTACCATGCGAACGGCTCCGGTGCTCGTGCTCGTCGTGCTCGACGGATGGGGCGAGGGCGCGGAACTAGACGGGAATGCGATCCGCCAGGCGCGGACGCCGGTCTACCAGGAGCTGCGTGCCCGGTATCCGTCCGCCCTCTTGACGACCTACGGTGAAGCCGTTGGGCTGCCGCCCGGACAGATGGGTAATTCCGAGGTCGGCCACATGAATCTGGGCGCTGGGCGGATCGTCTTCCAGGACCTGACCCGGATTGACCAGAATATCGCGGAAGGCAAGCTCGACAGCAACACGCCTCTCATCACCCTGATCGACTCCTGCACCGGCGGCGACCGCGCTCTGCATCTGGTCGGGCTGCTCTCGGACGGCGGCGTGCACTCGCACCAGCGGCATCTCGAGGCGCTCATCCGGCTGGCCGCGCGACGCGGGGTACGCCGGGTGCTGGTGCATGCGCTGACCGACGGGCGAGATACGGCGCCGACGGGAAGCCCGGAGTATCTCGGCGCGCTCGGTCGCACATTCGACGACGTGGGGGTCGGGCGGGTGGCGACCGTGTGTGGGCGCTACCATGCAATGGATCGGGACCAGCGGTGGGACCGCACGCGCCGCGCCTACGAGGCGATGACGCGCGGCGTCGGCCAGCGGGGTCCAGACGCAAGAGTTCTGGTCGAGCAGGCCTACGCGCGTGGGGTCACCGACGAGTTCATCGAGCCGTGTGTCATCACCGACGCCGACGACGAACCGGTCGGACTCCTCCGGGACGACGACGCGGTCGTCTTCTTCAACTTCAGGGCCGACCGCGCACGACAACTCACCCGCGCTCTGGCGTTCGATGATTTCGACGGGTTCGAGCGAACCGCGCCACCCTCGTTGCGTGTGCTGACGCTCACGCAGTACGACGCTGCGTTCGGTCTCCCGGTTGCGTTTCCGCCGCAGACGTTCTCCGGCAATCTGGCCGACGTCCTGACGGCGCACAACCGGACCAACCTTCGCCTGGCAGAGACGGAGAAGTATGCGCACGTGACCTACTTCTTCAACTGCGGAGAAGAGCACCCGGCGCCTGGCGAGGACCGAATTCTGGTGCCGTCACCCAAGGTCCCGACCTACGACCTACAACCGGAAATGAGCGCGGCCGGGATCACCGACCACCTGGTCGGTGACCTGGCCGCAGGTCGACATGATGTCATCATCTGTAACTTCGCCAACGCAGACATGGTGGGGCACACCGGTCGCCTCGACGCAGCCGTGACGGCGGTCGAGACGCTCGACCGCTGTCTGGCCCGCATCGTCGCAGCCGTACAGGCGGCGGGCGGAACGCTCATCATCACCGCGGACCATGGGAACGCGGAACAGATGTGGGACGATCAGCGCAACGGCCCACACACTGCGCACACGACCAACCCGGTGCCAGTGCTGTTGATCGGTCCGGACGCAAAGGCAGGGATGCCGTTGAGCGACGGCTCTCTACGAGACGTCGCCCCCACGATGCTCGGTGTGCTGGGGATCACGCCACCGCCGGAGATGACCGGTCGGGATCTGCGGCGCTGGCTGGACTAAAGGGAAGACAGCCCAACGGCTTTGGGCTTTGGCAACAACACGACAAGGGCCGCTCAGCAGCCCGCTTTACTCGGGCTGTTGACTCGGTTCGTCAGCGGCAATCCGGAGTGAACGTAGAAAACGGCGGTCGTTGGAGCTCAGGGCGCCGAGCTCACCCTCGGGCCCACCCTTGGCGACAACGACACCGGCCTCGGCCAACCCCTCTCCCTTGGCTCGGTTCGCGAACCCGATGACCGCCTCGAGCGACACCTTCATGTTGTAGCCGGCGGCCCTGGCCTTCTCATGACAGGCCTCCACCCGGTGGTCGTCGGCGACGGCGGCGGCCATCGCGTGGGCCAGCTCGCGCGACAACCGGTTCACGACATCGTCCATCTCGGGACCTCCTTACCGTCACGGGCGCACGAAGTCACGCTCGGGATCCTGATCGGCATAGAGAGACCGGGTCTCAGGAGATGCGGGCCACTGCGCGGTGCCCGTGCGGCATACGACCGGTGGTGTCGCCAGTCTCGGCGCCACACGGAACGCTCACCACGCACGGCACATCCCCTGCGCCGAATAGGCTGAGGAGTCTGAAGGGTGAGATCTGGAAACCGAACCAGAGTCATGGGAAAGGCCACAAAATGTAGTGGCAATCGGTATCTTAGCCGCTATATGTAGGTGTGTCAAGGAGATGACAACGGTCCGCACACAGGATCTCACTCCTGATCCACTACAATCGGCCTGCGATGGAAACGAGGACCGCCACGCCTGACGACCTGACGGACTGGGCCCCGCAGCACGCACTTGGAGCGCCTGGCGAGTTTCCGTTCACCCGTGGCCTCTACCCGACCATGTATCGCGGCCGCGGCTGGACGATGCGGCAATATGCCGGATTCGGCAGCGCCGCCGAGTCGAACCGGCGGTATCGGTATCTGCTCGACCAGGGGGTGAGCGGTCTGAGCGTCGCCTTCGACCTTCCGACGCAGATCGGGTACGACTCCGACCACGCCCTCGCACGTGGTGAGGTTGGCCGCGTCGGCGTCGCGATCGACTCCATCGAAGACATGACCCTGCTCTTCGACGGCATCCCGCTCGACCGTGTTTCGACCTCCATGACGATCAACGCGACCGCCATCATCCTGCTCGCGATGTATGTGGCCACAGCACGTCGGCAGGGTGTCGAGCCTGACGCGATCGCGGGAACGCTCCAGAACGACATCCTGAAAGAGTATGTCGCACGCGGAACCTACATCTTTCCGCCGCGCCCGTCGCTCCGGATCGTGACCGATGTCATCGCGTACTGCGGCACCGAGTTACCGGGCTGGCATCCGGTGTCGATCAGCGGATACCACATCCGTGAGGCGGGGGCGACGGCGATCCAGGAAGTGGCGTTCACGTTCGCTCACGCGATCGCCTATGTGGACGCGGCCATTGCAGCCGGGCTCGACGTGAACGTGTTCGGGCGCCGGCTGTCCTTCTTCTTTGCGGCGCACAACAACTTCCTCGAGGAGATCGCGAAGTTTCGCGCCGCGCGGCGGTTGTGGGCGCGCCTGATGCGCGACCGATTCGGCGCCACCGACCCACGCGCCCAGCAACTACGCTTTCACACGCAGACCGCCGGCAGCACCCTGACGGCACAGCAGCCGGACAACAACATCGTCCGGGTGGCGCTGCAGGCCATGGCGGCCGTCCTCGGCGGCACCCAGTCGCTCCACTGCAACGGCCGTGACGAGGCGCTCGGGCTCCCGACCGAGAGCTCGGCCCAGATCGCGTTGCGCACCCAACAGGTTATCGCCGCTGAGACCGGTGTCGTCAACACGGTCGACCCAGTCGCTGGCTCCTACGCCATCGAGTCGCTCACCGACGCGATCGAACAGGGCGCCACCGCCCTGCTCGATCGCATCACGGCCGAGGGCGGCACCCTGGCGGCCATCGAGAGTGGGATGATCCAGCGTCAGATCCAGGAGTCGGCCTATCAGGACCAGCAGGCGGTCGACGGCGGCGAGCGTGTAGTGGTTGGCGTCAATCACTCGACCGACGACGCCCCGGCGGGCATCGACATCCTGCGCATCGACGCGGCGATCGAGACAGACCAGTGCGAGCGGGTTGCCCTCGTGCGGGCGTCACGTGACGAGACCGACATGCGACGGACACTCGACGGCGTCACCCGAGCCGCGCGAGACGGGACGAATCTGGTCCCGCCCATCGTCGCCGCAGTCGAGGCGCGGGCCACTGTGGGCGAGGTCGCCGACACGCTTCGCGCCGTGTTCGGTGAACATCGTGAGGACGGCTAGCGGGCTCGCCACGGAGGCAGGAGACAGAAGACAGGAAGCAGGAGACAGGCCTATCCTGCTGGAGGTCGAGGGGCTGACTACGGTCTTCAGCCTTGGCGACCAGGAGGCGGCGGCTGTACGCGGGGTCAGTTTCGTGATCCGCGCAGGCGAAACGCTCGCCCTGGTCGGTGAATCCGGAAGCGGTAAATCGGTCACGGCGTTGTCGTTCCTGGGGCTGGTGCCCCCACCGGGGCGAATCACCGGCGGGTCGATCATCTGGAATGGCCACGACCTGACAACGCTGGAGGCAACACGCCTCCACCGGATACGCGGTCGCGAGATCGCGCTGGTACTGCAGGACCCGAGCGCTGCCCTCAACCCGGTCTTCACCGTCGGCGATCAGATCATCGAAACGCTCCTGGCGCACCGCATCGTGCCGAAGTCCGAGGCACGCGCGTGGCTATTCGAACTTCTTGACGCAGTCCGGATCCCGGACGGGGACCAGCGTGCCGACGAGTATCCGCATCAGCTGTCGGGTGGTCTGCGTCAACGAGTCATGATCGCGCTCGGGCTCGCCGGCGACCCGAAGCTGCTCATCGCCGACGAGCCGACCACCGGCCTCGACGCCACCACTCAGTCCCAGATCGTCGACCTCTTGCGCGACCTCGTCGAGTACCACGACCTGGCATTGCTGCTCATCAGCCACGATCTGGCGGTGGTCGACGCCTGCGCAGACCGCGTCGCGGTGATGTACGCCGGGCAAATCATCGAGGAGGGTCCAGCACGGGCGGTGCTCCGCAACCCCGGGCATCCCTACACCCCGGGGTCTCCTGGCATCGGTGCCAGGCACCGCACCCGGCACCATGCTGTGCGGCATCGAGGGGATGCCGCCACGGCTGGGCGCGCTACCTCCCGGCTGTGCCTTCGCGCCTCGGTGTCCCGAGCGGTTCGACCCGTGCGAGACGCTCATGCCGGACTCGTGGGCGTACGGCAGCGACGCTGTCGCCCGGTGTCGTTGTCATTTGCACGATCCAGCCCTGCCCTCGGCGGCGGCCACCGCCGACTAGCCATGCCCCTACTCGAGGTCGACGGACTGGTCAAGCGTTTCGTGCGACGACGTCTCCTGCGGTCTCCCGTCGTGATCCACGCCGTGAACGATGTCAGCTTCACTGTGAACACAGGGGAGAGCTTCGGGCTCGTGGGTGAATCTGGCAGCGGCAAGACCACCGCGGCACGCTGCATTCTGCGTCTCGTGACACCTACGGCCGGCGAGATCCGGTTTGACGGTACACCGATCGGCTCGATGTCACGCCAGCAGCTACGCCGACTGCGGCGGTCCGTTCAACCGGTGTTTCAGGATCCCTACGCATCGTTGAATCCACGGCTCCCGGTGGGTGACAGCGTGGCGGAACCGCTCGTCGTCCACCGCATCGGCACAGCCGGCAGTCGGCGTGATCGTGTGAAGGCACTGCTGAACCAGGTGGGACTGGACCCCTCCCTCGTGCGGCGACGACCGGGCGAACTGAGCGGCGGACAGCGTCAGCGGATCGCGCTGGCGCGGGCGCGGGCCCTCGACCCGCAGCTCGTGGTGCTCGACGAGCCGGTGTCGGCACTCGATGCTTCGGTCGGCGCCCAGATCGTCAACCTGTTGATGCGACTCCAGTGTGACCTGGCCTTGGGCCTGCTGTTCATCACCCACGACCTGCGTCTCGTGCGCCACATGACGACCCGCGTCGCGGTAATGCGGACCGGACGGATCGTCGAGACGGCGGCGACCGCCGCGCTGTTCGCCGCGCCCCAGCATCCATACACACAAAGGCTCCTCGCGGCCACCGACCTGTCGAGCCGCCTCCCGCATGACCCGGGAGAGCCTCCGCCAGACCCCGACACCCCGCTGCGCGAGGTCGTGGCCGGACACTGGGCGAGAATATGAGAGGGAGGATGCTCTCAGGAGACAGGAGTCAGGAGCAGTGTGATGCTGGCGGCAGCCACCCTGCTTTCTTCTGACTTGTGCCTTCTTCGTGTGAGCGAACGTAGCGCTCAGCTACTCACCCCATGGCCGGCGAGCGGTGGGACTGCCGCACGTCCTGTGCGATCTGACCGTCCCGCAGGTGGATCGCTCGGTGCGCGTACTCGGCGACGTCCGCTTCATGGGTAATCAGGATGATCGTGTTCCCCGTCGCGTGTAGGCGCTCGAACAGTGTCAGGATTTCCAGCCCGGTCTTCGAATCCAGATTCCCTGTCGGTTCGTCAGCCAGTAGGATCGACGGATTGTTGACAAGAGCGCGCGCCACCGCTACCCGCTGACGCTGTCCCCCGGAGAGCTCGTTCGGTTTGTGCGTGACGCGGTCGGAGAGCTCGACCCGAGCGAGCGCATCAAGCGCACGCGCGCGACGGTCCGGACCAGAGACACCGGCGTACACGAGCGGCAGCTCCACGTTGTGCAACGCGGTAGCGCGCGGCAGCAAATTGAAGGTCTGAAAAACGAACCCGATCTCCTCGTTGCGGATCCGTGCCAGCTCGTCGTCCTCCAGCTCCCGCACCTGTTGTCCGTTGAGCAGGTAGCTACCCCGGGTAGGGGTATCCAGGCACCCGATCAGATTCATCAGGGTGGACTTGCCAGAGCCGGACGGCCCCATGATCGCCACATACTCGCCCCGCTCGATCTGCATGGAGACCCCCTGCAGGGCATGGATCTCCTCGCTCCCCATGCGGTAGGTCTTCCAGAGGTCACGCGTTTCGATCAAGGCCATCTACGGCGTATCTCCAGAAGTCAGAAGGACGCTTGTCGGCTGTCGCCAGCACTGCCGCCTTCTCGAGAGCACCCCAAGTGTAGACGCCATTGCGGGAGATTCCGTTCACCGGGACGCGAGCGCGGCCATTCGATGTTCGACCATCTCGACGAGGTCAGCATGCTCGGTACCACTGTGCTCGACAAACCGCCCGTAGTGCTCGATCGCGCGGGACGCGTCGCCGTCACCCTCGAAGAGCCGGGCCAGATTGTAATGTGTCGGTGCATACCGCGCATCGACTGAGAGCACGTCGACGAGGGTGCGTCGGGCCGCCACCGAGTCGCCCGCCGCCTGCAGCGCCAGCGCCAGGTTGACCCACGCATCGAGGTTCGTAGGGTCGAGGCCCCGGGCGCCACGGAACGCGGCGGCCGCTTCCTCATGCCGGGCCTGACGCATCCGGACGACGCCCAGATTGTTCTGGGCCTTCGAGTGTCGAGGGTCGATGGCCATCGCCGACTGATACTCCCGTTCCGCATCCGCGAACCGGGTCTGCTGCTGATACAGCAGCCCCAGATTGTTGTGCACCTGCGCGCTCGGCACCCCGCCGGCCAGGAGCGTCTCATAGGCAGCAACCGCAGCGGCGACGTCACCGGCCCGCTGGAGCGCGAGCGCCGCCGCGAACACCTCCGACACGACGGGTCGGGGCTCGAGGCGCGGAACCGGTGCGGGCTCCAGCCGATCAGTAAGCTCAGCCGGTGCAACGCTGGTCGTGGACCCAACCGATTCCTTCGGGACCGAAGAGTCGACAAGGGAAAGCGACACGACGAGGTCCTCCGGATCCGCCTGGTTCATAACATTCGCCGGATCCGGGGTCGGTCCCGCTCGATTCTCAGCGGTCGCCGGCACCTCGCGACTGACCTCGTCGTCCGCCGGGGGTGGCGTGCGGCTCGTCGTCCCGAACGCTGGCGTTTCCACGACCTCGGTGGACCGCGCGGTCTCCGACTCTCCTCGGAGCGATGGAGTGTCGGCCACCGGCGTGGCACGGGACCCGACAGCACCCGCGCCAGTGTCGGTGGCAACCTGCGTGTCCAACGACATCGCGATCGCGAGCGACCAGATCGCCCAGCCGAGCCATGCCACCGCCGCCAGGATCGCGACACCGGTAGCGAGTCGACGGCCCCCTACCCAGCGCCGGCGCTGGGCATAGCCGCGGGTGGACAGAATCGTCTCGACCTGACCTCCGCGACCGGACATACGCGCCGCGGCCGGGTCAGCCCTCTTGGCTTTCTGAAGCGAATCGAGCAGGGTACTCATACTTTCATGGTGCGTGGGGCGGCTCGGCTGAAAATGTGGCGGTCGCGGACGGCTCGGGCGGTGGCTGGAGCGCGACCAACGGAAAGTGGTCGGTCACCGCCAGACGATATCCCTGCGAGACAAGATACGCCGCCCCGGCGCCACCCGTACAGAGGAGACCCACTAGCCCGAGCGCCAACACCATCGCGGCGGCTCGGCGACGCGGCCGGGTTCTGCGCACCGGAGCACACTGGGCGGCTCGTGGCAGCTCGAGACTCCTGGAGGCGGTCTTGACGATGCCGGCGTCGATCACGTGAGTGCGAGCGGCGAACCCGGCCAGGAGCGCGCGGTCACACAACAGGTTGACCACCCGGGGGATTCCCTGCGACAACTGATGGATGGCCCGGAGCGCCCGCGGCCGGAAGACGACTGACGCGCCGCCGCCGGCCACCGTCAAACGGTGGACGACGTAGGCCGCCACCTCGTCCGGCGTCAACGGCCGCAACTCGTATGTGATCGACACCCGCTGCGCCAGCTGCCGGAGCTCGGGCGTGCGGAGCGTTGTGCAGAGACCCGGTTGTCCCACAAGGACGATCTGCAGCAGCTTCTCTTTGTCCGTCTCGAGGTTCGACAGAATGCGGATCTGCTCGAGTATCTGTGGCGGCAGGTTCTGCGCCTCGTCGACGATCAGTATGGCACAACCACCCAGTGGCAACAGTGACAGCAGGAAGTCATTGAGCGTGTCGATCAGCGCCTGCTTGCTGACGTGGCGCATGTGGCCATGCCTGCACTCGTCCCGCGAGACGAGCCCGAAGTCCTGCAGGATGAGCTTGAGCAGATCGGTCTCCGACAGAAACGGGTTGAGCAACAGCGCACTGAACGTCTGTCGGTCGAGACGCTCGAGGAGCGCCCGACACAACGTGGTCTTGCCGGTGCCGATGTCCCCGGTGATGACGACGAAGCCCTCGCGACGACGCAGCGCGTACTCGAGCAGCTCGAATGCGCCGGCGTGAGTCTCGCTGCGAAACAGGAATTTTGGGTCCGGCGTCAGACTGAAGGGCTGCTCGGTGAAGCCGTAGTACTCCTCGTACATGTCTCCGTCCTCTCCGCAGAGGCTCAAGGCTTTGGGCGCTCTGAGTCAAGCACCCAGTCTTCCAGTCGGTCTCCGATTCTGGTTACCTTCTTCCGACTGCTCGAACAGTCTCTCTAGACGCCGTCAATCACCGTGGGCGTCAGCAGGATGACGAGATCGGTCAGACCTGCAGCCTGCACGGGCGCGGTGTCGGTGTCGGTGCCGTCGAGGGCGGTGCCTGACACAGCCCGAACGCCCTCCTCCCGATACAGCCAGCCGGTCAGGACGGCGGTCTCGCCGTCGCGCACCCGGAGAATCGTGTCCGACTCTCTCACTGTCACGATCGGAACCGCATCTCCCCGAAGGGGCGCTATCGAGACGGTGGCCGTGGTGACACTAGGGGTCACGCTCAGCGTGACAAGACCATCAAGACCGACCTGTGGTGTCATCGACAGCAGGACGCCGGCGCTGACAGGTCGTCGGGTCCCGGTCGGCGCCTGGGACGACGGGCTGCGGGTGTCGACCCGGATGACCACCGGTTGGTTGTTCATCGTGACCACGGTCGGACGCGCGAGCATCGTCAGCAGGCCTTGCTGCTCGAGCGCTTCTAGGCACTGATCGACATCAGCCGATGTCGGCAACACCGGGCGGATTGAGATGCGATCGCCGCCCAGCAGCGCGGGCACGACACGGCTCAGCGCCTGCCAGTCGAGACCGCCGGCCGCGATGTCGCCCAATACGACCTCGACAATGCGCGCCTCGATACGAATCTGACGCCTCACCCGGCGAAACACACGGTCCAGATACCGCCCCACCGCGTCCACTTGTTCCGGCAGATCGGTGACCTGCAGCAAGCCGGCACCCCGGTCCATGTGCGCCCGCCCCCCGGCCGACAGCAGTGGACCGACGGCCTGCTCGAGCTCGGCGAAGAAATCCAGGTCGTCGATCGAGACGTGCTCGGTCGGGGTGGCGCCACCGCCTGCGGACCCGCCTGACACCCGTCTCGTGGCGACCCGTCGCGTCGTGACGAAGTTCACCTCGAACACCCGTGTCTGCAGTGGTCGTCGGGTAACCCGCAAGACTCCGTCCTCCACGCGGTGGTCGAGATCGAGCGGACGCAGCACGAGGTCGAGCGCCTGTCTGATCGTGACGTTCTTCAGCTCGCCTGTGAAGGTCTCGTCGATACCCGGATCCGGCACCAGACTGAGATCGGTCTCCCGAAGCAGCAGACTGAGCAGATCAAGGACCGAGAGCGGCTCCGCCAGCAACAGCGGTAGGATCTGCTCGTCAAGGACCGGCACCGGTGTCGTTTCGTCGAGTTGTGTCGCGACCAGCGGCACCAGCGGCGGCAACGCGGGTAACTGGATGGGCTCGGGCGCTACCAACGACTGGGCCCGGGGCAACGGCAAGATTGGCTCGCCCCGCGGCTCGGCCGCGGTCTCGTCCGCCACCGGCTGGTTCTGCACTTCGTCCGGAAACGGCATCCCGGCGCCGGGGAGAATCGCGCACCCGGACAGACCGACCAGGCACACACAGGTCGCCAACCGGCCCCCCCCCTGCTCACCCAGTCACACATCATTCGCTCAGAGCTCCTTCGTCGGTCGCGACCACGCGTCGACCCGTACAGGGCTGCACACAATTTCCTACGTGGGTTTCGGCCGAAGCGGTCCGGAACGATAGGGGAGGATTCCCAGGACACAGGAAGCAAGAGATAGGAGGAACCGGGGCGGTCCGGCTGTCTACGCCAGCGGCTGAGCTGGAAACTTCTTGCTACGGGCTGCTAGGCCTGGAGCTCCGGTGTGGATGGGGGTGCAGCCTGCGTCGCGGGCGGGTTCTTGCGGAAGATCACAGTGCCGAGCAGTCCACCGAGTGTCGAGAAGATAGCGCCGAGGACAAGCATGATCGGGAACATGACCATCAACCCGATCAGGATGGATCCGAGACCGCCGTCTGCACCTTCGAGTAGCTGGCGAAGCTCTGGAGGAACCTCCGCCACCGACTCGAGGAATCCGTCCATCATTCCGCGCATCAACGGCGCCGTCACGAGCTGCACCGGCAGCGCTATGACGGCATACACCACGGCTCCGACGATGCCGGCGAGGAACCCGGCGAGGGCCCCCTCACCGAGCTGGATCGAGTCCTGTCGACCGTGCTGGATCAGGTAGGCGGTCACCACGCCGCCCCCCATGACCCAGAGACAGCAACAGTTGCCGAACGAGACGATCGGCAGGGCAGACAGCACGCCCATGAACAGACCGCCGAACAGCACCGGCTGCAGCAGGGCATGGGACATGGATTCGATTGCTCGAAGGAGTCAGGAGGCAGGAGCCAGGAGCCAGAAGGAACCGGCGGGCGCTGCGAGCGTCTGACCACCGTCATTCCTCACGCCGAATCCCAAGATCACCAATCCGTGAGCCGGGTCGGTGGGATCGCTAGTCATAGTATTCGAGGCCGAGGTGTGTGATGAGCTCCTCGCCACGCATGTGCCGCAGCGTGTTCTTCAACTTCATCAATTGGATAAACAGATCGTGCTCGGGATACAAACCCGGTGCATGCACCGGGCTCTTGAAGTAGAAAGAGAGCCACTCCTGGATGCCGCTCATGCCTGCGCGTTTGGCGAGGTCGAGAAAGAGCACGAGATCGAGCACGATCGGCGCGGCGAGGATGCTGTCTCGACACAGGAAGTTGATCTTGAGCTGCATCTTGTACCCGAGCCACCCGACGAGATCGATGTTGTCCCAGCCCTCCTTGTTGTCGCCGCGCGGGGGGTAATAGTTGATCCGGACTACGTGACAGAGATCCTTATAGAGCGTCGGATAAAGGTCTGGCTGCAGGATGTAGTCGAGCACCGACTTCTTGCTTTCCTCTTTCGTCTTGAAGGACCCGGGGTCGTCGAGCACCTCGCCGTCCCGGTTTCCGAGGATGTTTGTCGAGAACCACCCCGACACCCCGATCAGCCGCGCCTTCAGGCCGGGCGCCACGATGGTCTTGATGAGGGTCTGACCGGTCTTCAGATCTTTGCCGGCCACCGGCGACCCGTTGTCCAGCGCGAGCTGGTGCAGGGCTGGAATATCAGCGCTGAGATTCGGGGCGGCATTGGCATACGGGAGGCCCTCCTTCAGCGCCGCATAGGCGTAGACCATGCTGGACGGGATCTCGTCGGCGTTCGACTCCATCGCCTGCTCGAGCGCCGCGATCGATTGATGCGCCTCGGTCCGGGTCATGAAAACCTCGGTACTGCCGCACCAGATCATCACCATCCGGTCGAGATTGTGCCGGTCCTTGAAGCCGCGGATATCGGCCCGCACCTGCTCGGCGATCTCCAGCTTGTTGGCACCCGTCTTGACATTTGTGCCCATCAGCCGCTTGACATACCGCTGATCGAACACTGCCGGCCAGGGTCGAATGGCTTCGAGCTCCGGCCGGATCTGCTCGAGCATCGACGCCTCGAGGACCCCGGCCGTCGTGGCCGCCTCGTAGCCGTTCTCTTCGAAGATGTCCCACACGCCGAACACGAGGTCGTCCAGCGATGCCAGAGGCACGAACTCCTTGATGAGCGGTGTGCGCCCTTCGGTGCGCTTGCCCAACCGAACCGTTCCCATCTCGGCGAGAGAGCCGGTCGACGTCGCCAGGCCCTTCCGTATCAGCAGCGTACCCGCGATGAACGTGGTGCTGACGGCACCCAGACCGACGAGCAGAACACCCAGTTTGCCCTCAGCGGGCGCGATTTCTATTGAGTCTTTCACGGCCGGTCACTATATCATGGCCCCTGCCGGGGGCCGCCGTTCCATGCCGTTCTTCAAGAAATTCAAGGCAGCGAAAGACCTTCGTGTCTCGATGGTTGGCCTAGCGCTAGGCAACCGAGTCTTGCAGATCGGCCACGGCGACCCGCGTCTGATCGCACTGCTGGCGGCCGAGGTCGGGGTCAGCGGACAGGCCTCGGCGCTCGTCGTCGACGACGCTGCTGCAGGGGTGATTTCCCAAGTCGCGACGGCTCGCGGGGTCCTCGTGGACGTCAAGATCGCCCCGCTCCGAACACCTCCGTTCGCCCAGGGGTGGTTCGATGTCGTCGTCATTCCCGAGCTGATCGGCACCATGCGGCCGCACGAGCGGGTAGGCGCCCTGCAGGGCGCACGACAGGTGCTGCGGATAGGGGGACGCGTGCTCGTCATCGAATCCGCGCCGCGCGGCGGGCTGGGCGCACTGTTCTCGGCCCGGTCGGTCGACCCCCACTACCGCGCGCAGGGCGGTGCCGAAGCGGCGCTGCGCGCCGAGGGGCTCAGGCGGGTACGCACGCTCGCCGAACGTGACGGATTGCTCTTCACGGAAGGCACGAAGCCGGACACAGGATTACCCACCTAGCAGCCCCCAAGGAGGCAGGAAACAGGAGGCCGGAGACAGGAAGACATCGGAGGGCTTCGCCGCCTTCTTTCTGTGGCCTGACCTCTTCAGAGCACACCGACCGTCTCAATCGGTGGCCGCGGCCCAACCAGACTGCAAGTTTCTGCGTCAAACTCCCGAGAAAACAGGTGATCAGCACCGGGCCGTTGGCAAGCGGAGCGGCAAGGTTCTTGCAGCAGCTATCCGGTGCTCGAGACATCGAGTACGGACCGCTCCATCCGATGCCGGCGTAGCCATGAAACGGACTCCCAGAGTACCGGAGGTGTTCTCGGCGGGCGAGCTGGCGCGCGCCACTGGCCGACCGGTGCGTCGGATACGCGAGCTGATCCGCACGACCGCGATCCCCACCGTTGATGGGACACTGGTCGCCCGGCTGGACGCGGTCCGGGCGTGCCGGGTGTTGATCGACGGAGGACCGGCCGAGGCGGTCGGCACGTCGAAAGGTGTGCTGTTTTCTCGTGACGGGGCCGGCTCGACACGGAGCGGACGCTCCGCCGGCGTCTCACTGCTCGTCTCCGGCTCCGTCCACGCCGCGATGCTGGCAATCATCTTCATAGTGGCGACTGTGGCGGTCCCCGGGGCGGTCCCGGACAAGACAGTGGAACCTCCAGCTGATCTGGTTCGGCTGGTCTTTCTCGCGGAGCCGGGTCCGGGAGGCGGAGGCGGAGGGGGCGGGCTACGTCAGCCGGTGCCACCACCGAAGGCCGAGCGGAAGGGCACACGTCGTGTCAGCAGCCCGCTGCCGCAACGGCGGCCGCCTACACTCGTGGCACCGCGACCCAAACCTGTGCGACCACCACCGCCACGGCCACCGCCACGGCCGACCCCGAAACCGCTCGACCGGGAGCCACCCCGGCCGCCGCCGCTCGAGCACGAGCCGCTGCCGGCGCCGCTAGCCTCACTGGCCGGGGTCCCCGCGGACACAAGGGATACGGTTGGCCTGCTCTCGCAGGTCATCGCCTCGCGTGTGCCCGAGACGGCGAGCCGCGGCAGCGGCACGGGCGGCGGGGTCGGGAGTGGATCCGGCGTAGGCGTCGGGCAGGGCACCGGACGCGGCGTTGGGCCGGGTAAGGACGGGGGCATCGGCGGCGGACCCTATCGCCCGGGAAGCGGGATCGAACCGCCCAGCCTGCTCCGCGAGGTGACCCCGGACTACACCGAGCAGGCACGACGTGCCGGGATCGAGGGCGAGGTGCTCCTCGAGCTCGTCGTCGGCCTGGACGGTGCGTCAGCGACGTGAGGGTGCTGCGCGCGCTCGGGGCCGGTCTCGACGAAGAGGCGGTGAGGGCAGTACGGCAGTGGCGCTTCTCGCCGGCCCGACGACTCGGCTCACCGGTCGCCGTCATCGTCGAGGTCGCCGTAGAGTTCAAGCTTCGATAGTCGGAACACACGATACAGAGAACACGGAGCATAATCATGGACGCCACCCTGGCCACCGTCACAGTACTCTCGTTGTCGATGGCGTTCGCCATGGGCATCGTGACCTGGCGTTTGATACGTGAGGAACGCCGGCGCGCCGACGCCCGAGTCGCCGTCCTGATGGCCGACTTGGCAGCCCAAGGTGACCATGGTGACAACGGCGACACTCCCGCTGCAGTCGCCTATCGCGACAGCTCCGCTGACCTCGCTACGATGCAGCTCCGTCACCAACCGAGACGACCGCACGAGCCGAACGTCGACCCGGCCGGACGCACGGCCCTAGCCGCCCCCTACATGGCGCCCCGCGGCCGTCTCGCGGAGTCTACGACGCCCCGACGCCGCTCCGCGCCCGCGAGAGCGGCCGGACCCACACCCTCGACCAACGCGGCCGTCCCACCCCTCGTTGTAGCGGTCACGCCACCGGTTCTGGGAGCGCCATCACCAACCGAGCTCTTTACCCCGATAGGCGGGCCATCAGCGTCACTCCGCCCGTTGCTCGCCACGGTGGCGGCTACGGTGGTGGTACTGGCAGCGGTGTCCTTCACCATGCTATTCGGGTTGCCCGGTGGTGCCGCCCCGAACCCCGGCACCGGCACCGCGCCGGCGGTCGAGCTGCTGTCGCTGGCCCATGCCAGACAGGGGGACTATCTGACGATCACCGGATCGATCCGGAACCCCACCGATGGCATCGAGCGCGGACACCTGAGTGTCACGGCGATCGTGTTCGACCACGCCGGCGGGGTCGTGGGCACCGGACAGACGCCGTTGCCGGTGAGGGTGCTGTCCCCCGGGAGTGAGACCCTCTTCACCATCTCGCTGCCAGACGCCGAGCGGATCAACCGATATCGGATCAGCTTCATGCAGGGACCGGACCGTGTGCCGCATGTTGATCGACGGCGGCCGAACGACCTCGCCCGCGCAGCCATGCTTGCGCCCACAGGAGACCGGCCATGACGATGGTAATCAAGGCAGCCACAGTAACCACGGTGACGAAGCTGGCCACACTGACGACGACCCGACGTCTCCTGGCCGCGGTGTCCTTGGCCGTGGCGGTTCCGCTGGTTGTCGCCGGTCAACAGCCACCGGAGGACGACCCGGCCTTTGTGTTCCGCACCGGTGTCGAGCTGATCAACGTCTCAGCGACCGTCACCGATGTCCGCGGTCGCTTCGTCGGCGGGCTGACCAAGGACGACTTCGAGGTCTACCAGGACGGGGAGCTCGTCGAGATCACCCACTTCAGCAACGAGCGGGTGCCGGTGAGTCTCGGCATCGCCCTCGACACGAGCGGGAGCATGGAGGGCCGGAAGATGGACGCGGCTAGGCGGGCCCTCGACCGATTTCTGTTCGACCTGCTCGGCCCGGACGACGAGGTCTTCCTCTATGAATTCAACTACACACCGGTCCTGCTGCAGGACTGGACCACCAACCGCGACCGGCTCAGTCGCGCCATTCGAGACATCCGCCCGCGTGGCGGCACCGCCCTGTATGACGCGGTGGCCGCATCGGTCCCCCGGGTCGGCGAGGGCCGCCACTTCAAGAAAGCACTGCTGATCATCTCCGACGGCAACGATAACAACAGCGAGACGGACGACCGCGACTTGCGACAGCTCATCCGACAAAGCGAGGCGCTCATCTACGCGATCGGCATCGATGGTGACTCGGCACCGACCGGGTGGAATCGCCGGGGCCCGTCGATCGGCATCCCAGGACCAACGCCGTTCCCATTCCCCGGCGGCGGCCGACAACCACCGCGGATGCCGACAGGCCGCACCGGCATAAGACGCGCGAACCGCGACGACCGCGTCAACGTGACGGCGCTCAGGGATATCACCGACGACAGCGGCGGACGGACCGAGATCATCCGGAACGTGGACGACCTCGACCCGGCCACCGCCGGCATCGCCGACGAGCTGAGTCGACAGTATTACCTTGGCTATCCGGCGCAGACGGAGAAAGACGGCCAGTGGCACTCGATCCGGGTCGACGTGCGCAACACCGCCTATCGCGTGCGTTCCCGACGGGGCTTTACCGCTACCCCCTGACACCCTTCAGGAGACAGGAGGCAGGAGCGGCCGGAGGGCTTCGCCAGTACCTGAAATGATTGGTCGCTGTCGGGAGGAGAACCGCGACAGCTTCAGGTTCTCCTGTCTCCTGTCTCCTGTCTCCCGCCTCCTTCGTATATCATCCCGCGCGTGGAGCTGCTGACCGCGGTCGGTCTGAGTCTGGTCGGGAGCGGGGGCGGGGTGCTCATCGCCTCACCACTCCTGCTACTGGGCGACCATGTCCGTCTTCAGCTTGTACCCGGGCTCATCAGCTATGCGGTGGGCACGCTGCTCGGCGTCGCGCTGCTGAAGCTGGTCCCACAAGCGCTCGAATCGCTGCAGGCGCCGGAAGCGCTGGCGACGCTGCTGGCCGGGATCCTCGGCTTCTTCATGCTCGAGAAGCTGGTCATCTGGCGTCACTGCCACACCGCAGACTGCGACGCCCACGACAGCAGCGCGGCGCTCATCCTCATCGGTGGCAGCCTGCACAACTTCACCGACGGTGCGATCGTGGGAGCCGCAGTCCTGACATCGCTGCCCCTGGGCATCACAACTGCCCTCGCCGTGGCGGCGCACCAGATCCCTCAAGAGGTGGGCGACTACGCGATCCTGCTTGACGCCGGATATTCGCGCACCCGCGCCTTCGTTATGAACACGCTGTCGGCCTTGACGTGCGCGCTCGGCGCCGTGACCGTCTATGCGGCAGCCAGCTGGACACCCACCGCGCTACCCTACGTGCTCGCCTTCGCCGCCGGTAGCTTTCTTTACGTCGCGATGTCCGATCTCATCCCCGGACTACACCACGCCACGCGTGACTCGCCTGGCTCGTACGACGTGGGCGCGGTCCGCCAGGTCGTCCTGATCGCTGCCGGTATCGGGACGATCGTCGTGTTGTAGCGCCAACACGCCGTTCGGGCTTCGGGCGCTCTGGACTGGCAACGTCCTCTCACGAGGACGTTTTTCGAGTCAGGAAGCCCCTCCAAATCCTCTCAACACGCTGACACTAGGAGAGTTGTCAGGTCATAACACCGCTGGCACAGCCGTTGCGTCATTCACCGCCGAGGTCCGGCGTACTACGGTGGACAAGAGGTTCACGATCTGGCCGGAGCCGGACGCACCAAGGAGGTGTCAGATGATGCTACGCGCAACGGCCGTACTCTTCGTCCTCGCCCTCGGGTCGACGTTTATCTTCGCCGAGCCTGAGCAGAAGAAGTTGCAGGTCTTCAAGGACATCCAGCAGCAGGTGACCCGCTATTCGTTCTTCACCATCTTCGATAACGTCAGCGTGGCCATCGACGAGCACGGCGTGGTCACCCTAACCGGCCACGTCACCGACCCACACAAGAGCCGGGAGATCGCGAGGCGGGTCGCCGCCGTCCAGGGGGTCAGCGGGGTCGAGAACGCCCTCACCGTCCTTCCGATCTCACGTGAGGACGACCGCCTGAGGGTCGACATCGCTCGTGCCATTTATGGCAACTCGAACTTCTGGCGATACGGGACGACTACCTCGCCGGCCATCCACATCGTCGTCGAGCGCGGTCATGTCACATTGACCGGGGTGGTCAGTAGTCAGGTCGACCGACAGATGGCGGAGACCCTGGCCCGACACTCGCGGGCCTTCTCGGTGACCAACCGGCTCCGGACCAACGAGGAGACACGCGGCGAGCTCGAGCATTTGGATTAGTTTTTAGACGGGGCTACGCCCCGAACCCCTCGGGAACAAGGCGTCTCCGGCGCTGGTCTGCAGTACAGTGCAGATAGACCCTATGCGAACAGCACGGATCGTCCTGGCGACCAGCCTCGTCTGTCTGCTCGGCGCCGGTCTCGCAAGTCCGCCGACAGCATCCAGCCAGACGCGCGGTGCCGGCCGGTCGTTTGGGCAACCGCCTCGCGACACCTCGGCGCTCGACCCAACGATCGGTTCGGCTGCACTCTCAGGGCGCGTGGTGACCCGCGACACCAGCACCGCCGTCAAACGCGCGATGGTGATTCTGGCCACCGAGAACACCC